>Ga0307510_10004415_pt1 | contig 16557 bp, 20 predicted proteins | sample 12_EM_MG_FD_207224 | JGI IMG/M metagenome (GOLD analysis project Ga0307510, IMG submission 207224) | Populus trichocarpa ectomycorrhiza microbial communities from riparian zone in the Pacific Northwest, United States - 12_EM | ecosystem: Host-associated > Plants > Roots > Unclassified | place...
CACTTGGTGCGGGATGTGCCCGCTCTCTGTGGCCGCAGAGGCATACGTACGCACTAGTCAAAGGACGCGCAAGCTCTCAAAATGTTTTCACCCCACTTGTTTTTCCTTCCTTCATACCTTCTCCTCGTAACACACCTCCCTTCCTGTACACAACTTTCCTCAAGTCTTTCCTTCCAAAAAGTTGTCATCAATCAATCATGATTCTCATCTCCATCTAAGCGGTTTCAGTCCACTGCGTAAAATCCCCACAGTAAATCATTACCTCCGCAACCAAGATTTTCAACACCCTTGCTCCGGACAGCGCAGGTAGCTGGCCTAACCGTGAAACCCGATTCGCCAGTCCCCACAACCGTGGAGCGTGGGACAGAGGGCAAAGCAGTGAGAAAAATCGGAAGGGATTCAGCCTTTGTTTTATTCTTTTTTTGGCAAAACAAACGCAAAGGACCAGAGAAAGGCAGACCGTAGCCGATTTGTTACAAAAAAATCTATTAAGCAATATGAATACGGGTGAGGAATGATATAGCTTAACTTTTACCGTCCTGTATATCCATATTAGCCCACGCCTAAATCGAATGAGATTGTGCGGGTGGTTACAAGATATCCTTCACATATTACAAAACAAGTCTCTTGGGGTGTTGGTGTCTCGCTATTTATGATATCCTCAGCCATGCTGTACAGTACTACAGGGATTGAACTGAAACGGGTATGTTATATAAAAATTAAAGCAAAAATGCCAAACCTTTGCCACAAGATCTCTCCGCGAGTATAGTAGACCCTAACTAGCTTTAAATCAATAGGGAAAGCAAGTAGAGATCAGGGACTCTCAGTATTGTCATGTTTTCCCTACAGCTGCCTCTTCCGTGTTTGCCCAGGAGGGCGAATGTCAGTTAGTGGTAGGTACAAGAAGCTGGAATTCTATAGCAAGGGGTGGAAGAAAAACTGTATAATGTCAGGGAAGAAAGCGGATCTAGATGTATTGAAAAATAAAACACTTCCGAAGTAGTAACATATCAAGCCGTGATCCCGAGAATCCCAATAGTACAGGACCAGCTCTCTACCTAACAGCATAGGTGGGGAAAAAATCAAGAAGCTTGAACGTCAATAGAATAGATAAGATAGCGGCTCCCTAGGACAGGCCCATGCCCAAGATAGCTGGGGAAATTAGGGGTTAAGAGAGCCTGGGGGGAAAGGGAGAGAGGGGAACGTGTCCAGGAGGTGGAAGCGAGACACTAGGCGGCCGCAAAGCGCTTCGAAGAGAGGCGGAAGCTGGACTAATAACAGGTAGGTGGTGGGGAACTCTTGAGAAAGCGGGCGCGGATGTGTGCGCAGAGAGTGAATATAGAGAAATCTCTCTTTATGCTTAATCCATGCTAGAGACCGCGGTTGTTTGAGACTGGAGGAGTGATGCAATCTCCGTATACCCACGGGTGGAAGCAATCGCGAGTGGTGTTTGACCATCATTGTCCGGCCTGTCGGGGGTGACATTGTCCTGTGCGAGTAGTAATCTCACCACCCCCTCATGCCCATTGCTAGAAGCCGACCAAAGTGGTGTCCGCCCAGAGTTGTCTGACTTGTCGGGACTGACGTCTTCCCGTGCAAGCAGCAGTCTCACCACTCCCTCGTGCCCATTTTCAGAAGCTGACCACAGCGGTGTGGCCCAATCCGTCCGGCTCGTCTGGGTTGACATCGTTCCGTGCGAGTAGTAGTCTCACCACCCCTCATGCCCACTGCTAGAAGCAAACCGGAGCGGGGTTTGGCCGATGTAGTGTGATCTGTCGGGACCGACCTCATCTCGCGCGAGCAGTAGTCTCACCGCCCCCTCACGCCCATTGCTAGAAGCCGAGCAGAGTGGTGTTTGACCCCATCTGTCTGGCTTGTCGGGGTTGACCTCGCTCCGTGTGAGTAGTAGTCTCACCTCATGTCCATTGCTAGAAGCCCGCCAGAGTGGTGTTCGACCAGAACTGTCTGACTTGTCGGGATTAACATCACCCCGTGCGAGTAGTAGCCTCACCACCCCCTCATGCCCATTGTAAGAAGCCTACCAGAGTGGCGTCAGACCATCTTTGTCTGGCTCGTCGGTATTGACATCGCTCCGTGTGAGCAGTAGTCTCACCACTCCTTGGTGCCCCTGCTGAGCAGCCCGCATGAGCGGCGTAACCCCCATACAATCCCCTTGATTGATATCACAGCCCCTCGTCTCGGTCAGGGTGGCCACAATCTCATCGATTCCGAAATAGGATGCACAGTGCAAACCGGTAAACCGGTAATGAGCAAATGAAGGATCGTGACACCATATTTTCTCAAAAAGCAAGGCCGAGGATATATAGCTATCGTATCGGTTTAATAGTTCAAGCGCAAGTGATTTCGCGTGATCCGAGAGCTCCATTTTCGCGTGGCTTCCCCAATAGAGAAAAATGTTCGAGGAAGGGTATTTCTCCCAAGGTCCGGAACCTTATTGACCGGAAGTCCTTTGACGCGATCATAATTTAGGTAGGCCAAGCATGATTGCGCAAGTGTTCTGTGTGCACCAGGCAGCATCCCAGGCCGGTAAAGGTACTCTTGAAGCGTATAGTGGATCAGCCGTACCGTCAATGTCTCCTGGTCTACTATAGCAAGCCCCAAGCATGACCCTAGCACTGTGTTTCGTGGACAGATGTTTTCCTGGTCTGGATCGGTCGTCTCCATTTCTACAGCCAGAGCGTGACAGAGTTCGTCAATCCGCAATGGCCGCTCCGCACGGGACACCCACATTAGCACCTCCACCCCAAGCCTCGCTCGGTCACCCTTCTGTTCCTTTATTCGCTGCAGCATTTGGTCATACACACTGTCCAGGTCCACGCCGCCACCCGTTGCAACATCTTCTTTCGCCTCGCTGATGAGGTCTCGCCCAAGATTGCATCGATATTTAATGCCACAAGCAGAAACCTGAGTAGAACCCCAATCAGTGACCCAAATTTATATGGGCTACTCCTACTTACATCCCTGAAGCCTTTTCTGACACTGTCCTCATGATATCATTTTTCAGATTTTCTGTCATCAAGTCTGGATCTCGGATATTATCATCATCCATCTTCCGACTTCGGTATCGAGCGATATCTCCTTTATCGGCCAGAACGTCTGTGCTATATGGGCCATCCATGAGATGATTACCTATCTCCCCACTAATATGCGGCCTCCCTGTCAGAAATAGCCGGGTATTTGGTGCGTCCCGAATAATCTGTCACAGAGCACAAAGAAACTCTGACCGATCCTGTGGCTACAACTCATCCACTGCGTCGACACGGATATATACGGCTCAATGGGATTGATTGTTTTGATGAATAATTTCAGCATATCCAGTAATCGAAGACCTTTTCCACCTCCCTGCTTTGAATCCTCAAAAGCACTCTGAACTTCCCCCGGAACCCCCATTGTTCCTGAAGCAACCTGTCTGAGCAGACTCCCTACCATGTTTACAGCCGATTGGTCCTTCTGTGCCTGGTAATCGCAATAGAGAAATAAAACCATGATATTCTGCCCACGGGCTTGCTCACACAGGGTGTCTATTACTAGTGAACTGATCTAATTCCTTGTCAGCATCGCTCACGCTTTCTGAAGAATACTCTCATATCAGACGTTATACATGTCTTGCCAACCCCTTGACCCCCATAGCACAAAAAGAGTAGGATTCACTGGGCGGTCCGGACTCTTACACCATGACTCGAATTCATCCTTCCGTAGAACCCAGTCCCCCAACACCATCCAGCCGACGGTAGCCCACATCTTGATGCCTCCTATGGGGCTCAAACGGAGATAACCATGCTTGGATCCGCAAAGATTCTTCATTTACTCCCACGTTGATTGTGGTGTTATAGCTATTTGATACATTCCCCACGTTGGTATTCAAGTGGCCGTAAATGGGATTACTCACATTTCTGTCGCGGGAACAGACCAAGACACCAAGCCACAAGCCAAGAATCGCGGTAGAATAGCACCGTGGTACTCGTACCAAACGCCATAGCTAGCAAGGAGCAGAGAAGACTAAAAGCCTATAAATTTTAAAATAACGTGCTTTCCTACAAGGCCCATGCCCAAGATAATTACAGCTAAGAGAAGAACAGTGTTGAGAAGATAGTATATAATATTATCATAGAGAATAAGGCCGATACCCCGTTTTTCGTCTTCTCTCTCAAAGACTTAGGGCAGGGAATATATCATGCGATCTCTAACTTTTTATTGTCTAACTTAAGGTCAACAGTATATTCGCTCTCCTTGACAACCTCTCCCCCCCAAAGGCCTTCTTTCCCCCCATATTCGGTTACCCCGCCTCTCCCCCCTCACAAAACATCACTCTCCCCTAGCGCCCACAATCTGCTGTACTAAAGCTGCTACAAGTAGAGCAACCTCCCATACCTGAGTGACTCGGGAGGGTTTCGAGTGACATCCTGTGCATAAGAGAGGTTGGCGGGCCAGTGGGGGTTTTTGTATCATATCGTAGAAGTATGGTATGTTTGTGATTTTTCCTCGTTATAGAGAGGGTCGGGTTGGGTTGGTCAAGCCATTCTATAAACTGATAACTGCCATAAGATTGAAGTGCTCGAGTGCTATAATAATTTGCCCGGGGGCACTTACCCGTATCACGCCAGGCGTGACTAGTCTTGTACTCGAGTACTGTACGGAACCAGCCAGCTTTCCGCACAAAGGGTGGGATTTTGTGGATGTGTAGTCGGGGGTGTCGCTGTGCTGATTTGGCCAACAAATCGCTATAGCTATTCACGCAGCAATTCAGTATCTGAGAATAGCAGTGCCTTGCCCCTTCCCCCCCAATGACAAACCCCACTGACCAGCTCAGCACACTTCTCTCCAGGCCCACTATCCATAGTACGGTATACGATGGTATCATAAAAACTCGTCCCATACTCGTCAAAATTTGAAGGTATCTTTACGCTTGCCGAAAATAACCTTCCCCCTCCCCCATCCCCATCCTTCCAAATAATTATACAATCGAAACATACAAGTAAAAAAGACAGGAAAGGAAAGGGAAAACTACCAAGGGGGTCCCATTTCTCACATTACTTTTACGAAACTACAGACGCCCAAACTTTACACCGTCTTTTATAGACCTAGAAAAAAGAGAAAACCCGAATGCCCATCAGTCTTGTGGAAGAAAGGAAGAAAGCCCCGTGAGGAGAAACAGGCAGGTGACCGAAAGATGCCTCCAATGTCCTATTGTAGTTCTCTTTTCGCCCAATTAGAACACTTATGTGCGGGTTAGATGCGGTGCCCATAGGGGCGAATAACACACCTATTCTAAACCCCATCAAACATTCCCACTATACCCGCCAGTAAACTCTCTTCTCCTCTGCGCCCATTTCCTTCCCTCCTCAACCCAAAACACCGAACTGGCGATGGTTAGTAACATCGCCAAGTCCTTAAACGACAGTATTTCCGTCTGGAATATATTCTGTAAGCCGGGGACGTAAATAACTGCCATCTGCCCGATAAGACATCCGATAACGGCGTAATTGAACATTTTATTTCCGAAAATCTTGATCTCACCCATCAATATCGATTTCGACTCCGAGCGACAAGACAACGCGAGCGCCATGTCGAACAGAACAAAACAGGTGAAAGTCATGGTGGTACCGCGTGCTGAGACGACACCGTCATGCATTTCCATGACGTAGACGAATATGGTGCCGAGTAAGATAGTGAGTGCAGAGGTGAAGATCCGCAAGAGGACAGCTCTCGTTAATATTTGCTCGTTGCGGGAACGGGGTGGCCGTGTCATCACGGCCGGATCTACAGGTTCTACTCCTAGGGATTGCGCGGGGGGGCCATCCATCAAAATATCTGTTCATGAGAGAAATGCTGATAAGTAACCGGTGGAATGCAGGCGCGGAGGCCGTGTATCGAGAGGTAGAACCTACTTATCCATAAAATCTGCATGGGGTTTAACGGGTTGGGTAGCCCGACAAAGGTGCATAAAAGAACCAAGCTCAAGGCAGCGATGCTGGTGCTTAGTTGAAAGGTTAGGAAATTTTGAATGTTGTAAAAGATTCCTTTGCCCTCTTCAATGGCACCGAGAATAGTGGAAAAGTCGTCGTTGCTTAGAATCATGTCCGCTGCCTCTTTAGCCACATCTGTCCCTTGCAATCCCATGCTGATGCCGATGTCTGCCATTTTAAGCGCAGGGGCATCATTAACTCCATCGCCGGTCATGGCTACGACTTCTCCCCGCGATTGAAGCGCGCGAACAATTTTCATCTTATGTTCCGGGGAAGTGCGGGCAAAGATTGTCGTAGTAGCAATTGCCTGTGCAAGCTGAGCATCTGTCATGGCATCCAAATCCTCACCTTTCAAAACGGGCCGCACAATACCGCCGTGCCCATGGCTGTCGGGAAGGATTGGCATTCCAAGCTTCCGCGCGATAGCAACCGCAGTTGTCTCGGAATCACCGGTAATCATCATCACTTTGACGCCACCGCGCATCAATCGTCTGATCGCAGACTTGACACCCTTTCGAGGAGGATCGGATATGCCGACTGCTCCAGCAAACGTGAGGCCCCTAAATATGGAATCGTTGTTTCCGCTGGAATTTCCAGGGTTCCCCGGGATCGGAGAGCCTTGGGCGAATCCTAGGACTCGTAACCCTTCCGATGCCATTTTCTCAACGGCAGCCAATGCATTCTTCCGTTGTTTTTCATCCAAAACAACCTCTCTTCCCTCTTTCGTCAGGTAGGCATCACATCTTGCAAGAACCTGCTCAACAGCACCTTTGATATATGGCCTGCGCTCGCCGTCCTCATCGCGAACAACAGCACCCATCCATTTTCTCTCGGAGGAGAATGGAACGTCTGTTACTCTCTCAGCATGTTGCCTTGCATCGGAATCCCCAAAAGCATCCATCAAGTCCAACAGAGCAACATCGGTAGCCTGCCCAACGAACCTAGAATTAGCACGGGTATATGTAATACCGATTGCCGCAGCAGCCACCGTTGAAGCACTTGTTGTAGAAAGCCGAGCATTATTACATAAGTTGCCAATCCGGACAACAGCGTCTATCGCAGCATCCCTGGTGATAGGGGGTTCAAGGAGGCTCGTTCTCTCCACTGGCGATGGGAGATCTGGTGTCCACAATTGCGTGACAGTCATGTGGTTCGTTGTTAGGGTGCCTATCTCCTGTTAAAAGACTATTGCGACCATCGAATGTGCAGGTTTGAAAGAGAAAAAAAAGTAATACCAGTTTTATCGCTGCAGATGACGGAAACGCATCCCAAAGTTTCTACACTTGGTAATCTCCGTACAATCCCCCCGCGCCGTACCATCCGCAAGACTCCTAGAGCTAATGTTACGGTTACGATAATTGGCAAGCCCTCCGGTATAGCCGCAACTGCCAAAGAAACCCCCACTTGGAACATTTCGAGCCAGGTTCGCCCCTTCCACAACCCCAGAAGAACGATAACTCCAATAACACCGAAACTAGCATAACTTAGATCTTTGCCAAGTTTATCCATCGAACTTTGCAGAGGAGTTTTAGGTTTGCTGATCCCGGCAAGCATAGCCGTGATTGTACCGAATTCGGTTTTGGGACCAGTAGCAATCACTATTCCTTGACCATTGCCACTGCGTACCAGCGTTCCCATAAATGCAATACATGTCCTTTCGGACACGGCAATGTCTGACAGAGTAGGATTAAGCGCATCCCGTGGGGCAACGGCCTCCACCGTTTTCTTCACGGGCTCGTTCTCGCCGGTCAAGTTAGACTCATCAATTTCCAGGCCGGATGCCTGAGTAATGCGGATATCTGCTGGAATTCGATCCCCAGTGGAGAATATCACGAGATCGCCGGGAACCAATTGCCCCGCCATTACCGTGGAAGAGGTGGGCGGTCCGGATTCTCCATCTGCAGGCCTACCCCGGACCAGATGTGCGTAATGGGGAACAAGCTTGTTCAAGGCCTCCAGACTTTTCTCCGATCGGTACTCCTGGACAAAGCCCACGGCAACGACAATGACAACAGCCAAAGTGATGCTGACCGCATCTTCCATATTTCCCATCATGAAAGAAACCGCCGCACTCCCGAGGAGTAAAAGGATGAGGGGCGATTCGACAAACTGCTTGAGGAATCGCACATACAGCGACTCGTCATCTCCGTGGGGCAGTTCATTGGTTCCGTGAATTGAGCGACGGTATATAGCATCTTGAGACGAGGTCAGACCGTGTGTCAGGGAAGTTTGGAGCTTCAAAGCTGTCTCTTCGGGGGTGAGGAGCGCATAGACTGCGGAGGGGGGCTAAAGGAGAACCCGTATCAACAAGTGAGCGATAAAATAGGGCTTGAGAAGAGGTGGAAATCCAAGCTTACAGATGTCAGTGACACACTACTTCCGTTAGCGGAAGCATGAAAGGGCGACGCAGTGAGGCTGCGGAGTGGGACTCCAAGCGGGGTGTTAGTTCGAGGTGAAGAACCCATTTGCCTCTAGAGGCAATAGGGTAGAACTTCCACGGTGGGGAGGCGTGAGATGACCGGATTCGGCGGGGTTGCAGAAGCTAGAGCATCAATCGAGGCGACGAACGGGAAGGGGACTTCCGTAGGATGGGGGGGGGGGCAAAGGCGAGGAGGCTCAATCAGAACGAAGGCGAATATAAAAGGAGGAGCAACAGATGGAATGCTATTGGAAAAGGAAGGAGGCTGAGGAAAGGAGGAAAGGAGGAAAAAAGGAAAGGAAGAGAGGAGGAGGAGGAGTGAGAAAGGAGCCGCTACTCTCACTATTCTTGCCGGGAGGTTGACAGGCAAAGTACGAGTAATCAAAGGCTGGAGTTGCGGGTAAGTTGGCGGGCAATAGGCAGCAGCAGCGAGAACAGTGAAGGACAAACACGAGGGCTGATTACAGTACAAGGGTGCTGTCACAGCGCCAGGCTGTTCAAAGGAAAAAAAGGCGTGGTATGGAAATGCCGTTGTGGTTCCTGGCTGCAAGGACTTTCAGTTTGAGACATTCCATCTGCCATTGCACCGCCACGATACATAAGATTTAAAAGGGATCACAGTATTGTACTGTAACTTTGTGAGGATTCCATGTGCAAATGTGGGGGATGTCTATATTGATCTACTGGTACAAGTACGTGAGATGAACAGGCGTTTTAGTTTTCACTAAAGGCTTCATCAATTCCGTGAGGAGGCTGAAGCCTGAAAGGGACGGGGGAGAGAGCAGATGGGAAGGAAGACAGGTTCCGGTTAAAGATGTCCCTCCGTCTCGGAGGTGATCCCGCGACTTGCCCATCCTGTCAAGAGGAGTCTACGGTAGGAGGCTTGGGGATGCAGGATGCTCCTCTTAGGGCCAGATTGTGTCCAGTGTCCAATATTATCTAATCCATCAGTCAGCATCTAATCTCTTCATCTTGCCAACCACAACTTATCAGATGGGTGAGTGCCTCCTCTGTTATTTGTGATACCGGTACAAGCATTTTGTAGTCCGCATCGCCCACTCACTCCTCGACCCTTCCATGAGGCTTACTCTTCCGCAGCCCTCACTACAGAACACTGAAAACCGTCGCTCTCCACCACCACCAACCCACATCTCCGTTCATGCTATACTGGGCTCCTTCCTTCAATCCCATTATAACTTCCATTAATCTTGGGCCCTATCTTTGCTTCCACCGTTTGTAATATTTCGCCGTGCTCGAGTTAACCGCCGCTACCACTCTTCCCACCCGCATCTATCTTTGGCGCATCGTCGTGCTCTTTTCACTCATTTTTTTTTTCCCCGTTTTTTTTTGTATTCCTGTGACTGCGCGTCCTCGGGTACCCTATCCTCTTCTCCCGCAATAAGAGGAAAAGCCCAAACAGCAGAGCGGGTAGCTTGGTAGCTTGCCCCACTGCCTAGTTGGACCAATTCGTCACCTCTCCCAGCCCCCTCCATAATAACAAACGCGCGCCCGCTTCGACCCTCGCGTTTGCCAACTTAGGCTTCACGTCCTCGCGTTGCAATCCGTGAAAATTTCTCCCTTTCTCGCTTTTTCCTCACCCTTCCTACTATCCTCACCATGTTTTATTCGGAAACTTTGTTGTCCAAGACCGGGCCTCTGGCTCGCGTCTGGTTAAGTGCTAATCTTGAGCGCAAACTCTCAAAAACACACATTTTACAATCTAATATTGAATCGTCGGTCGGTGCTATCGTTGGTCAGGATCAGGCTCCCATGGCCCTCCGTCTGAGTGGCCAGCTGCTCTTGGGTGTTGTCCGAATCTACTCTCGCAAAGCGAGGTACTTGCTCGAGGACTGCAATGAGGCATTGATGAAGATAAAAATGGTACCTTCCTCATCTATTTAACTCTACTACCTTTCCCCACAGGCGCTTCCCTAGTCATCTATGTGCATTTTTAACGCGTCTCTTCCTAGGCCTTTCGCCCAGGCAATGTCGATTTGCCTGCCGGTGCCATTGCACATACGGCGGCTCAACTCACGCTCCCCGATGTGATCACAGAGCTTGATTTGTTACTGCCTGACCCAACCCTTGACTTGGCCGATATCGGCGAACTGCCCTTCGATTCCGACGCGCATCTAGCCCGAAGGCAAGGTATTACCCTTGCTGAGGACAGCAGCCAATTCCTGCAGGAATCTATCGAAATGGAAGTGGGACGCAGGGGTCCCGAAGAGAGGGACGTTGGTTTTGGTCTACAACTTGATGATCTAGATCTTGATGTCGGTGAGGAGGCGGAAACACCAAGGCCACCACGGGCGGCTACTGTTGCCAGAGGCGAAAGTGAAGCTCTGGAAGTTACCCCCGAAATTGGAAGAAGGGAACTCCCGGCGAGGGACTTTAGAGACGACCTATTGTCAGAGGCTATGGAAGTGGAATATGAGGCGGAGGCGAAGGGGGAGGAACTTGACATAGGGCTTGCACCCCCAGAGGAAGATTTGGGTCTGGAGCTCGAGGCTGAAGTGGGGTTTGCAGGCGAAATTGGTCTCGGTGAAGGTGATTTGACGATTCTTGAGGCTCCAAGTGAGGTTGGGAGAGCCTCTCCCCTAGCCCCACTTCTGGTTGAACCACCAGAATTTGTTCATGAAGCGCCATCGATTCTTGATATCCCCCCTTTCGCCCGTGATTCGGAATCCCCACTTTCTTCAGCTCGTAGCAGTGTTGTGCGCGACCTCGAGGCAGACCTCCAACAGCTCGGCCGTTTTGTGGATGTTAGCTATATTGAAGAGGCTCTTAGAGAGCCGAGCGAGGAGCCAGAAGAAATACTCGTACACCGACGCCAGGTGCGTGGGAGAAGAGTAATGGTTGACTCTGTAACGGAAATTCGTGCCAAGCAGATTAAGGCTCAGCAGGAGGATCGCAGTAAGATCTTGATCGAGCCTAATTTTTTGCCTAGGGATCCCGGGCTTTTGGCTCTTTTGAGTTTGCAGAAGACGAGGGGTTTCGTGCAAAATGTGTTTTACCCCAAGAATATTGCGCCCGAATTAGCCAGCTTCTTGAGCCCTGAATTTGTGAGAAGGATGGCCGAACTCAAGCGAAAGCGAGAAGGTGAGGGCGAAGAAGCTCTAGAGCGTGCTGAGGGCCTGCTCCCGGCGAAGCACCCTAGGTTGGAAATTGAAGAGGGCGAAGAGGAAATTTTGCCCCCTCCGGAAGAGGTGGAGGAGCGTGCCAGGGCGGAGGCCGCAGCAAGCCCTGCTGAGGAAATGTTTGAATTCCCTGAACCTGAGCCAGCCCCACCAATGGCTATGGAAGAGGAAAGTTTTCTTGGACTACCTGGTATGTGTACTTTGCTTCCCTGCCTTATCCAGCACCCGACGCGTTTCAGTGTAGCTGATGGTTTCACCTATAGAACCATCTTCTCCGGCCGCTCTACCTCCTCTCGAGGAGGCTTCTCCCGAACCAGAAGTCGAGCTACCCCGGGTCCCCGAGCCTATCTCCCTGCAAACGAGAGCCGCCGTTCACCTGTTGAGAGAACAATTTTCCGAACCCGCAGCAAAAAAGCAAGTCATCTTCCAAGACCTCCTCCCCCACGAATCCACAACAGCAACCGACGCCACAAAGATGTTCTTTGAGGTGCTCGTCCTAGCCACCAAGGACGCCATCAACGTAAAGCAGGACGTTGGATTTGGCAAGATTGAGATCGCACCGAAAAAGGCACTGTGGGGCGCTTGGGCGGAGGAGAAAGACGAGCAGCAGATCCAGGAAGAAAAGGAGCAACAGCAAGAAGAGGAGAATGCGAAAGAGGATGGAGAGGGCCAGCGTCGTGGTCGGGAAATGGTCATTGGAGTTGGAAGGGCTGCAGTTGAAGGGACCGCGGCCGCCTGAGTTTTTCCATAATTGATGGGGATAGGGGTTTATTACGGGAGTTTGAGGTGTTTATTTTTTCCTTCTTTTTTTTTCCCTATTCATTTCATATCATTCCTTTTCTCTTTCCTTCACCCTTCGTATTATCTCGTGCTTACGAACCTGGACGGATAATGTTTTTTTTTCTTCTTCCCTCTTCCATTGGACAGTGGAAGGAGGGATGCTGGTTTTTGGGAATTTTGTGAAAAAAGTTGAGGTGGCAAGCAGTGGGTGTGATAGGACAGGATAGACAAAGATACCATATTCGCGTTCGTGTTTCGGGAAAAAAGAGGGCAGAAAGAAGAAAAAGAAGCATATTCTTGAAGATCTCTTTCATTCTACCATCTTGGATTGGATCGGGGGCTAAGTCGTTATCTTATTTTCCCCTTTCCATTGCCAATCTCTCCCTCCCTCCCCTCTCCCTCTCCACCTTGCTTCCTTCCTTTTTTCCTTGCGCGCGTGCGGTTGTGTGTACTGTATGGGCTGTATATATTACACCAAAGCAGAGCGGAGCGAGAAGGCACAGGGCACGGAGGAGGTTTGATAATTATTACTACTGTTTTGTCCTTTTTTTCTCTCTTCCCTCCCCCCCCCCCCTATTTTCCTCCCCCAGATTCCTTTTTATTTTGTATTTTTCATTCTGAATTCTGTTTGGAACTTTGATTTTGGCTCTGGCTCTGTACGTTATGTACTGTATGTAGGTTACTGGCACAAGTACCGTAACTTTGTCGAGAATTGTGTTTGTTTTGACATTATAGCAAGCAAAGGTAGCAAGGGTTGGTTCTTCATACCGGTATTATGTCTGCTGTGATTAATTGTCCCCATTGCCTTGTTTGTGTGGTGCCGTAAAATGTCTTCAAGTCCACCATGTTCGTCAGCCCTGCGATCCCGGGGTTCCAAGTAAAAGGCCGTGAGAAGGATTAATGTTTTCCTACAAGGCATAAAACCACTGGATGTGTTGGATCTCATTAATTGATATTCACAATTCCGTTAACTTGTCAAACCAAACCTACCCTAGGGTACCAGATGGTGCTGCGGGCTTTGCACTTGCCTTCTTTCGCCTGCAGCCAAGGCAGGCGAGCCTTCAACCACTCTGGGCCGGGTAATCACCTATAGCGTACCTGCCACACCCCAAAACGTGCCGTTCCTGTAGCACATTCAATTTGGGCATCGAGTTACAGTACTAGTACCGTACCCCACAGCAAAGCCAGTCTACGGCATAATGAGAATGCCCACGCAAATAATCCTTGTCCTATAATAATAGCTGTATGGGCCTTCTCGCCTCACTGTAGGCTCGCTTCGCTGTGGGTCACCGTACGGTAAAGTTAACTTACGGCACTTTGAACCTGCAAGCACTATCAGGGAACTTGCCCACCCCATCATTGGCGGAGGGGAAACAGTAGTCACGTGATTAGCTGCAGGGAAAGTATTATATCAAATTTTTTCGTTCTTTCGCTTATCTCCATGGCTGGAGTTCATGATGGTTATCCGGCGTGACTTTGATGATAACGGTTGTTTGTATCGGGCAGAAGCATAAGTTAGTGAAAAAGCAGAGGGAGCGAGGAAGGGGAGGGGCATGCCCTGATCCAGCTAGCCGATGACTCTTGGCCGTTCTTGGTTCTTGGCGTGCGGGCTGCGGGTGTTGCGCAGGACAGAGGGCTGCTTTTCGCCTTTAGCTTACTGAGGCGGGGGGAGTTTGTGAGTGAGGATTACTCTGCCTGCAACTGCCCTGCCATCCCGCGCCTATCTGCTACTCAGAACCTTCCTCCTCCTCCTCCTCCTCCTCCTCCTCCCCCTCCCTCCCTCTGCCGGCCGTTGCTAGATATCACGTCCGCTCATAAATACCTAAGCTCGCCCGATAAATAATATTTCCACAACGACGAGGACAACAAGCTTCCTCCGATCGCTTCCACCACGAGCATCCAGTCAACTACGACCACAATTGTTAGCAAGAATCAGGATGCCTTCTACAACCTTAAGCCCCGCCGTCCTTGAGAGCTACACACCACCACAATCACCCTCTCCTTCATCATCACTATACCTCTCGCGCCAATCCTCCCACACAGCCACTTCCACGGTTGATGCCTCAAAGATAAGCTTCCTCCCGTCGTCGGAGCCTGGGTTACACCCTTATGACTCGCCCACGCTAGAGATCGATGACCCGGCAACACTAGAGGCATTGACGAATGCAGCGGACCTTCTGCGCCAGGGTAAGTGTGTTGCTTTCCCGACGGAAACGGTCTACGGCCTGGGTGCGGATGCGACGAGTACTATGGGGGTGAACAGTATATATGCCGCGAAGCAGCGGCCGTTGGATAATCCTTTGATAGTGCATGTTTCTTCGTTAAGACAGTTACGAGGAATACTTGCTCCTGCCGACTCGACCACAACTACGAATGGGCACGCAATGAATACCGGCAGTGGGGAAATCCCGGAAGTCTACAATGCTTTAATATCCAAATTCTGGCCAGGGCCGTTAACTATCCTCCTCTCGTTGCCTACTGATAGCCCACTCTCTGCAGCCGTCACAGCCGGGCAACCGAAATTCGCTGCTCGTCTGCCATCTCACCCCATCGCTCGGGCGCTTTGTCACCTCTCTTCTCTTCCCCTTGCTGCTCCTTCTGCCAATGCCTCTGGAAACCCATCACCAACGAGTGCATCACACGTATTTACCGATCTCCGGAACCGCATCCCACTAATCATTGACGGAGGGCCCTGCTCCGTAGGTTTAGAATCAACCGTAGTAGACGGCCTCCGCGATCCGCCCATAGTCCTTCGCCCAGGAGGCATAAGCGTCGAAGCGATCCGCGAGCTGGGCGGGATCTGGGCGAAGACGATAACCTCGAGGGCATCCCTCGAAGACGCTGCCGACTCCTCCATTATCCCCGAAGCTCCCGGGATGAAATACAAGCACTACGCTCCTCGCGCCGGCGTGGTCCTGTACGAATTCGGCGCCCGCGCCCCCTGCGGAAAGGACCTAGTCCGCTCCGCCATCCTCTCCGGAAAGAACTTTAACGGCAAAGTGGGCATTCTCCGGACGCGTACTTGGAAAGCTGGCATTGGAGAACTCACGCTAGATTGTTTAAAAAGTGAGAGCGGCGACGTCAAGAGTGAGTTTTATGGGAATAAGGGCGTCGGCGGACTTACTGTTGTCGAGAAGGGCTTGGGCAAGGGCGGGGAGGAGATTGGCCGTGGGTTGTTTGCCGCGCTGAGGGAGTTGGATGATGTCGGCGTTGATGTTATCCATGTTGAGGGGATCGAGGAAGTGCTCGAGGGGCTAGCGATTATGAATCGGCTGAGGAAGGCGGCAAGTGTGGTTGTGAGGAAGTTTGGGTGAACGTATCTACTACTCTCTAGAGTGGAAATTGGACAGAGGAGGGCTCTTCTTTTAAAACAAAGAAGTTTAATTTTTTTCGTTGATGTCAATGATTTTGTCATGGGGTTAGTTCGCCCGGGATCTCCGTTTTCTTCTCTCCTCTTCGCCTTATCACCGGCGCACGAGCCGAGCAAAGACCGGTGCAACCCACAACTTTTATAAAAAAAAGATCCTTAGACCAGTTTCATTTCTCTTCCTTCGCTTCACTCGGTTCCCTAGAATCCTTATTTACCCTAGTGGGGTCCGAGGCTTATCATAGATCTATGCTTTCTTTCTTTTTTGTCGACCACAGTTTTTCTGCTTTTTTCTTACCTTCCAGGCACTTGAGTATCCCCTAAGTTAAATCAAATTAAATTAAATTTACGCCGATCAATTCCTAACCTTGTTTTTTTGGAGTCATGTGGTATCACTCGGTAGCGAAATATTGGCTGTGTGCATGGTAGGATAGGATATGATCCACGAGCGAGAACTTCATGTACAATACCGTTATGGCCGTCACTGGCACCGTTCACTACACTCTTTCAAACAGCTCGAACACTGCTTTTTACGGGTTCGTGGTGGCTATTCCAAAACGGATGTCCCTGTTCTTAGCGCGGAAGCACCAGCAGACAAAAGTGCAAACACAACTCATGCCGGTATACCATTGTCGTAGTAGAACCTCTCTGATTCACCCTCACAATCAAGAATAAAATGCTATCGCCAGGAATAATTAGATAAATAACTTCTTCTCCCAACACCGGGCTGCACTGCTCCTCTCCCATCTTTCGAGCGGGGCCCCCATTAACATAAACAAACTCTAAAAAAACACAAACGCCTTCGAGCGACTCGACCTCGGGGCAGGAGCTCTCTCCTTAGGCACCTTATCCCCTCTTCATGATGTA
>Ga0307510_10004416_pt1 | contig 16557 bp, 11 predicted proteins | sample 12_EM_MG_FD_207224 | JGI IMG/M metagenome (GOLD analysis project Ga0307510, IMG submission 207224) | Populus trichocarpa ectomycorrhiza microbial communities from riparian zone in the Pacific Northwest, United States - 12_EM | ecosystem: Host-associated > Plants > Roots > Unclassified | place...
CAGTGGCTAATGGCGGCGATCACATCATTGCTAAAGGGGTCCCCGGCGGCCCTCTGAAGAATGTTAACCCGATAGAATTGCCTGAGAAAAAATGAACCCAATCATCATAATCAAATAAGAATCATGAAACCATCATGAGCTACAAAAACAACACCTGCTCATCTGCCAGCTGGCGGATTACCATTAAAAAACAATTAACACAATGAAAAAGCAATTAATAACAAGCACACTGCTGATAGCTATTGCGGCGGGTGCTTCCGCGCAAACCGACACTGCACAGGTGCTGGTGCATTACAAATTCACCCACGTGCGTGACACCACCAACCGGGATCATCCTTATACCGAAAACATGGCGCTGTATATAGGTAAGAGTTCAAGCGCTTATAGAAGTTATGACAATGTGCTCGAGCAAGCCGAAGCTAAAAAGCAAATGGAGATCGCATTGGCCAATTCACCCGACGGCCACGTTAACATTCGCAGGAACAGGAGAGGATCAGCTTCGGAATATTACGAATTTCCCAACGAGAAAAAGCTGGCCAGGAAAGAGCCCCTGGTTATGGATACCTATCTGATAGAGGATGCCCTACCGGTTATCGATTGGAAAATAAGCAGTGATACGGCAACGTTCGGTGGCTTACATTGCCAGAAGGCGACAGTGCATTTTAAAGGAAGGGATTATACCGCCTGGTTTTGCCCCGATATGCCGCTGCACGTCGGGCCATGGAAGTTCAACGGCTTGCCCGGCGTCATCGTACAGGTCTATGATGCCAAAAAGGATGTGCAGTTTATGTTCGATGGCGTAGAAAAAGTAGTTTTTACACCAAAGACAGACGACCAGCCCTCGGGGCCAAAAACCGACGGCCCGGGGCCCAGGATGATAACGATAGGCGGGGGCGATGGTGGCGATCCAAATGTTATACAACTGCCCAAAAACGACATCAAAACCACAGACAAAGAGTTCGCCAAGCTGCAGGCTGCTTTGCGCAAGGACCCCGATGCTTTTGTTCAATCTATGATGGCAGCGCGTAACGCTAATCGGCCGGCTGGTTCAGATCCAATACGAATAAACATAAAGGTAGGCCCGCAGCCGGTTATCAATAACCCAATCGAGTTGTCCGAAAAATAATCATGCGTTTTATGCGGTTTTTGATATTGCTGCTATGCGGCCTGCTATTGTCTGCTCTTTGTTTTGCCCAGGGAAATATCCACGGAACGGTTAAAGATAGTACGGGTAAAGCCGTGCCGTTCGCCACCGTCAACCTGAAAAACAAGGCGAGCAATGCTATTGTAGCTTACACCACCACAGCTGACAACGGAACTTACAGCCTGACACTTCCCCAGGGACAAAACCCAGATAGTCTTGCAGTAGAAATTCGTGGTATGGGTTATAAAAGCCAGGTCAAAAGCGTAACCGGCACTACACCTGTTGATTTTGTGTTACAGGCTTCTATCAACCAATTGCAGGGGGTGGTAATCAAAAGCAGCCGGCCTGTGTTGCGTGTAAATGGTGATACGATCAGCTACAAAGTCTCGGATTTCAGCAATCCGCAGGACAGGACAATAGGCGAGGTAATCAAAAAGCTTCCCGGCATAACCGTAGCCGCCGACGGGACGATCAGCTATAACAACAAACCGATCAGCACGGTATATATCGGCGGCGATAACCTGTTAGACGATAAATATAGTATCGCCACCAATACCATACCGCAGGGCGTGGTTGATAAGGTGCAGGTGATCCAGAATAATCAACCCATTAAAGCGCTTCAAAATAAAGTAATGAGCGATGATGTGGCCCTGAACCTGAGCATAAAAAAAGGGGCCAAATTACAGGTAGTCGGGCAGGAAAGCATCGGTGCGGGTTTACCTGGCAATTATGATGCGGAGCTGAACGCGATGATGTTCAAGGATAAATACAAAGCGATAAACTACCTGAACGGAAACAACACCGGCTATGACCTGCAGCAGGACTTATTATCGCACAATCGCAGCGACTATATGCAGCGTATCGATAACACTGTACCTGCAACCGTGCTGTCCCTGGGTTCTGTCAACACACCAGCTTTAGCCGAGAGCCGTTACCTTTTTAACCAGGCGGGTATTTTAAACCTGAACAACCTGGTGAACCTGAAAAAAGGGGTCCAACTAAGGGTGAATGCTTATTACCTGCACGATACCCAAAAGCAGGATTACAGCCAGCGAACTACTGTTTTTCTGCCGGGCGATACGGTACGTTATAACGAAACTCAGCACAGCCAATACAGGCCGGATATATTTCATGCTGAATTTACCCTGAATGTGAACCAGGACAAGTATTACCTAAATGATGTGCTTTTGATGGATGATAACCGTTCGGCGTGGAATTCGGCGCTTAATACTAATGGGAGTATGGTGGGACAGAATTTCCGGGATAATGCATTTAATTTCTCTAACGAGTTTAACCTGATCAAATCGCTGAAATCGAATTATGTCATCCAGGCTTATTCTTATTTCAGCCATACTTCCGAACCCGAGACTCGTACTATTCAGCCAAATTATAACGACTCATTATTTAACCATGGTAACCCTTATTCGCAGTTGATACAGAACGTGAATGTTCCCACATGGTATACGAACAATTATTTTTCATTCAAAATACCGGGGAATGTTGTTACGCAAAGTTTCAGAACCGGTTTTAGTGTACAGTCGCAAATGCTGACATCTAACCTGGGCGTCGCTCAGAACAATAATAGTGTCAATTTGGAATCAGACAGCGCGGTCAATCACCTCAACTGGATGAAGAAGAAGGTTTATACCGAGTTGGCCTATGATATACCGGGAGATAAGCTGAAAGCTAATCTTACATTGCCGTTGATCTTTCAGCAGATCAATTATTCCGATACGACCTATGCACTGAACAGGAGCCTGACCCGCCTGTATTTCAACCCGCAATTCAGGATGAAATACCAGGTTGGCATGGAAAATTACCTGAACCTGATGTACAGCTACCGGAACCAGGTCGGCACGATCGAAGATATTTACCAGGGAAATATCCTGAAAGATTACCGCACCTTATATGCCAATAGCCCCGAGCTGACCTTGCAGCAAAGTCAGCAAGCCGGGGCAGGATTCAATTATCGCAAGGCGCTTACTTTGTTTTTTTTCAACATTAATGCGCTTTATAATCATATTAGCGCCAACAATATCGCGTCCAGTATTATTACCAACAGCGTCCAGGAGCGCGTGATGTTACCTTATCCTAATAGTACAGACTCCTGGACGCTGAGCGGTTCGGTTAGCAAGTACTCGTTTGCGCTGCGTACGACTTTTAGCGGGGGCATTCAATGGCAAAGCAACCGCTCGGTGCAGATACAAAATGATGCGCTGCTGCCTTTTAATACGAAGACGGAAAGCCTGAGCCTGGGCGCCGATACCAAGGTTAGCAATAAGGTCAATTTTAGCTACAAAGCTACGGGTATCCAGACCGACAGTCACTCTGCAGCGGAGGCATCGGCTTTTCACATCGACCAGTTGCAGCAACAGGCTTCTGTAAACTATGTTCCTACGGATGAGCTGCAGTTCAAATTAGCCGGCGAGCATTACTTTACCCGCCAACAGGGGAGTCCCGATCTGAAATATTTTTTTGCGGATGCCTCAGCAAAATTCAGGATCAAAAAATGGAAAACCGATTTTGAATTAAGCGCTGTAAATTTTCTGAATGTGAAAACATATAACGCGCTGTACCTGTCGGCAAATACACTCACAGCAGGATCATACACCTTGCCGGGAAGAATAATATTGGTGAAAGTGATGTTTAATCTATGAGTAGTTGGATTAGGTTGATTAAGTGAATGGTTGATTGAGTTAGAACTTAATCAACTTAATCCAACCCAATCAACCTAAAACTATCACTACACCGCGTCAGATAACGAAGTAAACGTAAATTCCTTGATGCGCATAGGAGGTATCAGCGCACTTTGGAACGATTCGCCGCTTACGGTGCGCTCAACTTTGCCCAAAGCGTCCAGGTTGTTCAGCATGATAACCGGACTTTCATTAAAACGCATATTCTTGATAGGGAACTTGATTTGTCCGTTCTCAATATAAAAAGTACCGTCACGGGTCAACCCTGTAAACAATAATGTCTGTGGATCAACCGGGCGGATATACCACATACGTGTAACCAGTATTCCTTTTTCAGTTCCTTTGATGAGTTCTTCCAGTGTAGCATCCCCACCTTCCATAATAACCGATCCGGGAGATGGAACAGCTTTAACACCCTTTTTTTGTGCCCAGTACCGTGAATATTGTAGGTTTTTAAGTACCCCTTTTTCTATCCAGCTTACTTTTTCCTGCGGACGGCCATCGCCGGCCCATGTGCTGTTAGGTAATCTTGGGTCCTGTGGATCGGAGTAAATATTCACTCGCTCATCTACCAGCTTTTCGCCCAGTTTGGTGCCTCCGCCTGCTTTGCTTAAAAAGCTGCGGCCTTCATCAGCGCTTCGTGCATCGAGGCCACCATACAATTGCTCCAGCAACACTATGCCCGCAGCAGGTTCAAGTATTACCGTATATTTGCCCGGCTCAATGGCTTTTGCATTAGCAGAACCCGAAGCCTTTTTAGCAGCTACCTGGGTAAGTTTAAGCGTATCCATATCATTGAAATCCTCAAAATCCCTGGTAGCATAACCCGATCCCTGGCTATCCTCTGTGCGCATGGTGATAGAGAAGTTGTTGTCCGAATAAGTATTATAAGCGAACAAGCCATGCGAATTCATGATTGCGGCAAAGCTTCCCTGGTTTTGCAAAAATCCTGCAGCAGTAAGCTTATTGTCTTTAGCTACTTTTAGGCTCTGCTCCACCATGTCGGTACGCTGTTTGGGCGTCATCGAGTGCGTTTTCTCATCAAACAGCTTTGGGTTATCAGGTGCGTAGGTTTGCGGCCCCATGAACGAAACAAATTCCGGATTCTCGGGAGCCAGGTGTGCCAGTTCTTCAGACAAACGCACCGCTTTTTCTATTGAAGCATCATCATACTCATTAAGTGTAACTATCCCCAGCCTTTTACCAAATGCAGAAGAAATTGCCATAGTAGTTTGGCTGATATAACCACTTGTAGAAACCGCATTACGGGCATACCGGATATTACCGCCGTCGGAACCATTCAGATTGATCTCGCATTCATCGGCTTTAGAAAAGCCAAGCACCTTTTTCATAAGGACCTGTGCGTCTTCACGACTTATTATAGCCATAATATTTTTAGATTTTTCTTTTTGTGTTGATTACATTAACTCCCTTAAACAGTGCGGTGGATGAGCCATGCGATACGGCGCTTACCTGCTCCGGCTGGCCCTTGCCGTCAAAGAATGACCCGCCAAGACGGTAGTCATTTTTGTCGCAAACCGCTGCACATGAGTTCCAGAACTCCTGTGTGTTGGATTGATAGGCCACATCATTCAGCATACCAACGATCTTCCCGTTTTTAATTTCATAATAAAGCTGGCCGCTGAACTGGAAATTATAACGTTGCTGATCGATAGAGAAAGAACTATCCCCCACAATATAGATGCCTTTTTCTACATTTTTGATCATATCAGCAGGTGCCAGAGGTGTTTTGCCCGGTTGCAACGATATGTTTGGCATACGCTGAAATTGCACATCGCTCCAATTATCGGCATAACAGCATCCCTGCGATTCTTTCAGGCCGATGATATGCGCCTGGTCGCGGATGGCCTGGTAGTTTACGAGTATACCGTCTTTAATAATATCCCATTTTTTGCATTCTACCCCCTCATCATCGTATCCGACGGCACCCAATGAACCAACCTGTGTTTTATCAGCGACAATATTTACGTTTTTGCTGCCGAAGTTGAATTTACCCGATTTCCATTTATCTAAAGTCAGGAAACTTGTTCCGGCAAAATTAGCTTCGTAACCTAATACACGGTCAAGCTCCGATGGATGGCCTACCGATTCGTGTATGGTTAGCCACAAATGGCTTGGATCAAGTACCAAATCATATTTACCGGCTTCTACAGATTTTGCTTTTAGCTTTTCTTCGGCTTGCGGAGCTGCAGCTATGGCATCTTCCAGCATATCATAACGGTCGCGGTAAAGTGTAGTCACGCCTTTTATCTTATCGCTGTCGCGCGGTACCAGGTACTCATACCCCATACCCCGTGGTGCGCTTAATGATTGCCTGGTTTCGAACTGGCCCGACTTAGCATCAATTTTGGTAATGGCAAATAATGGCCATATCCGATGTATATCCTGGTCAATGTATGAACCGTCAGTAGAAGCGAAGTATTTTTGCTCATTCACCAAAAAGATGATCGAGTTAACGTAGTTGGCCCCGCCTTTCATAGCAGCAGCATTTACTGATAACAGCAGGTCTGTTTTTTCTTTTATCGGCACATCGAAGCCATTTTTTTCGATGGGTGTTTTCCAGCTTACTTCGCCATAGCCTTTTTGGGGCGCCAGTTGTACCGGCTCGGTTTGTAAACGTGAATTTTCTTTAGCGATAGCCACGGCCATTTGGGCGGCTTTTGCAATGCTGTCGTTATCCAGCCTGTCTGTTGCCGCAAAGCCCCAGCAGCCGTTGGCTATTACACGTATACCCATACCGTATGATTCCGTATCGACAATGTTTTCCACCTTGTCTTCGCGGGTAACCACATATTGATTAAGGTATCGGCCTATGCGTACATCTGTATAAGTAGCGCCTTTTGAACGTGCTGCATTTAAGGCAACGTCGGCCATTTTCTTTTTTAGCGCAACATCGGCACCATTGAGTATGCCGTTGGGTTGAAGAGGTGAACCAAAGACCGGTATACGGCTTAGCATGGTTGCACCGAACCCCATGCCTGTGAGGTAAAGGAAGTCTTTTCTTTTCAAGTCGGTAAGTATTAGTTCTTAAATATAGGAAGAGGCTTTAAGAATAGGAAGCTATAACTGAAATAAAATCAGCGGCTTGATAAAAAATCACCCTATTAGGGTGATGATGATTCGAACATTGAAATACTTTAGCTATCTATTAAGCTTTTTCTTCTTCCATGAGATAAAAGCCTTTAATTCACTAAGATTTATTAATCCCTTTTCTTCTGGATCTTCGGGAAGTTCGGCTATGTCAATAAAATCAATGTCTAATGCAAATGATTTTTCCCCTAATACAGTATCGAGCATTTTATATACAGCATTCTCTAACCAATTATTTGTTTTTATGGCTTCGTAGTCTGGCACGCAAATTCTAATGCCGATATCATTGGGTTGAGACTGGCTTTGAAGCGGCATAAACCATAATTCACCACGTGTAATTTCTATACCCTCATAATTTATAGTATTCCCATCCTCTGTTGGTTGAATAAATGGAATAAACACCCAATTTTTAATCAGACGAGCATTATCTATTAGTTTTTCGACAGCTTCAAATTGTTCAACATCACCTTCAGCTGTAATAATAAGCTCCTGATCCTGATCCGGCAATCCACCAATTTGGAAAAATAGCTTATCATTATATTTATGTAGTTCGGTCAACAAGTCATTTAATAATTGTTCTCGAACGTCGTCATCCCCCTCATTGGTAAAAAGGAAAGCATTATTGTTTTCTTCAAACCATTTCCAAAAGCTTGTGATTTTTTCAGTCATTGTTATTTTTTATGAATTCAGCGCATACAAAATAATATTCACCCCAAATTTGGTATTATCGTCGGCCAGGAAACGCTTGTTCCTGTAGTCGTAGTCCCATTCGCAACCATAGTCCTTGTTACTGTATAAAACGGCAATGCGACCATTAATTTCGATGGCTTTCAGGTAATCGTGCACCAGGTCGTCGCCCCAGCCATTCAATTCAAAAGAGGTGGTTGGCGGACCTTTGTCAAAGCTGAAGAAGGAGTGATATAGCTTGTGATTGTTAGGTATCTTTTTTAATGCAGATGGCCCGAAGATAGCCGTCATCTGCGCTTCGAATGATTTGGCAAACAGCCCGTCGATATCGTGATTACAGTCATCGGCAAAAACAAAGCCGCCGTTTTGAACATATTTTTTAAAGTTGGCACGTTCCTGCGCATCAAACTGCACAAGCTTGTGCCCGCTGATATAGGCAAATGGATAGGAGAAAATATCGTTGCTGCCAAGGGGTATCACTTTTTCGTGCGGATCGATGGGAATGGTGGTATATTCGAGCAGCGAATTGAGCAGGTTGGATGGCATGCGCTGATCGGTATCCCAATCGCCTGAGTGATAACTAAACCGCATGAAAGTAAATTTCGACCCTAGCGACATCATTTGAAAAATTTAAAAGTAGTACAAAATTTTATGCGAAACTCACTTTTGTTTGAAGGGGCTGTAAAGTTTTGGATACTTTGTTTGATTTTTGATAAAAACGCATGGGATTTAGGCAAAAGCGTAATATCTTGTGATGTTGACTCACCCCGACCGCGCTCAGTCGCTGGTCGACCCTCTCTTCGCTACGCGAAAAGAAGGTAAAAACAAATAAACCCTCTTTACGGCTTGCCATAGAGAGGGTGGTCGAGCGTAGCAATGACCGGGTGAGTCAAATTTGCGATTGAACAGTAAAATAAGTATTAAACAAACACCCATTGGAACTAACTGAAAAAGATATAAAAGCCCTGCTCGCCAAATTGCCTCAACTTAAAAGCGAGGTACAAAAGGTAATTGTAGGGCAGGACCATATACTGGACGAATTGCTGGTAGCTTTCCTGGCGGGGGGGCATTGTTTGCTGGAAGGTGTGCCCGGGCTGGCCAAAACGCTGATCGTAAAAACTATGTCGCAGGCGCTGCATCTTTCTTTCAGGCGGATACAGTTTACGCCGGATCTGATGCCGACCGATATTATCGGTACCGAGGTTTTGGAAGAGGACCATACCACAGGTAAACGATTTTTTAAGTTTAATAAAGGACCATTGTTTGCCAATATTATTTTGGCAGATGAGATCAACCGGACACCGCCAAAAACACAATCCGCATTGCTGGAGGCCATGCAGGAATTTGAGGTAACCTATGGCGGGGAAACTTACCCGTTGGACAGGCCCTTCTTTATCCTTGCCACGCAAAACCCGATAGAGCAGGCGGGCACTTATCCGTTGCCCGAGGCGCAGTTAGATCGCTTCTTGTTATTGGTGAAGATTGGTTACCCTACCGCAGAAGAGGAATTTGAACTGCTGAACCGTACCACAGGATCACAAAAAGCAAAAATTGATGCAGTTATATCTGCAGAGGAGATTATACAGGCGCAGGCATTGGTTCGCCAGGTAAATATTAGTGAAGACCTGATAAAATATGTAAGCGCACTGATACGTGCCACGCGCCCCGATACAACCGATGTGGATTATATAAAAGAATGGGTACGCTGGGGTGCCGGACCGCGGGCCGGGCAGGCATTGATACTGACCGCCAAAGCAAGGGCTTTGTTAAAGGGCAGGTATTCGGTAATTATGGAAGACCTGGAAGCAATGGCTGCACCCGTTTTAAGGCACAGGATATTGCTTAACTTTAAGGCAGAGGCCGAGAATATTTCATCGGATATGGTCACTGCGGAATTACTAAGAGTGATTGACCGGACGAGCCCGATATAATGTCAGGACGACGCAAGGCGGTTGGCGTCAAATAAATTCGAAATTAAAAATCCGAAATCCGAAATCAAAAGACCATGCAGCTTGATCCCAAAGTATTGATGACCATTAAAGATTTGCCCCTGCTGGCAAAAACGGTTGTTGATGGCTTTATGATTGGGTTGAATAAAAGTACAGTGAAAGGTCCGGGTCTGGAGTTTAGCCAGTACCGCAGTTACCAGCCGGGAGATGACCTGCGCTGGCTCGACTGGAAGATGTATGCAAGATCCGACAGGTATTATATCCGCGAATCAGAGGTGGAGACGAGTATATCCGTCAGGTTTCTGATCGATGCCAGTGCTTCGATGAACCATGATGATAAGGGGGTTAAAAAGATAGATTATGCACGGTTCCTTGCGGCCTCACTGGCTTATTTAGCCAATTTACAGGGTGACTCGGTTGGTTTATATACATTGGCAGACGGGAGTTTGTATGCGATGGCATCCAAACCCGATCCGCAGCATTTGCAGCGGTTGTTTTATCAGCTGGAGCAGATCAAACCAGCCGGAAAGTTTACTCAACCTATACATTATAAGGAATTGTTTGCAGGGTCAGGACGAAAGGAGCTGCTGATCTTTATCACCGATATGTACCAGGCTGATGGCGAGATCATACAACTGCTGGATTCGCTGGCCGCACTAAAACACGAGATCATTGTTTTCCATTTGATGGGACAAAATGAGCTTGATTTTGATTTTGGCGCGTATGGCACTTTGGAAGACCTGGAAACTGGTCAAACAATCGCCATTGACCCGGAACTGGCAAGAGCTGAATACCAGGAAGCATTGGAAAAATATATATTAGGGATCAGGATGCAATTGCTGGGAAAGCGCATATTTTACCGGATGGTCAACACCGGGCAGCCCCTGGATGAGATGCTGAGGGACTTTTTGGTGCAAAGAAAAAAAGGTTAAAGCTGAAAGGATAAAGGTGAAAGGTATTTTAATACATATAAATGAAGCTGATCATTCACCACTGACCACTCACTACTCACAAAGATGAACTTCCTCAATTCCATATGGTTGTTTGCACTGGCCGCTTTAAGCATGCCGGTGGCGATACACCTGTGGAATATCAAAAGGGGTAAAACGCTGAAAGTTGGCAGCATTTCCCTTATCACAGTATCATCCCAAAAGAAAAGCCGCAGTCTAAAATTGAACGATCTGTTACTACTATTGTTACGCTGTTTACTGTTGGCATTAGTGGCTTTTGTTTTGGCGGCGCCTTTATTGCAAAGACACAATTTATCAACTGTAAAAGGTTGGGTGCTGATCCCGAAAGAAGATCTGAAGGAAAGCTATCAAAAATTTAAACCGCCGATTGATTCGCTCACCAAAGCCGGGTACGAGTTTCACTATTTTAATAAAGGTTTTGAGAAGGCTGATTTCAGTAAGGCTTCAGCTGACACGACGAATTATAAAAATACTAATGCCTCTTACTGGAGTTTGGTACAGCAATTAGATGGTCAAATACCGTCAACCTTACCTGTATACTTATTTACGCCCAATGGTGCCACTCACTTTATTGGTGAAAAGCCGCAGGTTTCACTGGCCTTGCATTGGCAAACGTATACGTCTGCTGATTCCGCGAGTACCTGGGTTGAAAAAGCACGGCTGACCAATACTAACGAGATTCAAATTGCAGAAGGTAACAGCAAACCGTCGGGCACTATTTATACTGAACGTACTATCCGGTCAGGGGATCAGCAAACACCTTTTATGGTTTATACTGAAAATGGCAGATTATCTGTCGGACTTAAAAATTCAAACGAATCGGTAGTCGTGGGTACTTCCACCTGGCGATTTGCTATTTGTGCGGATAAGAATAGTCGGGATGCAGGATATGTGAAAGCAGCTTTGCAGTCTATTGTTCAATTCACTAAGCATAAGGCAGTGATCAAGCAATATATAAATGCAGGGCAGATACCACCGCGCCAGGATTGGGTATTCTGGTTATCAGCAAAATCGATCAGCAAGCAATTAGATTGCAGTAATCTGTTCGTTTATGAAAACGGGAAGATTAAAATTTCGAATTCATGGATAAGTGATGAATCATCATCGAAACAAAAAATCGACTTATACAGGTCTATTACTACAGATCATAACAAGGGTTATTCAGTATGGAAGGACGGATTTGACGAACCGGTTTTAACCCTACAAAAACAGGGGTGGACCAATAACTATCATTTCTACAGCCGTTTTGACCCGGCATGGAGTGATTTGGTTTGGAGCGATAGTTTTCCAAAGATGCTGTTGAAACTGATCGTTGGTCAGCCAACAGAGCCGGATAGAAAATATGATCGGCGAGTGATGGACACTAAACAGGTAATGCCAGTCATAAATAATGACGCCCATGTCTCGAAGAAGATCATCGAACATACTGATCTTTCTCATTATTTATGGCTGTTGCTGGTATTGATCTTTGCGGTGGAACGATGGCTGGCGCATAATAAATCCCTAAAAAAAGTAATGCAGAATGACTGAGCAGGGGAAATATAAGATAAATCAGTTGCGGAGGCAATATATTGGTTATCAATTGTTGGCCGACTGCTTTTTTGCTGCTGCATTAGCTGGACTGGTTGGCTGTTTTGGCTACGCAGTTTTTTCTTTGTCGTGGTGGTGGGCAGTACTCATTTTTGTAGTGCTTTATGGATGTATGATGGGTTTGAGCAAGTGGTGGACCGTAGATAGCCATTCTATCACTAACTTTTTAAACTTGAAATATCCCGACCTGGAAGAAAGCAGTGAACTGGCACTAAAAGAGTCATCCTCTTTAAGCATCCTGGAGAAAATGCAGTTGTCGCGGATCGAAGAATTTTTGCAGGCCGTACCATTAACGCAAAAACAGTTTGCACCCCGTCTCAGGCTCAGTATCCTGTTATTCCTGTCCATGTTAGTTTTTGGGTGGGAAGTTACCTGGCTGCACGGCGAATGGAAAAATAACGGATTTAGATTATCAACGTCTACTAACAAGGTTGAAAAGAATACTATTCCGGAAAAGGTTTTGCCGCAGGTTAATTCTGTTGAGGTTACTATTACTCCGCCGTCCTATGCCCGCAAGTCACCACGGGTGCAGGATAAATTCACGCTGAAAGTGGAGGAAGGCAGTGTGATTGCATGGAAGCTCGATTTAAATGTGGCAGCAAAACAAGTTGAGCTGATTTTTAATAATGGAGAAAAAATACCGCTCAGAAATACAAATGGGAATACAGTTTATAATGGACAGAAAGTAATCGACAAATCAGGATTTTACCAGGTGAGTATTGATGGAAAATTGTCTGAACTTTACCAAATACAAGCCATTAAGGATAATCCGCCGGTTATCCATATCAAAACACCGCAACAGTATACTTATATCGACGCAGGTGAAGCGCCGAAGGTAAACATCACAGCATCGGTTGATGATGATTATGGTATCGGCAATGCATTTATTTATACCACGGTTGCCAAAGGGAGTGGCGAGGCGGTCAAATTTAAGGAGCAGAAGATAGATTTTTCTACTTCGTTTAGCGGGAAAGATCACCATTACGATCTGCAAAAAATGATCAACCTCCCTGCATTGAACATGGAGCCGGGTGATGAACTGTATTTTTATATACAGGCGCAGGATAACCACAATCAGCAAAGCCGGACAGATGTTTACATCGTTTCATTACAAGATACGGCTCAACTGCTGAGCATGGATGGCCTGCTTTCGGGTGTAAATGTAAAGCCGGAGTTTTTCAGGAGCGAGCGGCAGATCATTATGGATTCAGAAAAATTGCTGCGCGACCGGGACAGCATCAGTAAGGAAAGTTTTAACACAAGGAGCAGTGATCTGGGAAATGATCAGAAACTGCTGAGGCTGCGTTATGGAAAATTTTTGGGCGAAGAATCAGAATCGGATATCAACCCTAAAGAAGAGCAAAACGACGCAATTGCAGACCCAAAAAATTATGGAAATGCGGCTGTGGTATTGGATAAATATTCTGATAAACATGACAACGCAGAGGATGCCCAGTTTTTTGATCCCTCGGTAAAGGCACAGCTGAAAGCTACACTTACCGAAATGTGGAAGGCCGAATTGCAATTGCGATTGTATAAACCTGAAGCGGCTTTGCCGTTTGAATATAAAGCTTTGCGGCTGCTAAAGGATCTGCAACAAAAATCGCGGATGTATGTAGCAAAGACAGCCTATAATCCGGCGCCCTTAAAAATGGAAAAACGGTTGAGTGGCGATTTGAGTAAGATCATTCAGCCGACAGATCATCAGAATATCAAATCGGGGGATGACGAGTTTGGGGCACTTAAAAATGCAGTGGGGGTATTGGAATCATTGAGATATGAAAAGATCGGTAGCAATGCTGATATACATACTTTACAATTAGCTAACCAGTTGCTGAGTGAAAAGGCATCAGCTCAGCCTGAAATTTACCTGCCTGCGGTAAGTGCCTTGCGGAAAATTATTTCGCAAGGGAAAGCTAAAATTGCAGACATCAGTACTGTTGAAAAAGCAATACAAAGGATACTGCCAGTAAGTAAGCAGCTTCCCGCTGCTTCGCAAAATGCTGCCGATATGGGTCTTTCATCCGGCTATTACAAAAACCTGGACAACAAATGAACTGGACAGCTACCGTTTTGATCATTTGTTGTTTGCTCGCCGGTTTTGCGGTATGGAAGGAGGTAAATCGCCCCAATAGATCACATTTATTCCTCCGGATTTTAGCTTCCTTATTGGCGATAGTTGCGCTTGCCTGCATCATATTACCCATAAGTTATTCCAGAGAAGTTTCTGCGCTTGATGACCATAGTGCGGTATTACTGACCGCCGGCTTTGAAGCTGATAGTTTGGCTAATTACAAAAGCGATCAAATATTCACAACAGATAAGTCGGTTAAAAAGGCTTATCCAAAAGCAAAGCTGATCCGATTGGATGAACTGAAAACTGATAGCCCGGCATTTACCAAAGTACATGTATTTGGTCTTGGATTGAATGAAAATGAATTAAGTCAGTTAGATCATTTGCCGCTTATTTTTCATTCATCGCCAATGCCCGGTGGCATAATCGCTATCAATTGGAATCCAAAGTTAAAATCGGGAGAAAGGCTGATCGCTCAGGGTAAATATGACAATCAAAGTTCAGGTGCAATCAAACTGGTGCTTAAAGGATTAAGTACGCAACTGGACACAGCTATTATTCCGGCCAAAAGCAATAAAGAATTTGAGCTGAGCGCTGTCCCCAAAAACGAAGGCAGGACAGTTTATCATTTGCAGACTATAGCCGGAACTGATACCGTTGAGAATGAAAATCTGCCGGTTGAGATCGACCCGGTAAAGCCCTTAAAAATATTAATGCTATCAGCTTCGCCGGATTTTGAGACCCGCTTTTTGAAAAACTGGCTTTCGGAAAATGGTTTTGAGGTGGCCGTCAGGTTGGCCATTAGCAAAGACAAATTCGGTAGTGAATATGTGAACATGCAGCCGGTGAAGATAGATCATCTAAATACCGGGCTACTTGAGCAATTCGATTTGATTATTGGTGATCTGTCGGTTTTAAAATCAGAAAGTGCGTTATTAAAACAGCAGGTAACACAAAAGGGATTGGGTATAATCATCCGTGCGGATAGTTTATCAAAGGGATCATCATGGCTGCAAAATGATTTCCCGGTTGAAAAACTTAATGTAAAAAATCCGGCGCCGATTTCTTTGATCATCCGTGACAAGAAAAACAAATCCGCCCCGATAAAAACCGACCAAACTTTTATTCGTGAACAGCACGGCACACAACCGCTGGTTAGTGATATGCAAAACCATACCCTGGCAAATACTGCTCTTACAGGTGCGGGCCGGTTGGTATTCACCACAGTAACGAATACGTACAATTGGACGCTTGCGGGGAACAGAGATGATTACTCAGCATTCTGGGCGCTGCTGATTGCTAAAGCTGCACACAAGACTCCTGTTTCAGAGGATTGGGATATTCCGCAAATTCCGGTAATTAATGAACCGGTCGACTTGCAACTACAATCCTCACAAATACCGGGAGAGATCATTGCGGATAGTGCGATTATCGCTTCGGCTCAAAATCAATCCGTGCCATTTATATGGAACAATACTTACTGGCCCTCATTTGCAGGATGGCATATGATTAAGCAAAATAATGGTCAGCCTGTATGGTGGTATGTTTATGGTGATAAGGATTGGCAGGGCGTAAAAGCAGCTGAAAAGCTGGCTGCTACCCGCAATTATGCTAAAATATACGCCGCAGATACATCTGTAACAAAACAGATACACGAAAAGGTGCAGATTGAGGTGCCAAAAATTTATTTTTATCTGCTGCTGTTGGGAGCATGCGTGTATTTGTGGGTGGAGGGAAAAATAAAAAACTGAACAAGATCATAAGGAGAAATAACTTGAAAAGACGCGACTTTATTTATTTATCGGGATTAGGGGCAAGTGCCATGCTGTTGCCTGATCTGAAAACATTTGGGAAAACTATCGATCCGTCGCAGGCCTTAGACGGCATCGACGTAAAGGTTAAAAAGGAACTGGCAGATGCGGCGCTGACCGTTGCCAAAGCAAAGGGCGCCACCTATGCCGACATCCGTATCGGGCGTTACCTGAACCAATTTATCATCACACGCGAAAACAAGGTGCTGAATGTAGCCAATACCGAATCGTTTGGTGTAGGTATCAGGGTAATTGCCAATGGCTGCTGGGGTTTTGCCGCAGGTAATGTCGTGACCAAAGAGGGCATCGCCAAAACAGCGGAAAGGGCCGTTGCTGTAGCAAAAGCAAATGCCAAAATTGGCGGTGCACCCGTGCAGCTCGCTCCGCAAAAGGGTTATGGCGAAGTAAGCTGGAAAACGCCGATAGAAAAGAGCGCCTTCGGGGTGCCGATCAAAGAAAAGGTTGACCTTCTTTTGAATGCCAATGCTATTGCTATGCAGGGCGGTGCCAATTTTGTTAATTCC
>Ga0307510_10004417_pt1 | contig 16556 bp, 7 predicted proteins | sample 12_EM_MG_FD_207224 | JGI IMG/M metagenome (GOLD analysis project Ga0307510, IMG submission 207224) | Populus trichocarpa ectomycorrhiza microbial communities from riparian zone in the Pacific Northwest, United States - 12_EM | ecosystem: Host-associated > Plants > Roots > Unclassified | place...
AGGGGTGTTTGATCACAATTATCTGGCTTGTGGGGGCTGACCTCTTTGCCCCCGAGAAGTAGCTCCACTACCCTCCTCATGTCCATTCTCGGAAGCCCATACGAGCGGAGTGTACCCCCCAAAATCCCATATCTATCAAACCAGCTACAAGTTCAACAATTCCGAAGAACGATTCGCAATGCAGTCCACTGAGCCGGAGGCAGGGACCAAAATCTGCATGGTTTACCAATTCTACTTGTTCTAGAAGTATTTTGGTGGATATGTGGCAATATTCCTGGAGTAGCTCTAGGGCACTTGACCTGGCATAGATTGAGAGTGTTGAAAATTCACGAAGGTTCCATACCTGGGGGATAGTCGGAACACTGATGGGATATGGTTGAGAGGAATTGGGTTTGATAACGGTTGCACGATTGGGCAGTATAGTATCAGAAGAGTGACGGTTTGCTTGGCTGACACGCTAGCTAAAGCAGGAACGTTTAAGATGTTTTAGGAATTGGCACTAGGGAAGACTAGAGCTTAGAGATTAAGGTTTACCAGGAATTGGAACGCATAAGCGTCGCACTATGATGGTTAGGAAACAGACAGCTTAGCCTTTTAGCATATTCCATGTGACTGATCAATATTTTTTTAATGCGTGGCTGATATCTGCGGTTTTCTGAAGATGCCCCAGATATCCGATGATGCCTACAGATATATGAAGATGCCGGCGGATATTTGAAGATATCTACTTAATATTCTTGCTTGAGCCAGACTATCACTCAACTTGCTCTCACGCTCACAACTCATAATGCCTGACTAATTAGAGTTGCTAATGGTAGAGACACGAGTATCAATCAATAAAATATAAGGAGATACTTTAAGACGTTTGTCACTTTAAAGCCTTCTGATTGGCCGAGAGCTTGATTTGCTTTTTTGAGGGTTAGGTATTGGCCAAATCCCAGGATCCTGATTGGTTGAGATATTAACAAGTATCATAGGTCAAAAGTGATATCACATTTTGGGAAGGGGTAATGATATCATAGATGGTGTGAATATGGTTGTTTAATACATTGAATCAAGGTCAATAATATCATATATGACTTGAATATCATATTAAGATATCTTGAATAGAAGTTCATCATATGATAGAAGACTCAGATATAATAGTATGATATGATACATTGAATAGGGATTAATTATATTTTAGATTATGATGACTCAGATATGATAATAGATCAGCAAAAATATTACCCTACGTTCTGTGCGTTCTGTGCGTCTGACCCCCCTGACGGCAGACTATATCTTTCTGAGATGAGCGAAGGGTTCCCCCTTTACTTCTTTTTGACCTTGGTCACCTGGGTTACAATAGATTTCATTCTGTCAAACTATTATATTTACTACAAGAAGACTTCTATTGTTCTAATAAACAGGCAAATTCACATCCAAGCCTGACCCCGCGGGCCTCCCCTCGCCCGAGCCACCACGCCCCCCAGCCGGCCTCCCCCCTTCCTGGAACCCTATAGCTCCATGGGGAATTAGCGCCTCAGGATGTACCTTATACCTCTGTGTAGCTGGCGTCGAGCCCGACAATCCCCTGCAATCAAATCCAGAATCGGCCTACCGGTTGTGGAGGAATCTGACATTGAGTTCTGAGATCGCCAGCATACCTCACCATTTAGCCCTGTAACATCATGAATAAAGGTCGTGGAGGGATGGTTCTTATACCGTTGCGTAGCTGGCCTCGAGCCTGACAATCTCCCGCAATCAGATTAAGGATTAATCCAACGGTCATGGAGGAATCGGCCATCGAGTTCTGGGATCACCAGGATACCGATAAAGACAACTCCCACAAGGGTCAGCGATTTCATGGGTTCTGATGCGACAGAGACGTCTCTTATACCGCTGGGTAGCTGGCGTCAAGCCCAACAATCCCCCATAATCAGATCCAGGATCGGCCCAGCAGTTGTGGAGGAATCTGACATCGAGTTCTTAGATCGCCAGTACCTCTCACCATTTAGCCCTGTAATATCGTAAATAAAAGTCGCGGAGAGATGGACCTTATACCGTTGCGTACCTGGCATCAGGCCTGACAATCTCCCTCAATCAGATTCAGGATTGGTCCAACGGTCATGGAGTAATCTGCCATCGAGTTCTGGGATCGCCAGGGTACCTCTAAAGGCAACTCCTACAAGGGTCAGCGATTTCATGGGTTTTGATCCGACAGAGCCGTCCTTTATACTGCTGTGTAGCTGGCATCAAGCCCAACAACCTCCCGCAATCAGATCCAGGATCGGCCTCGCGGTTGTAGAGGTATCTGCTATCGAGTTCTGGGATCGCCAGCACCCCTCATCATTCAGCCCTGTAACTTCATGAATAAGAGCCCTCTGGAGATGAACCTTATACCGGTATATAGCTGGCATTGAGCCCAGTCACCTTCAGGTGTCGGATTCAGGATTGATTGTGTAGCTATAGTGGAGTGTTGCAGCTGTGATCTAGGAATGTGGATGTTGACTCAGAGGGTTGTAATGAAAGAGTGTTGCATCGCGTCCAGTTTGAGGCTAAGTGCCAAGAAACCACCAGGCCCTATCGTAGAGTGTCATGGCTATTACTCGCTTTCAGACTAGAGTGAGCTGGCATTTTCGCTTCCTCAAAGATGAAGTTCTGAACATAGAACGCTGAGTCTGACTCTGAGTCTTTAGTACCGCAAATTAAGATTAAGGGTACAATAGCTTTCTCACCTAGTGCCAGTACTAACCATATTTTCTCTGCCAAGAAATACACCTTCCTCACCTCGGGGCTGTGCCTCTGAGAAGGCTGGAAGGATACTCAGGGGTAGTGGTAAATCCTGATGTGCGATGGTGTTGAGGTTTGGGTCTGGATGCATGGTTGTTTAGTGGAATATGTCTTAACGGAACCCTGGGTGGCCAGACACATGAGACGCAACTAGATGTCGCTGGGCATTGTGACACAACTCAGGATGCACAGAACGCATGGGACGCAGAAAACTGGTCACTTGCGTCAGGACACAACCCTCATTGATCAGAAGCAGGATCTGTTTTTGCTGATGTACGATACTTTGAATAAAAGTCAATTATATCATATATTATGGTTCAGATACTATCAACAATCTATCCCCTAAACTGCTAAGACATTTAGCCCCATTTACAATGTTAAACACTAGCCTATTTGAGTAACCGAGAATAAATCTACGCACTCATGAGTGTATCTATTATGGACATACTGAGGAATACAGATTTCCCAGAATTCTGAGTACTATGCCTCCACTAAACAACAAGGCTTTTCTTATTACCGTTACTCAAATAGGTTTGTGTTCAATATTTTAACTGGGGCTGAAAGTCTCAGCAGTTTAGGGGATACGTAGATAGTTTGAGACATTTGTCACTTTAAAGCTGTCTCATTGGCTGACTTTCAGACTTGCTTTTGAGGGTTTGGTATCAGTCAAATTCTACTGTTCTCATTGGTTGAATGGTTGAAATATAGTTGAAATATGATATCACTTTTGAAAGAGGTTAATGATATCATACTTTACAAATATGTCAGTACTATCATAGGATGATGCTTTCAGTAGTAGTTAAAAATATGATATCACTTTTGACAGGTTAATAATATCATATACGATGTCATATGGGCTTTCCTATCTGATATTCAGGATTTTACAATTGTTTATGCATCTCTTATGTACTATTCTTAGTTATGATATTTCTCATCATTACCTCATACTGTCTTCATTTCATCCACATTGTTTGGGATTAACATGACAGGCTTTCGGGGTCAAACATGGTTGCACTTATGTTTTCTTACATTGTTTCGCTATATTTCTCTCACGCATATGGATATGCACTTTTCTTTATGTAAGATACTATTATACCACCTATATAAATGATTAGAAGAATTAGGAACCAGAACTCCTGCCACTCTGCTCTCCTACTATCCTACCTTCTTGCTTTGCATCACTCAAAATCCCCTATCATACTTGCTAGATATCTTTCCCTTAGAATTAATAGTGCCTTTGACGTTCATATTTTGAATAACAAATATGTCAATACTATCAAGTACCATACCTTCATTGAAGAATTATCATATGATATACAATATATTAGCCTACAAGCTGTTCAATCTGTAATCTATAAGCAGATAGTATGAAATATTTGTTACTTGAGAGACTTCTCATTCTCGAAGTTGCAGATTTACATTCTTTAACTTAACCATTTGATATCAGCCAAACCGTACGTCTCAAATTAGTTGTGAGAGTGAATTATACGTCAACAGTATTATTATTTTTGCAAGTAATCAATGATATTGTATATGAAATCACATCTGACAAATAGTCTAATACAATAATAGTAGGATATCTTATCATACAAATTGGTTAATACTATTATAGTACAATTCTTTTATTCATAGTTAATAATATCCTATATAACATTATAATATCCTACAAATATATTCATAATTTGAGATGATGATTTTTCAATAATGCTTACTGATATCTAGGATAATATTCTATCTTACAAACAGTTCAATACTAATATAGTAGGATGCTTTATTAGCAAAAGAGTATACTATGTGGAATAGAGTACTGTTACATCAGAATAATAACTGTCTGAGTCCCGAGTCCAGTGCATCTAGTTGGTCCTAAAACCTGATTTTGCATCTGATGGGTCCTGCAGTAGGCTACAACATTTGGTTGCATCAGGCTCTGTCAGAGAGAACCCTTTTACCTCAGCATACCTCTAAAGCTGGGAGCACTGCTCACCTTACTGCAGAATTTCACTGCAACATTATTGCATATCAGGATATACCACCACCCTATACTTTCTTTTGAGTACCACTAATCCACTCAGCTTTCTATACTATACCCTGTAATTATCTTCCCAGCTTTTTCAGAGTATGCGGAAGGGGAATTTCTTGCCAAAGAAAATAAGATCAGTGCTGGTGCCAGATGAGAATACCATCATACTCTTAATCTTAATTTTGTGCTAAAAATACAACAAGGAGGAAATTCTATTTTTAAAACTTGATCTGTCAGAAAGCCAAAATACCAGCTCACCGTAGTTTAAAAGAAGTAATAGCCATAATATTCTTGAGTCTAGCATAGCTCATGCTGGTTTCTCAGCAGTTAGCCTCAAATGAGACAAAACCAAATCTTCATTAATCACAACACTGACCATTCACACTATTTGATACTAGCTTCAATCCTCCACCACCACTACTCTACGGATCCTTGATGGGATATATGATGCATGCCAGGCTCAACACCAGATATATATGCATACTATATGTTCCATCCCTATAGGGGTATTATTCATGAGGTTACAGGAGGAGTTGATCTCTGTACTCTATAATAGATTTTTCTACAACCAGGAGACTGATTTTGAATCTGAAACTTGGATGTTATTGGGCTCAATGCCAGATACCTGTTAGGATAAGGTATGTCTCAGTCACATTAATACTGATGAATCCACTGACACTTGTGAAAATGGTCTTTACAATAGATAGTACTCTAATGATCAGTGAACTCAATGGCTAATTTCTCTTCCACTGCCAACCTGATTCTGGATTTGTACTTACAGATTATAGTACTCGGTCCCAGTTAAATGGTCCTATAAGAAACATTTCTGTCACATTAATTAATAGTCATGAAATGGCTGATCATTGTGGAGAGGCTTTTACAATAAATAGTCTGATACTCCATGAACTGGAGGACTGATTTCTCTACAACTACTTGACCGAATTTGCATCAGTACCTGGAATATCATTACCCCTGACTCGGACACCTACTATGCAATAGCATAAACTACTTCTGTGGCATATCGCAGCTCATTCGTAGGCCGATTCCTCTAAAAGTAGTCTTTACAATATGTACTCTGACAATCACTGAACCCAATAGCTGTTTTCTCCACAACAGGTCCACTGATTCAAGATCTAATACTTGGGGATTATTGTACTTAGTGCTAGCTACAAGTAGGTATAAAGTACATTTCAAGATAGTGATTCTCCATAGAGATATAGGGTCTTAGGCGATACACAGTCACAAGCCTTTTATGGACTAAGAGTCTTGGTCTTTCTATGTGAATTGACCTGTAAATTAGAACAATAGAAGACTACTAGAACTAAATTTAATAGTTTGATTGTATAAAATCTAAAGTGATCAAGGTGATTAAGGGTAGAAAGTGGTAGAGAAGAGACACTTGGCTTATCTTAACTAAATAAGTAGTGCAATTAAGTAATGTATATCAAGAGGATTAGGCACTCAGTTGGGTTGGATATAAGGCTTTAGAGCTATATTGGAGTATGTCCTAAATATTACTGAATGGGTCATATAGTATTTGGTGAATAAGGAGCTGTGTTGGAAGGTGGTTAGCGAGCAGTATGATAGGGTACTTGCATCTGAATAGGCAGAGGATAAATAGTTGAATCCTGATTGGCGATAAACATTTTAGTGTGGTATCCTGTGTATCACTGGCAGATGCACAGGATACTGACAAGGTATTGTATTATTTTTGAAAATTTAAGGAACTCTACTGCTAATAGAAAGTTTTACAATAATTTAGAGGAAAAGAGTATCCCACATGTATAGTTTATTAGGAACAACTGATAGAACTGTAAATAAATTTAAGGAAGTAAACTTCTTTCTTACTAATCATGAAATAAGGATTGAATGAGCCAAAAATGCTATCATAGTCTGGCTGACAAAAATGTTCCATAGTATGAGTCTGACAAATTCAGTATTCCCAACAGTTCCAAGTCCGACTAATAGTAGATTGGCCTAAAGGCAATAAGCCAGGCCAAGGCTGGCCTCTCCTGAAGGTAGCCTAGGCCAATATAGGGCGAATTTAATTACACTATAAAAGCCAATTGGACCTGATAGATACATAGAGGCCCAGAGATATACTGTTAAGGATGAATTGCTTTAAGGATATTTCAATTAGTGATTGTTACAGTGTGGGGCAGGGAAAAGGGTCAGGGGCTTCCATTTTTCAGGGACCTGTTCACCCTATAATGAACTCTAATTCCAATCCCCTACTTCTTTTAGAGTTTATTGCCTTGGATTTTTTCCCTGTTACCTTAGGTCATGGCTTCTTAATTTATTATATAATGCGTGATACACAACCAGCATAATAAAGTCTTGAATATTTACCACTTGGGCCACTAGCACTAAACTATTTCATCATTATTCTCCTCTACTTTGCCTTTTTAGCAGGAACTACTTTAAATTCCCAAGCAAATAAAGTAAAACTATTGTATTTTCAATGTTATTTAGTAAACTATTTATGCTACAGTCAACCCCCTATCTTGATACCTATATAGTCACTATCATACTATACACAATTGATCTACGGAAATACCAGCTTTTTTTGTTACTATTAATTCAATCAATGAATTAACAACTTGAATCAATACTGTATTTTAATATTTTTTTTCACTAATCGTAAAGCCAGATTGTATCTCTATTTTGAATCATGATTGGTAATTGGGAAACATTGACAGGAAATTTTGCTGTTGAAACAGAGTGGCCACTCCTTTTGAGTATTTTGGTAGCCGCCATATAGGCCAACCTAGGCTATATAGACCGGGGTGACCTATCATGTAGCCAGGAAGAGGCCTATGTGGCCTATTGGCTGGCACAGCCAGGCTAGGACTAGGCTTAACCAGGCCTGTAGGCTCAGGCCAGGCTAGATCTAAGAGAATTTTAATAGGGTAGATTAGGCTCTACTGAAGCTTGGCCAGCTTGGCCCACTGAGAACCCTGGGTAAATTCAGATAGCATTGACTTTGATAGAGGTAAAAGGCATGTAGGTCTTGGTACTATCGTCTCCTCTGAGTCTAGGAGGCTTCAAAATATACAAAACAGGTATATAGAAGTAAAGATAGAGAAGAATATTTGAAAAAAGGAATTTGAGAAGGAAGAGGGGAAATCACAGCTGGATTTCTAATGCGGTGTGAAGGTTGATAAATGAGATTGTCTATAGTTTAATTCGAGTTTATTATAGATTGGGATGGGATGTGACTGAGTGGGGCAGATTTTTGCTTGCTAGGTCCTACTATTTTAATCAGAGAAGATTATTTTTAAATTATTTCCACTCCTGCCTAGGGTAGTTCCCACTTATTCCCTCAATAGGGTCCAGTTTCTGCACACCTATTTTTCTGGAAGCCATTAAGGGAATGGACAGAGCACTGGCAGGGGGCAGGGGCAAGGAACAAAAAAAAGTACCCCACTCTAGGTGCTTCAGCAGGGCGGAGTGGCGAACACAGGTAGTGCCACATGTTTTCAGGGCCCTGGAGGGCCCATAATGAACACCAAATTTGATATACTTTTCACTTTCAAGTTTGAGTACTATTTCTGGAAAACAATATATATTGCACCTCTAATGCCAACACTTCTCTTGGCTACAATAATCATTTTCAAAACTGATATCCGGCCGGAGGCCGGTTGCCACTTGTAGATAAATAACAAGATACTTCTATTCTTTCAGAGATCGAGACACATTTCTATTCTCTTCCACCGATGTCCCCCTTTCTCTCCTGCAGAATCCAGTGCTAACAAAAGAAAGAGCAACATTACAAATATCTTCCGCCTTGTATAGTCTCCGCATTCCTTCTAACGCTGCATCCATCCCAAGCACATATCCGAAGGCTTTGTCTGAATAATGAAGATAGAGGCTAACCAGAGAGTGCGCATGGCAAGCAGCATCAAGACATCCAATAGTAAACAGTAATTCTAATGGCGATTTTGTCTAGTCTGTTCAGTAAGCCCCTGTGTTCGTTGAACCCCCTTCCATGTTACTCAAATCAAAGATTCTGAGATCTTGTCTTAGTTAAATCTTATGATGATCACATCTTATCACTCGAAACTCTGCGGATATCTGCTGTTGGAAAATGTGGCTTCTCAAGAAACGATTACCAGTGGTTTACACCATCACATACTGCTTGTGTAACGGATGTTCAGATGATGTTGCCACCAGTGGATCATGTTAGGAAACTGGTTCATATGGTATAGGACATGCTGTTCATTGTGACTGTTAAACCCATGTAGCATATTAGTACTCCTGCTCGCAGGAGATGGTTAGTGGTCAACTGGTTTTTGGGAGCACAACTTTTCTCTTCAATTAAGCTATTTTACAACATCTGCTGTCCACCCGGGCCCGGTCAGATATGCCCTTAGGGCCGGACTGGCACAGTGTCCCACAGTCAGGCCCGGTCACCCCGGAAAAAACCCAGGCGGGCCGCCCTGGACCAAGCCTGACCGGACTGGCCACTTGCGAACATTTGGTATCTTCTCATCCGGCCTTGCAAATGCTACTGAAACTTCCAATAGAGTTCAATCTAACCCCTACTAGTACATGAGTCGCTTAAAGGAACTACATGTATTCCAAGGCCCTGATTCCTTCCCCTCATTTATTATCCATTCAGCCCACAGTCTCAATACAATGCGCAGATACATAGATAATCACTCGGTTACCTCCGGGGGACTAATGTTGAAAATCTTGGTTGCGGAGGTAATGATCTACGGTGAGGATTTTACGCAGTGTACTAAAACAGCTTAAGTGGAGATGAGAATCATGATTGATTGATGACAACTTAGTGGAAGGAAAGACTTGAGGAAAGTTGTGTACAGGAAGGAAGGTGTGTCGCAAGGAAAGGTGAGAAGGAAAGAAAAACAAGTGGGGTGAAAGTATTTACAGAGCTTGCGCATCCTTTGCCTAGTGCGTACGTATGCCCCTACGGCCACAGAGAGCGGGCACATCCCGCACCAAGTGCGGCCATCAACTGCTATTTCCAACAATTAATGGCGTGAGGTAGCATCCGCTTCTTTCTCTCATACTAACTGATAGGTCATTTAAGTCCTTGACTTGCCACTGAAGGTTTCCCTACTCCTTTGATTATGCCCTCGTACAAATTACCTGTAAATACTTTGGTAGAACCCACAAATAGGGAAACGGGTGCGGCACCAAGGCGGACCGCGGAAACCGGGACGATTCGAGTGGAACTTAGGCACCCAGTATGATTCGACGGATGTGAAAATGTAACTTTCACCGCACGATCTTCGTTCTCTCGCTCTCTTCGCTTCACTACAACTAACATAACGGTACAGGAACCAGTATAAGCACTATGCAGATACCACATCTTTATCCTTTCATGAATCACTTGATCTGTCTTTATATTCCTCACATTCACTTATTCCTCCGTACGCTCCCTTGATAGCAAATAAAATCACAAAATTAGGCTATGACCGGTAGAGAGTGTTGGGGTCCTCATTGTTTCTATGTCGCCAGCGCTGTCCTGTATATACACAAACTCGACTTTACAGAAAAACTCTTTATCTAGAACATCCTCTAGAGTCCCTCGTATCTTCGTATCTCTCCATCCACATAGCATCTTCGAACTTTCCTGAAAATCCTTTTCCCTGACCTTTGACCTGGTTTCGTCTTCCAATACTATTTTTCCTCAGCTTCCCTGGTTAGTCATAGCCTAACACCGTCCTCTGTTTCCTAACATCATAGTGTGACACAGCTGTGTTCCAACTCCTTGCGGACCTTAATCCCAAACCTCCGGTCGTCTCTTATGCCAATCCCTGAAACATCCCAAACATTTCTGCTTGGTCTAACTCCTCAACCGGATGTACTATCACTCTTCTGATAGCATACTGCTCAATCGTTCAACTCTCATAGTGATGGACATGATCAGATCATGATCGAGTTTTGTTCGACTATAGTCTGCTCGATCAGCCTCGATCATAGGGGTCCCTAGATCAGATCATGATTGAGCAGAGCATCCATGGTCTGATCTCTTTGCTCTATTGTAGGTACTGTTCGATCATGCTCGACAATCATCGAGTATACTCGAGCATTTCGAATCATGACTGATCACTCTACTTATCTTAGTGATTGGGTGATACTATGAGCTTATATAAAAGGAGTCTACCGGCACACTAGATACCAATTATTTCGGGTAGACTTTACACCGTTAGTTCTCTAACCGCCGTTGAGGATTGGTAAGCCTAGATGGGTGTCATCCTTCACTATTATAGTTAAATAAAGACTATTGAATAACTGCAAAGTGGATCATACTCGAGCAGTGGCCATGATCCATCACTCAATCAGGGTCCCCCGTTTCATCGATCATTCGATTACGGGGTCCCCTCGATCAGATCAGATTTGAGCATACCTCCCATTGTATGCTCGGTCATGATCTTGTCCATCACTAAACTGTCATCAAACAGAATTCCTCTCAGCAATGTCCCATCAGTCATCCGACTATCCAAGGTATGGAACCTTCGTGAAATTTCAACAGAAGAGACATGTCGGTATAATCCCTCGTTGAATAATCTCCCATATCTGAACCATCTACATATCTCATGGATGATCTTTCACACTCCCGCACCAAAGCAAAGCTTATCCGTTCAAAAAAATCAAGCGGCCTGGGGAAAATTACAGAAATAATTGCTACAAAGCAACGTGCCTTCAAATCTGGGTGACATATCGCCCAAAAATAACGTGCCCCCCACTTGAGTGAGGGTTCCTATCAAAAGATGTACGCTCAGAAGTCCCACCGTGGGTCAGGTTGACCCAGAATTAAAGACACCACACCTTCCACTAAGTCACGGTTACACTGGGTTAGTCCATGTTCTTCACTAGGGCTTGCAGAAGCAGGCGTTTCTAATTACTGTCCTCTCCCCGATGGCAAATTCTCCTAACAAGGCATTCCGCGGCCCAGCCTCAAGGTTGGTAACACCCTCATGCGCCATCTTCAAGTGTGAAGCCGGGCTTCCTGGAGCTAGGGTCCAATAGAGGATACATTTTTACCGCTAACCTAGAGCAAGAATAGGGGGCCACCAATGATTTTAGGATAGTCTAGGGGTACTCGAGGGCGCATTAAATCAGGCGACACCCATATATGATAACAATGATCGGAACACAGATAAACCGGTTCTGGCTTTTTTCGTAGGCGGGAAAAAGTCGTGTGGCACGAAGAATAGCCAATAAACTAACGCCTTTCGTGGAATCGCCTCCGACATACCCTTTTACACCAGTACTCGAGTATTTCAGCTGTTTCTTGCTTTGACTTTTGAGAGCTAGGGGTTCCGCCCAATCATGTCCTGTCAATCGGGTAGTGCTCGGTTTACTTTTCTGGAAGTGCGTGCATTGATTGATTGTAGTGGCACGCGTATTCACTGGAAAGGCATGCAAGCCCCAAAGTGTTTTCTCCTATTATATTTACTTTCTTTACTTCAAGTTCTTTCCTCGTCTTGACCATCCTTCCTGTTCTTTCCCCCCGCCTCTTACTCTCTTTCTTACATATTCAGCTCAATCGATCATCAACCTTCACCGCCTAATGCGCCTTCCCTGCGTCCACTGCAGCCGCTCCACTCCGTTATGTAAAACCCTTTTCACAAATCATTACGCCCTGCTCGCTTATTTGCAATACATTCTCAAACACCTTTGGAGTTGGCAAAGGTCCACTCGACAGTGGTTAATGCCTCGCCTAGCAATATTCACCCCTTGTGCCTTAGTGCAAATAGCCCTTTGGACCGGTTCGATGAGGCAGTGGGTACCGAGGAAGTACTCTGCCTCCGCTGGGTGTCAGAATAACTCGCACAGTTGTACCTCACAACCAAGTGCCCCAGCCTAATACTAGCAATAATAATTCGGGAAATCTCAACAAGAAATATAATACACTTAGCCTTGCCGCCAGAGCGAAAAGGTGCTGCTGTGGGGGTGGGAAATTAGCTATATCATTTAGGCCTTTGTGGCTACAGAAGGAAATACTTTCACCGATTTTCTGCTGCGGTACTTGGTTTCGAGGTACACGTGTTCTCGTTAATTTGATACCTTGTGGGTACCACACAGGGCGAATAGATGAGGGAGAATTTTGCCGGCTTTCAGCCCCTGACCCGGATCACCCTTCTCTCTAGGCCAATTCCTCTGGCTCCTTAAATCATATCTCAGATTCCCCTGCCCCTCCTCTATAACCCTGAAGTTAACAATGGTAGAAGAACTCACTTGTCTCGTTCATTGAGGTGTATCGGGTCCTCAGCTATAGCTCCGGGCAATTCCTGGGAATAAAGATAAATAACTCACAGTCTCTCGGGTGTCTAACACAAATATTGGTGACAAAAGTGAAGGCGCGACACTACAACTGTCCTAGAGCGAAGACCCCGGAAAGAAGTACTAGTACACAAAAGAGAGGGGTATATTTTGTATGGGCGCTCAGACACGCACAGACAGTTTCCCATATAGCCGTATATCTTTAATCCCTGTTTTCAGGCACTTCTTACAGGGTATGAGTAGTTAAAGATTTCTCTCTCCCATAGTATGATACAGGTGGCTTGGTTATCATTGAAACCTCAGCCCTACCTCCCCATTACCTATCCTATTAGGATATGCTCATCTAGCGGGAGAAATATAACGTGTTTCACCTGCATACGATCACACTGGATAAGCGATCTGCCACACCAAAACACCCTACCCGAATAGCCTTATGATAATGATATCCCAGTTCAGAACCAGGTGAGTTAATAAGGGTGCCGTGTCAAATTTTTGGGGGCCACTAAGCTTCCCAGCCGAATTACCACCCAGTCAGAAATCGCACTTTTCAGGTTCTGCCCCCATGAACCTGCATTCCCTGCTGCATAATCTAAACATGCAGGAGAGTAAAAAACAGTCCAGGACACCATACCGAAGCAATGATGTCCGAATGATATACTTAGCTCAAGTACTCAAAATTGTAATTTTCTTAAACAGAAACTGCGCATTACTATTCAAGTGTCAGCGAAGAGGCTTTCGTACAAGCTGGGGATTAATTTGCTATATTAACTGTGTGAAAACATTTTCCTTGGCACTTGTAGTCAATTCCGTCCAGCTCATACTTCATTAGGAAAATCACTAAAAGGGGCAGGACAATTATCTTAGCCAAGCAGCGGAGATCGTAGTCGATACTCCTGTAAATTCTTCTGTCATGCGACAGCGTGGCCCTCACCCTACTCGAGTATAGTGTTTTGAAGTTAGTTGGTCATTGTGATCGCTTACCTGCTGTTACCGCCCACCGGGCGAAACACGCCACACAGAAACAGCACAGCAATTGACTAAAAAGTGGGGCCCCAGACATGCGGCACCTGGCTCGCTGCGGGACCCCACTCAAAAGGGGCCGAGGGACACGGCCCATCAAGAAACAAGAGTGTTATGAAAAAGCCTAGTAGCTCAAGAAATATTACAGCTGAAATAGTTGAGCTAAGGAGAACTAGGGTAGGCGAGTGTGTGAAGGGGAGCCACCACTCCTCTCACTCGTCTATAAACAGCGTAGGGAACTTCGACCTCCCGCAAAGCAGCTGAAATGCGGGGGTGAATGGAAAGGTTAGTCAACTGCGAAAAGGACGGGCAATAGGGTTCGGCTACCAAAATTAATTCGTGACAAACCTCCGTGGGCTCCCTTTCCATTTGGCCGACTAGCATCTTAGGTTATTGACGCTATCACTGTTCACAAGACCCGCAGGAATTCGCGGACGCCTGTCCCAATACGCGTGATTTACTGACGTTGTAAAAACGACTGCTATTGCATATGGGCTGAATCTTGAGTCTCCGGGAAATTCTTCGCCCAGATGCAATTGCAGTCGTTTTTACAAATGTCTGGAAATTACGAGTGTCGTAGGTTAGGATTAGGTTTGGGGTACCCATCAGGAATTGGAGAAAGGGCTAGATTCTGCTCGGTCTGCGAGTAGTAATTAGTGCGGGGCGAAGGCTGTGAGACAAAACAAGCGAAGTCGTATCAACGGCAGCAGAGCCGACCCGGATTATCGTATTATTCCACGTGGCTCTTGCTTGTGTGATCCCACACTACGATTACATCCAGTCCTTCCAATAGGTTTACCAGGCGGAAAATAGGCGGACCCGGCCCGAACCCAATCTGTGCCTAACCTAATCTCGTGTTCCCAAGCGAAGAAACTAGCAACTTGCATTAGCTCGTTTTTCCCGCAGCAAGGTCAAAATAAAGTGTGGCGGAATACGCGAGCTTCATTGAGTCAGGACTAGCCTTCAAGGGTACGATTTTGGCAAATGGTTGGTGGAGGGTGTCGTTTTCAAGACTTGTGTCATTTATTTAAACGAACCAACTAACCAAGAAGGGTTACAGTGTGAAAAACCTCGGCTCACACCTTATTCTTGCATCTTAGCGCGAAAACGAGCTTAACCAGATAATGCTCGACTCGCGTGGGACAACGACGCTCCTCGTACCAACCGCCCACAAATATTTAAAATTCATGACACCTGGTGGAAAGCCTCAATTACCTTGGGCAATTACCGTGATAAATCAAGGAAATCTTTTGTCAAGGGGCCCTCATGTCTGACTGTCGAAATCGAAATTTCCCCACCACCGCGCCCCGTAACCACTATTTCTAGGGATGGCAACGAAAGTTTCTTGAGCTGCCATTCCACTAGAACCTGTAGAGCAGAAACGATATTGGTGCCTCCAGCAAGAGAAACAAAGCCGAGAAGCACTAGGAGCAGGGTATAAAAACTTTTTCATCTCCACGCCAAACCCATGCTTGAAGCCGATGTGAGAAAATTTCCCCCCACGCTGTGCACCGCACAAACTGTCAAGAACATACCGGAACCAGGTCCGAATAAAATCCCTATCCCAGTTTCATCTCAGCTGCTTGTTATTTCAGCGTGAAAGTGTAGGTTTGCTCATGACAGTTGTGCCGTGGCTGGTCCTGCCCCGCTGATCTTGCTTGTGCCGCTGGCTCTGCAAACAAATGAAAGGGGACAATGGGGAGGGGGAAATCAAATATGATTGGTTTGATCCATGTACTCGAGCTCCGTACTCCAGTAGAAACTTGCCAAACTCGTTATGCAGCCAAGCCCACCATCCAAGGGTTGTGGCCAATCGGAGAGTAGACTTGTGGCCATGGTCATGCTGGCCAACTACTCCAGTAGAGTGCGACAATCTGGCGGCTTGCATAGTGAGTTTGGCGAGTTTCTGCGGTACCCTACTTCCATCCGGTCAGGGGCTCGAGTTGCCATCCCTGACAGATGCATAGGGCTGAAACCTTAAAGTGGTCCGTGTGTTCTAGAATTGGTGGACTTGGGAAACTTCAAAGGTCCAGAACTCAAACGATTACAAGCTCTTGTCATTGAGGATGATCAACCTTGCTCCGGCGTTGCCTCTGGACTGGCTATCTGTGAATTCGAATGATCGGATTTCGGACTCTAAAACTTCAGTTTCTACCTATGGGGGCTTTTTACTCTAATCAGATTAAAGCGGAAAAAAAAATGCCCATCTCGAATTCTTACTTCACAAAAAGGTGTAATTACTCCCTTCTGCCAAGTTACCGTCCTCGTAATCGAATGGCGTTTGCGAGCGGAACTGGCATTGCACGGCGCCAAAATTCAGCTTTTGCCCGCATCAAGGTATCATGCAATACCGCTTGAAACCTTTGCCCAACTACAAGTGGTCGATTATTGTCGATTGTGCTCAAGTCTTGTTGATTTCATGTGCATCAAAAGTGAAAAGTTTGTTCAATTCTGTCGACATACATACGGTAAAAGGCAGTAATAATTG
>Ga0307510_10004419_pt1 | contig 16548 bp, 17 predicted proteins | sample 12_EM_MG_FD_207224 | JGI IMG/M metagenome (GOLD analysis project Ga0307510, IMG submission 207224) | Populus trichocarpa ectomycorrhiza microbial communities from riparian zone in the Pacific Northwest, United States - 12_EM | ecosystem: Host-associated > Plants > Roots > Unclassified | place...
AGGCGCGCCGCCGATGCCGCGTCCCACATAGCAGACGAAACCGTTCGTTCCCTTGACCGCCGTTTCGTAGCCCGTGCGGGTCAAGACCAGGACAGTCGCGTCCTTGGCGATGGAATCCGGCGCCGCGCTTTTCGCCAGGGCGATCTCCTGGGTTCGGTCCATGAGATAGGCTTCCACCGGCGCCATGCGGGTAAGTTCCTCCGCGTGTGCTGCGGCGCCGCACAACCCAGCCAGCGCCAGTGCGGCGAACGCCCCTCTTCGGGCCATGCACCCGGCTGAAAACTTCGTCATGGCATTCGCGAAAATCGAATTGGACATTGCGCTCCCCCACCCTGTCTCAGCCGTGTGGCCTGTTGTACAGAAACAAACGGCGTGGCGCCACTGTTCGAGTCGCAGCTATGAGGTGGTGCCCGGCGCCGGGAAGGCTGCGCGAAAAGCGCCGTGAATGCCATGCGTCAGTAGCCGAAGCCCAGTTCTTGAGCCTGCGTCGCCAGTTCGTCGAGTGCTGCGGTGCTCTCGGCGTCACGCCTAGTGCGATACGCCAACAAGTCACTCGCGTATATGCGGCGGTGCGTTCCGGTCATATGGAACGGAATGGTTTGGCTCTCAAGCAGACGCAACAGAAAGGGGCGCGAAGCATTGAGCATGTCCGCCGCCTGTTGAGTGGTGAGCTCGGCATGCATCGGCATGAAGCTCACGGCCTTACCTTCGGCCATGTTGCACGGATCAGGCGAATGAACGCTTCGGTATCTACACCCTAGCTGGTCTTCCGCCACTGGAATAACGGTCAACCAAGCTGCTCCATGTCACCGAGTACGTTCATTCGCCACCGTGGCTCGTCGCCCGGTCCCGTTTCAAAAGGGTAGGGTGGCGGGCGAGCCAGGGTAGAAAACCGTAACCGCACGGCCGGGCATACGCCCGCCTGGTCGCCCGCCAAAATGGCGGGGTACCCACGGGCCCCGCAGAACAGCTGCGGGGCCCGTGCGGTTAGCGGGTTTCTACACCCGGTTGCCGGGCTCTCCCGGCAACCCGCGCATGATCCCGACTTCCGCATGGGCACTCCATACGAATATTCTTAAAGTTGCCCTACACGTCCTATCGAACAATGCTCAATCATGCGCCAACGCCATCCACGAGAGCGAGCATGACCGGCAAAGTTCGGCGCCAAACTATTCACAAACCTTTACGGTGTGGCACCCGGCGGAGGTGCGGCTGTGCAGTCGCCGGGCTCGACGACCTGACACGCTTTCCCGGTTTTTTCATCGTAGACGACCATGAAAGGCCTGTTTGGTCTGTGCGTAAATCGCATCAACCAGGGGATGTTGTCCGCGCTTTCAGGCCGGACAGTCGCCCCGTAGCGCATTACGCGCGGCACTTCCTTCGGGCCCGCATTGCTCAAACGATAAGCGCTCATCGCGTTCAACCATGACGGCGGATCAGCCATCGCGGGTACGGCGAAAGTCATGACTAGCAGGCAAACCAGTCGGCGCTTGCCCAGGAAATACAGCATGCATGACTTGGGCACGAGCCTAGAGCTCCCTTGTTGCGGGTCTTCAAGGCCGTGGCATCGAGCTTATATCGGGGCACGCATGCCATGCCGGCATTTCCACGTGGCAATGATCGTCTGGACCGGTGTGGTATCAGCAAGCTCGCCTTATCACCGGTGACAAAAACTTGGGATCTTTGGGAATATCCTGAATCTCCAATGCGTGGCCTCCTCGATATCGGACGACGGCATGGCTCATGAGCTCACGATTCATCCCGATGTGCCGCGGCTTCTGCCGGGATTGTTCGATGCCGAGGGACAGGTAAGGGAGGGCAAGCAGGATGAGCTTGTGACGGTGCAGACGCTGCTGGGACTGCCAAAGGGTGCGTGGTGGGGCGACGGGCTTAGTCCGGTATCGGTCGAGTAACGCACCATCGCCTCCAGCTAATCTATGAGATCCACGTCGTCTGTATCGAGATCGTTCAATCTCCTTCTCGTGGGGAATTGAACTCGAAACTGGAGAGCTACTCAAATACGGGGGACGTCGCACTCGACCACGAATGCGTTCTTTCTTTAGGCTGCTGAAAAATGACTCTGCCACTGAGTTGTCCCAGCAGTTGCCGCGCCGACTCATACTCACTTCCAGCCCATGCTCGCGACAGAGGCGACGCCAATCGTCGCTGCCGTATTGCACGCCTTGATCGGAGTGGATGATTACCTCCCCGGTAGGACGGCGACGCCAGATCGCCATCAACAACGCATCCAAGGCTAGCTCGCGTGCCAGCGTGGACTTCATCGACCAGCCAATCACCGCTCGTGAATACAGGTCGATGACCACTGCCAGATACAACCAGCCCTCTGCGGTGCGCAGATAAGTGATGTCAGTCACCCCCGATCGATCCGGCTGATCCACGGTGAACTGCCGCTGCAATCGGTTGGGTGCAACCACAGCCGGCTTGCCGCTTTTGTAGCGACGCTTCGGCGGTGAGCGAACCGAACGTAGGCCATGCTTGCGCATCAGTCGATCTACACGCATTTTACCCCGATGCGCTCGCCGGCTTCCGTCAGATCGCGGTGCGCGTTGCGACTGCCATACACAAGCCACCCACATCACTCGACACAAGTGCGCGACGAGCTTCTATTTGTAATTCAGGCGCTACTCGCGTCGAGTCAACCGCTTCCGCCGCTCGCTCATGTTTGCCATGCACGTGGTTTGAGCACGGGCTTTGCTCGTTATCGACTACCTATCGAAGTAAAAGAATTTCTTAAGCGACGGCGCAGGGAGCGATCGGCCGCCCGCCTCATCCGGCGATCCGAAGCTACCCAAGTCGCAAATGAAGCCCTGCGTGCCTCGGAGGGTGTTGGAAACTTGAAGCGAACCGAAGAAAGCTCCGTAAGCAAACAGGTCTTCCCAAGCATTTGCTTCTACCAGCTTCACGGACTGCTGACGAGAAGAGCGTCAAGTATTTGCCCTGAATGCCTTTGTCGTTGTCAGAACGTTCTGACTCTGAGCTACCAAAACGTTACGTCACTAGCGGCAACCCTGGTTATTCACTGGCGTCCGCTGTTGCGCTACTCTATGGCTGATACTAGTGATAGTTGCGCGGCCTTCGATATCACGAGGTCTAAAAACATCATCATTCTGATTGCCACCGACTGCAACCCAAACTTTGTGCACGATTCCATCGACGATGATCAAACTTGACGATAAGCAGATTCGTTCTGCACTCAAGGAGTATTTAGCCAAAGCTTCGCCGGTGGCGTTGCTGGATGAGGTTCGCGTCCACAACGGGAATGCCATCGCTGACGTAGTCGCGATTCACGATGTCGCTCACTGCTATGAGATCAAAGGCGAGACCGATGAGATTCGGCGAATCAGCAAACAGGGAGCTTATTACGATCGTAGCTTCATCAAGACAACTTTGGTGACCACTGAGAATCATCTTGCCTTGGCTATGCTACTAGCCCCCGACCACTGGGGTCTATTGCTTGCAACGTCTCGTGAAAGAGCTGTGATCTTTAAGAAGGTCCGTCACGCGAGAAATAGCGCATTGTTCGACAAACGCGTCGCTCTGCTCACTCTTTGGAAGAGCGAGCTTTTGACGTTGTGCTCGGATTTGACCTTTCGCGCGGATAAGCTAAGTAGAGCGAAACTTTCGATGCTCATTGCGGAAGAAAGGAACGCAAGGGATATCACCCTTCATATAGGTGATCTACTAGCTAAGCGTCATTTGAATAACGAATGGTCTCTGACCATGTAGGTCATATGCGTGCAGATCATCGGCTTCAAGATTGAAGACGGCGTAACGCCATTGCCCTGCATATTCGCCTTCTCAATGATGAAGTCTTCGCCGAACGAATATCCGGCTTTTCGAAAGAAGGGTTTGGTCACTAGGCGGGCTGCGAAGTCGTTATATTGCTTGCTACCCCTGCTGTGTGTTTTAAGAGCACCCCCTCGCATGATGAAGTGGACATCTGCGTAGCTGTAGGGGACCTTTGGCGCAGTGATGTTCGGCAAGAGTTCTGGCGGTATATCTACGTCAGTGTAGAAGGGACTGACTATTGTGTAGTCACCGAAGCCAATCTCATCAGGCGAGAATTGTCCGTCCAGGATTCTGAATACTGCAATTTCTTCGCGAACTGCGTCGACCTCGGATCCGGTTGCCACGATGTCTGATATCCGTTCGGGAATTGACGATCCGGTGACAACAATCTTTGAGAACTCGTGCGCGGACCTTATATCGGCTATGAAAGAGCCAAGCATCGGTGCAAGATCAGTGGCTTTTTGTCCCAAGCAACACCTCATGTCGAGGATCAACTCGATGGTCATAAAGCCTGCTTTGCCAGCACTGTCTATCAAGGCTTCGATGTCGCTCCATGAAGCGGCAAATGATTCAAAATCTTCTTGTGTGACTCGGATTGCGATGGTGTTCAATGCGACAAGGCCTTTGACCTTGGAATCGAAGACCGCGTCAAGATAGCTGTCGGACCGATCTAGGCCAATGACGGGGATAAAGCTAAAATCTGCAAACGCTTGCGCAACAAAGTGGAAGAGGTTGTTGCCCGCAACGTGGATATCGTCAGGTATGTCGTAGCAATCTAAATAAAACTTTTTCCCGTTTTTGAATGTTCTTACTAGTTTCCGTGCGGACTTGGTTACCACGTTGCAAAATTGGCGTTCATCCATCTTCGACTTTCGCGGAAGGTCGAAGAACGGAGTCACGCCATCAAGCACTTCGGTGCTTAATGCTTCCAAGGCCGCAACTTCATTTACTTTTAATTTTAAAAACGGTGTATAGCTACGCATTGATCAAAAGCTCCCTGACATCCGTTTCATGAATCAGGCCAGCGAACAGGTCATGCCGCCGCAATTCCCATCGCAGTCGTCCAGCGACGATCTGAGGAGACACCCCTATTTTCGTCGCAAAGTCTCTGACGTCGTCTTCTTGAAGCGACGTACGTGCGGGACACGTTCGCCACTCATTGCGCGGTATCAGGACATCTCTTGCGAAGCGATTTGCCTGAATCTCGAGCACGTCTCCATTATTTGGCTCTTCGAGGTCATCAATGATTGGGGACGCTAAATGTTCGCTATGAAGAAAAATATGAGCGAGTTCATGCGCGAGCGTAAAGTAATAATTGTCCAATCGAGCGAACCGTAAGGAAAGGCCAATGACCGCGTGGCCAGAGTCTAGGCGGAAGCAACAGCCGTCAACCTTCGTTCCTGGCATCGCCAGCTCATGCACGAGAATGATGCCGTTTCGAGCTAAAAGGCTATCAAGGCCTTTAGTGCTATCAATGGATAAGCTGGAATGTGCGACCTCTTCGATAATCGCCCTATCAAGACCACGGAATTCTGTCACCAGGCCGCTCGCGACGCTCCATTCCGCGATGGACCGTACCCTCGAGAGCCATATTAATGTGCCAACGTCCGACGCATCGTGTCTAGCGCGAAACAAGGCGTTAAAGTCTTCATTTTCTGTATAAAGCTGGTGCGCAAGGTCCATCAAGGTGCCGTTCGGCAATGCTCGCCGATATCCAGCCTGGGCAGATTGGATGACGTCGCGGGCCTGAAGATAGGCGCGGTAGTAACGCTTGGAGTCAACAGTCCGAGCTGGTGTGACAGGAAAGTCATCGAAGGACATCATTCGCATTCTCCAGGTGTTGTGTAGCACTCCTCGGGCAATTCGTAATACGGTAAATCGGCCTTGTCGTGATCGGAAAAAGGCTTCATTCCAAGGGACTCATAGAAAGGAATTGCCTTGGGCAGGGCGTGGAGGCAATAGCCGGGTCGCAACCCAAGCTTTGTGATCGCATACTCGCTTGCGCATTGGACGATTGTTGAACCTACCTTCTTGAATCGGCGAACCTCCATGGGATTTTTGCGATTCCATGGAGCCACCGCTACGTACTCAATATAGAAAATAGGCTCACCGTCGATCGCGCTGTCCTTAGGGTGATAGATTAAGCAGGCCGCCTGAGGCTTTTCCTCTGCGACCATGAAAAACCATCTATATGCATCGCCACGATGAATAATGGATTTATTGAGCCAGCGCCAATGCGAGTCGTCTAACTGAATATTTTCCAGCGCTTCATCCAAGTCCTGATCGGCTAGATTCATGCCTCGGATATGCTCAAGAAGGCGTTCGTTAAACTCGCTCCACTGCTTATCACAGGTGTGCGCAATCAGTGGGCTCCAGCCCTCAAATACCTTATAAAAAACCGACGGTTTCGTTCCGGGCTCTGTGTCCTGTTCGAGGTTTCCACTTGAAAGTTCGTGTCCGTCGACAATCAGACCGTCGTACGCATCGAGCATTGCCTTCAGTTCGCTGATTGTTAGCATGTATCCCCCGTCCTGTCCCTGGTTTTGACCGCAATAATTTGCGCGTTCACGATCGATTCCGCGGTTTTTGCTTTGTATTAGTCGCGAGCCGCGGCAGTCACGTAAACAAGCAAAGTCCGAGCCAACCTCTACATCTAGACGCTACGCACTTGCAGGGACTTAACTCCGTCCCGAAGGCAGCTCTACGGGTGCCCATCAGATAATGATTCGCTTCGCTGTCAGTGCCACGGCTACGTGGATCAGCACGAACACCTGGTACCCTGAGCTAAATGATTCCGCCACGCAATCGTGCAAAGTGCCATTGTCATCGGTGAGGCCTAACGAACGCTTGCCGGAACCTCGGCGCTTTCCAATCGGCACAAGCCGACCGATTTCATCATCAGGGGTGAAGAAGTCTGACCAAGCGCGGTTGGAAAACATCGCCCTAAAGCCCTCTGACATGACCACGCGCCTCAAGACGGCTTTAAATCCGGTAACCGTGTCGACTTCGGGCATGTTTAGTACTAATACAGCACAAACTCGACGGTTCTTTGAAACATACTGCCGAATCGCAGCATAGGCGGATGCGTTGTAGCGTTTTGCCAGATTCACTGGCGTATAAATACCGAACGGAAGGTCTTCCGCCTGATCGCGAAACGAATCCAATTGAAACAACACTTCCGAAGCGAACGTGTTGGCCTCGCGATCGAACAATTCAGCCGTGTCGGGATCGAGTGCGTTCTCACAGTCTTGTACAAGCGCGTACATCGGCCGTTGCCAGGGTAGAAAGCCGTGCGCAGACTCATGCAAGCGGACGAAGCGCTGACGGACAATCATCAAAGTACGATCGATAAAAACAAGGCCTTCTGACGCGAGAAATAGACCGAGCACTTTGGAGAGTGCGCGCTTTACCACCTGACCCGCCTTATGCGCCTTACCCACGATCTTCTCGATGAAAGACGGATTGTGGATGTCTTCCTCGACCTCGCGAACACGAGCAACGCGCATAATTTCATCTATCGGAGTGGGAAGCACCCCCAATGCGCCAGCTTGCTGCAAAGCTCGCTCAGCTTCTTTCCGAATCCGAGCCAATTGGCTGGACGTCAAGGATGAGTCGTCCGGCCGAACCATAGTTATCGCTTCCGCGTGCGGATAAACGTCAGATATTCGAGGAGTTCTGTTTCCTCTTCCGGCGTTAGGTTATCGATCGCGAACGTTGCCGCGCGTCCATGCTTGCTGTCTTGTGCTCGCTGCGTCGCTTTAGGCAAAAGGTAGCCAGCTCGTTGCATGAGCGATTCATAGTCAGTGTTCAGGACGCCGGAAAGCGTGTGCAGGACATGGGGCGAAGGCTTTGTGATTTTGCCGCCCTCCAATTGGCTTAAGTAGCCATTGGACACTTCCTTATTGGTCGCTTCCTCGACCTCGCGAAGGGTCATGCCGACGTCCTGACGCAACTTCCGAAGGTACGTCCCAAGCGCTCCAGGGGCCGCTGTCTCCGGCATCCCCTGCTGAAGTTTTTTATTTGTCATCTCCGCCACCTTCCGCGCAGAGCGCGGGCTCATAACGGACTGAAGGTTAACAGAAAAATCTAAGTTCATCAAGCAAGCGCAGTCTATGCTTGACATACTTAGCATGATAGATATAATGAGCATCGAGCCGGCATGGGTCGGCACTTACCTCATAGGTACGCGTCACCATGAATAACGAAACCAATCACACTCCCGGCTCAACGCCCTCGGGCTCCGGCGAGGGGCAGGTTCAGCAGGCCATCCGTCACCTCGAGGAGGCCGGGCACCGTTTGGAGCATGCGGAGGCCGAAGAACGTCAGGCCGCAGAGGAGGTCCGCGCAGCCGAACGGGAGCTTGAACAGGCCGAGAAGGACCGCTGCAAGGACATCTACTTTTACCTCGATGGCGAGCGTGAAGTGACCGATCAGCGCGAGCTCACGCCGAATCAGATCATTGTGGAGTACGGGCACAAGGATCCGGCAACGCACTACCTCATTCAGATCGAGGGCGGTCGCGAGGTCAACAACTATAAGGACAAGGGCAACACGATCATCCACATGAAGGATGACACCCACTATCAAATGATCAGCATCGGACCAACCCCTGTCTCAGATGGACGACCGAAAACAGGAGTCGATGTATTTGTCGAAGGACTGAACGCCATGGGCTACGCCCCCGAATTGCTGCCTGGTACGACGGACCGCGTGTATTTCGATTATGTGGTGCCGGTCGGCAAGTACATCGGGCAAACCGTCAAATTGGGTTTCATCGTGCCCCTCGACTTTCCATTGGGCATTCCATCCGGTCCGCACGTTTCTCCCAGTATCCATCCCGTCAAGCCAGAAAACGGAGCTCATCCTCTGCACGGCATACATGCCAACCGCTTCACAACTGACGGTACAGATTGGCAGTACTGGTCCCGCCCGTTCAGCGAATGGAATCAGCGTAAGAAGACGGTTGAGGCTTATATGGGGCACATTCTGCACCTGTGGGAAACTCAATAAATGGAAGCGCCATCGTTCAGCGTGGCCATATCGCTTGACGTAGATGCCGTGCTTGCACGGCATCTACTGCGAAAGGACCGGCAGGAGGACATCTGCTTCGGAATCTGGTACCCCAGTACTGGGAGAAGCAGAACAACGGCGCTACTCCACAGTGTCATCCTTCCTCGCGAAGGTGAGAGATATGTTCATGGTACAGCGAGCTTCAGTGCCGCTTATTTCGAGCGAGCCCTGTTGGAAGCCGCACAAGCAAAGGGGGGCTTAGTATTACTTCATAGTCATCCACTTGGCGGCGGCTGGCAGCGCATGAGTGATGACGATGTCGCGGCGGAGCTCAGCCACGCTGCGTCCGCCTTCGGGGCAACAAATCTTCCTTTGGTCGGATTGACGCTGGCTGGTGACCGAACATGGAGCGCTAGATTTTGGCAGCGAACGGCGCCTCGGCAGTACGAACGTAAGTGGTGTAAGTCGGTACGTGTCGTGGGACACCGCCTGTCAATGTCTTACAACCAGTCACTCCTGTCAGCGCCTTCCGCGCGTGACGAGCAGTTGCGTACGGTCTCTGCATGGGGTGAAGTAAGTCAGCGCAATCTTGTGCGCGTGAGAGTCGGTGTCGTAGGGGCCGGGAGCGTTGGAGGCATGATCGCCGAAGCGCTCGCAAGAACGGGTATGATCGATATCGTATTAATCGATTTCGATGTCATCAAGCGTCACAACCTAGACAGATTGCTGTACGCGTCGGAACGCGACATCGGTTCGCAAAAAGTACAAACGTTAGCTCGACGACTTGAGCAAATTGCCACCGCGAGGCCATTCATAGCTCGGGCGTTTGACGCGTCGGTCTGTGACCAAGAAGGGCTCAAAGCAGCGCTTGACTGCGATGTGCTGTTCTCGTGTGTTGACCGTCCGCGTGGCAGGCACGTACTCAATGCCCTAGCGTATGCACATCTCATCCCGGTCGTGGATGGCGGCATTTCCGTGCGAACCAACCGCTCCGGGCGTATGGCTTCGGCCGATTGGCGGGCGCATACCGCCGCGCCCGGCAAAGCCTGTCTGCATTGCCTTGGACAATACCTTGCGAGTGATGTGTCCCTAGAGCGCGAAGGATTGCTGGATGACCCGCGTTACATCGAAGGGCTGCCGAAAGACCATCACCTGAAGGCAAGTGAAAATGTCTTTGCGTTCTCAATGGCGTGCGGAAGTCTAAAAATGTTGCAGTTTCTAGCCATGGTTATCGCGCCCTTAGGGCGTTCCAACACAGGCGCCCAGCTCTACCACTTCGTTGGCGGCTTCATGGAAAGCGACAACGCTGAGACGTGCCACGCTGAATGCCTGATGCCATCGATGACCGCAATCGGAGACCTTCACCCGATTCCTGCCGATCCTCCCCGTCAACGTCATGAAGTCCGCATTGAAAAGCCACGAGGCGTTCTCAGAGCCATTAATCGGTTGGCCGCCGCGATCGCAGCTAGCCGCTTCGGAACACTTCTCCGCCGAAAAGTCGTATAAAACATTGGGTGCACGAAGTATTCGCGGATCTGTCTGGCCCGCATTACGCTTGAGTCGAATGGATATGTGCAAACGACGAGTGATGATTACCAGTGAAAAGTGACACGGCGGCTACCAGCGAAAAGTGTCAAAACTGACAGTTATCGCTAGTACCACCAACACACGTTGGGTGGATGCATAGTAAATGGGCCCACCAGGACTCGAACTTTCGATGAAACGGGCTCAGATCGAAGGAGGTGCCGAAAAGTCAGCATAGTTTGTGTTTTGGACACAAACTATGCTCGCATGCCCACATAAGGCCTGCTGAAACCTACTTCCCAATCACAGCCAGATTCCCTACATTGGTGCAATGCACGCACCACCAGCGACCGAGATCGCCACCCTCATCAGCACCGGCTTGGCTGTCGTCGACCCCGGCCTCACCGTTCGCTGGCTCAACCCCGCCATGGGCGAATGGCTGGGCGTAGGCACTCGTAGCGCCCAGGGCCAGAAATTCGATGCCCTCGTCCGAGAACCGGCTCTGGCCCCCCTGGCCGAGCGAGCCCTCGCCGAACGCCAGGTCCTGCAGCTCCGCGGCGCCCACGTCGTACTGGCCCGCGGCCGCCCCGTCACCGCCGACATCGCGCTTCAGCCCCTGGCCGATGGCGCCGTCCTGATCGAAGTCCACCCCCTGATCGGCGATATCGCCGAACCGACGCCGCTGTCAGCCACCCTGCGCGGCTTCGCCCACGAGGTGAAAAACCCCCTGGCAGGCTTGCGAGGCGCCGCGCAGCTTTTGCAGCGCCGTGTCGCCGAGGCGGACTTGAAGGAGCTCGCCTCCCTGGTGATCGCCGAAGCCGACCGCCTATCGGCGCTGGCCGACCGGCTCTTGCGCCACGGCGGGGCGGCCCGCGTGGCACGGGTAAACATCCATGAACTACTCGAGCGTCTCGAGGTGCTGGTGGCCTCCGAGCCGTCGGCACCACGCATCCGCCGCGACTACGACCCCAGCCTTCCCGATTCCTCCGGCGACGCCGACCGCCTGCTCCAGGTGTTGTTGAATCTGGCCCGCAATGCGGTGGAGGCCGGTGCCACTACGCTGGTGTTCCGCACACGCGTCGAACACGGCGTACGCCTGGGCGAACCGCATGCACGCAGTGCTCTACGCATCGACGTAATCGACGACGGCCGCGGCGTGCCCGACGCGCTTCGCGACAATCTGTTCCAGCCGCTGGTGTCCGGTCGCCCCGAGGGCACGGGCCTGGGGTTGGCGCTGTCGCGCGAGATCGCCCGCGAGCATGGCGGCGAGTTGCGCTTTGCAAGTGAGCCGGGCGAAACCGTGTTTTCCCTTTTTCTTCCGATGGAGAAGCCGCATGGCTGATGTATGGATCGCCGATGACGACCGCGGCGTCCGTTTCGTGCTGGCCGAGGCGCTGCGCGATGCCGGCCATGCCGTGCGCGAGTTCGGTGACGCTGGCGCCTTGCGCGACGCACTCGCCGACGGCAAGCCCGCGCTCATTCTTACCGATGTACGCATGCCGGGCGAAGACGGCCTTAGCCTGCTGGCGGATCTTCACGCGCGCGCCGTGGCGCCGGTGATCGTGATGAGCGCCTTTACCGATGTCGCCACCACGGCTGCGGCCTATCGCGCGGGCGCGGTCGATTACATCGCCAAGCCGTTCGACTTGGACCAGGCCGTGGAAGCGGTGGAGCGCGCCCTGGCCGCGGCTAGCCCCGGTGATGCCGTGGCGCCGACGACCGTAGCGGCGCATGCGCTGCTGGGCGAGAGCGTGGCCATGCGTGAGGTGTTCCGCCTGATCGGCCGCATCGCCGCCAGCGACCTCAACGTGTTGATCACCGGCGAAACCGGCACCGGCAAGGAACTGGTGGCGCGTGCGCTGCACGATGAAAGCGCGCGTCGCAACAAGCCGTTCGTGGCGTTGAACACCGCGGCCATTCCTTCGGAGTTGCTTGAAAGCGAACTCTTCGGCCACGAGGCAGGCGCTTTCACCGGCGCGGCGCGGCGCCATAACGGCCGCTTCGAACAGGCTGAAGGCGGCACGCTGTTCCTGGACGAGATCGGCGACATGCCGCTGGCCCTGCAAACACGCCTGCTGCGCGTGCTGGCGGGCGGCGAGTTCTATCGCGTGGGTGGCCGTGAGCTGATCCGCGGCAATGTGCGCATCGTGGCGGCCACGCACCAGGATCTGGATGCGCGCGTGGCCTCCGGGCATTTCCGCGCGGACTTGAAGCACCGCCTGGACGTGGTGCGTATCGAACTTCCCGCGTTGCGCCAGCGCCGCGCGGATATTCCCCTATTGGCGAAGCATTTCCTCGGCACCGCGGCCAACGAGTTCAAGTTGCCGCCCAAGCGGCTCTCGCGTGCGGCGCAGAAGATCATGGAACAGCGCGATTTCCCGGGTAACGTGCGCGAGCTTGAAAACCTCTGTCGGCGACTGGCCGTGGTGGCTCCGGGCAGCGAGATTCTTCCCGCGGACCTCGGCGCCGCCGGCGATCGCAATGCCTCGCCCAGCGACTGGACCGATGCCCTGCGCCGCTGGGCGGAGGCGGCACTGCTTCATAATGAGCCGGACATCCATGCCCGCGCCCGCGCGGCGTTGGACAAGACGCTGTTGCAGGCCGCCTTGGTAAGCAACGGCGGCCACCGCCAGCAGGCCGCGGCCTCGCTGGGCGTGGGCCGCAACACTCTCACCCGCAAACTCGGCGCGTCCCGTGCGCGCCGCCCGAAGGACGACGCATCATGAGCATGACCATCCGCCCCGCATCCCCAGCGGACATCGACCATCTGGTGAAGTGGAACGCCGCGATGGCCTGGGAGACTGAGCACAAGCATCTGGACGAAGCCGTGCTTCGCGCCGGCACCGAGGCCGTATTCGCCGACCCGCGTCGCGGTACCTACCTGGTGGCCGAACTCGATGGCATCCCGGCGGGCAGCCTGCTGATCACGTATGAGTGGAGCGACTGGCGCAACGGCGATTTCTGGTGGGTGCAGAGTGTTTACGTGGCGGAAGAGGCGCGGCGCAGGGGTGTGTTTCGTGCGCTGTACGAGGCGGTGAAGGAGCGGGCGAGGGAAGCCGGTGCGGTCGGGACGCGGTTATATGTTGAAACGGAGAACACGCGTGCGCAGTCGACGTATGCAAGCCTTGGCATGGAGCGTTGTGAGTACGCGATGCTGGAGCAGATCTTCAGTTAGCGACTGCGGTAGGCGATTGGGGGGTCAGAGTAATTACTCTGACCCCCAACCCCGATGCTAGAAGTACTCATCCATGCTGTCGTCGGCAGCGGCCAGCAGTTCAGAGAAATCCGCCGGGGGCATCGGCATGCCGTAAAGGAAGCCCTGCATGACAGGGCAGCCGGCGGCCAATAGGTATTGAGCCTGGTCGGTGGTTTCCACGCCTTCGGCCACCACGCTCTTGTCCAGGCTGTGGGCCAGGGCGACGATGGCGCCGGTGATGGTGGTGCTTTGATGGTCGGCGCCGATGTCGCGGATGAAGGCGCGGTCGATCTTCAAGGTGTCGATGGGGAAGTGCTTCAGGTACGACAAGCTGCAATAGCCGGTGCCGAAGTCGTCCAGCGACAGCTTCACGCCCAGTTTCTTGATCCGCTGTAGCAGGTCCGGCACGTGGCCATGGCCGGACATCACCATGCGCTCGGTCAGTTCCAGTTCCAGCAGCGCCGGCGGCAGGCCGGTGTCGTCCAGTACGGACTTGAGTGTTTCGAAGAAGCGCGTGTGCTGGAACTGCACGGCCGACACGTTCACCGAAATCGGCACGCGCTTGTATACCGCGCGCCATTTCTCCGCCTGCTCGCAGGCCCGGCGCAACACCCATTCGCCGATCATCACGATCAGGCCGGCTTCCTCGGCGATGGGGATGAATTCCTCGGGGGAATACACTTCCTCGCCGTCCACGATCCAGCGTAGCAAGGCCTCGGCACCGACGATCCAGCCGGTGCGCACGTCTACCTTGGGCTGGTACTGCACCGATAGCTCATTGCGCACCAGCGCCTTGCGCAGGGCCATCTCGATCGCCGCATGCGCCGCGCCACGGTGGCGCATGTTGGTGCTGAACATGCGATAGCCGTTGCGGCCTTGCTGCTTGGCCTCGTACATCGCCGTGTCGGCGTTGTGGATCAGGTTTTCAGCGTCCGTGGCGTCGTCGGGGCACAGGCTGATGCCGATGGAGAAGTTCACTGACAGGTCCGCCACTTCCGTGGACATGGCCTCGTTCACGCGCTCAAGCAATCGTTCGGCCACGCCCACCGCGTGGGCGGCGTTGTCCACATGCGGCAGCATCACCACGAACTCGTCGCCGCCCAGCCGCGAGACGATGTCGTCTTCGCCGATCTCGCTGCGGATCAGCTGCGCTACGGCCTTGAGCAGCCGGTCGCCGGCCTTGTGGCCAAGTACATCGTTCACCTGCTTGAAGTGGTCGATGTCGATGAACAACGCCGCCACGCGCCGGTGTCGCGGGATGGCATCGGCGATGGCCTGTTCCATCCGCGATTGCAGCACGTTTCGGTTGGGCAGGCCCGTGAGCGTGTCGTGGTTGGCCAGGTGCGCCATCTTCATCGCCAGCGCGCGCGTTTCGCTCACATCGTGGAACACCAGCACGCCGCCGATCACGCGGCCGCTGTTGTCGTGGATGGGCGCGGCGGAATCTTCGATCGGGCTGTCGAAGCCGTTCAAGTGAATCAGCGCGGTGTCGCTGGCCAGGCCCACGATCACGTTGCCCTTGATCGCCGCCCGCAACGGATTGTCGGCGGGTTCGCCGGTGTTGACGTCGCGGATGCGGAAGACGTCGTCCATCGGCCTCCCCAGCGCATCGGCATGGGTCCAGCCGGTCATGGCCTCGGCGATGGGGTTGAGCGAGGTGATGCGAAGCTCAAGATCAGTAGTGATCACCGCGTCGCCGATGGATTTGAGCGTGACCTGGGCCAGCTCGCGCTCGTGGAACAGCGCCGCTTCCGCCGCCTTGCGCTCGCTGATGTCCTGGATCTGCGAGACGAAGTACAGCGGGTCGCCCTCGGCATCGCGCACCAGCGACACGCTCAGCATCGTGTGCACCGCGTGCCCATCGCGATGGAAATAGCGTTTTTCCATCTGGTAGCTTTCGCGCTCGCCCGCAACGAGCTCGCCCAGGAGTTGCAAGTCGACGGCCAGGTCGTCCGGGTGGGTGATTTCCTGGAAGGTCTTGGTCACCAGGACGGCGGGGGTGTGGCCGAGCATGCGGCCCAGTACGCCGTTCACCTGCATGAAGCCGCCATCGGGCCGCACCAGCGCCATGCCGATGGAGGCGTGTTCAAAGGCGCCCTCGAAGCGCGACTGGCTTTCCTTCAATTGCAGTTCGAGCTCGTGGCGCTCGGTGATGTCCACCACCATCACGATCACCCCGCGCACGCTGCCGTCGGGGGCGAGATCGGGTGTGTAGCTGCCGCTGATGTAACGCTCGTGGTCGTCGAAGGGGACGTAGCGCTCGAAATGGGACTCCGTGCCGGCAAAGGCCTTGTCCATGTCTTTTTCGACCATGGCGTAGCGCTCGGCGCCCAGCACGTCGGCCACGGTGCGGCCGATCATGTCTTCAGGCTCGGCCACCATCCAGCGTTGGTACGACGGGTTGGCGTACAGATAGCGGCGTTCGGGATCGAGGTAGGCCACCAGGCCCGGCAGCACCGAGAGCACTTGCGCCGTCAGGTCGCCTGCTGTCCACGCGAGGTGGTCGTTCCCGTCCCGGGGTGGAAGCCGGCCCATGATCTGTTTTTCGCCTGCCCTTGAGAGACTTGCAGCGTAGCTGCTTTGGGCAGGGCCGGCTAATGGACGGACGCCGCCGGAACGGCCAGCCGCCGCCCCGGTGCAAGGAACAAGCTGCCCAGGTCCGTGATGGTTTCGTCGGCGTCATAGCGGGCGTGAAGCGCCTGCAGCATGGTTTCCATGGCGTCGGCCGCCAGCGGGAAACCGTGGGCGAGGATCCTGGGCTCGGCGGAGCCTTGTGTTTGCGCCACGGTCACTGCCACCACGCCCAGGCCCCGGGCCTGGTGGGCAAACAGCCTGGGCTTGCCGAAGGTGGGATTGGGATCGTTCACCGCTTCCATCGCGTAGCCGACGGTGGGCGCCGTACCCTCGAATCCGAAGGCGATGCCATGGGCATTGAGCACGGCTGAATACTGCCGAAGTTCGAAGAGGATGCCCGCCAGCTGATGGACGGCATCGTCGCTGCCGTTGTC
>Ga0307510_10004420_pt1 | contig 16545 bp, 11 predicted proteins | sample 12_EM_MG_FD_207224 | JGI IMG/M metagenome (GOLD analysis project Ga0307510, IMG submission 207224) | Populus trichocarpa ectomycorrhiza microbial communities from riparian zone in the Pacific Northwest, United States - 12_EM | ecosystem: Host-associated > Plants > Roots > Unclassified | place...
CGCTTGTTCATCACAGATCGGGCAACCGGGAACCACGGCGCCGCCCCGGACGTACCCCTCACGCCCCTGACCTGGCCCTTCCCGGACCCGCCCCGGAACCTCGGCCGGCCTGCGAAAAACAGCCACCGGGGCACACGCGAGAGGCCCCGGATCACTCCGGGGCCTCTCGTCAGATGTGCACTCGGCAGGATTCGAACCTGCAACCTTCTGATCCGTAGTCAGATGCTCTATCCGTTAAGCTACGAGTGCTTGTTTTCTCTTGTTTTCCTTCGCCGCTCCCGGCCCTTCCGGCCCGCTCGCGGCGACAGGAAGAACATTACATGACTGCCGCCGCCATGTGAAATCCGTTAGCCATACCCCTTGTGAGCTGCGAAAACAGCCTCAGAACGGCTTCGCGGACACGCCCGGGAACGACCGAAGCCCCGGTCGCGCGGACCGGGGCTTCGACGAGGTGCGGAGGCGGAGGGATTTGAACCCTCGATGGGATTTGCGTCCCAAACCGCATTAGCAGTGCGGCGCCATAGACCGGACTAGGCGACGCCTCCAGCACAACCACCCGCGCGAGCGCGGAAGGTGCGTGCAGATGATGACACAGACGAGCGCGGTGTCACCAATCGCCTCCCACGGTACTAGGCGGGCGGGCCGCAGGGCAAAGCCGTTGATGCCGGCCGCCGTGTCCGCAACGTCCGGGGGCGGCGGGCGTTAGTCAGGTCATGTTGCAGGTCAACCGTCTCCTCGTGATCACCGCCGCGTCCGCCGCCACCGTCGGCTCGCTGGCCGCGCAGCCCGCCGCCGCCCGTGCGCAGGCCGCCCCCGCGACGCCCCGCACCCTCGCTCCACCGCCCGTCCGCGACGAGGACCGCTCCGGCGGCGACCACCTCACCGTCACCGTCCGGCACGCGGGCGGCGCGGCCGACGGGACGCACGAGCTGTACTGCCACCCCGGCGGCGGCACCCACCCGGACGTGACCGGCGCCTGCGAGGCCGTCGGCCGCAACACCCGGTGGGGGAAGGACCCCTTCGCACCGGTGCCCCCGGACAGCCTGTGCACGATGATCTACGGCGGCCCCGCCACCGCCCATGTCACCGGCACCTGGGCCGGACGCCCCGTCGACGCGACGTACGACCGGAGCAACGGCTGCGAGATCTCCCGCTGGAACGGGATGGTCCCGCTGCTGCCCGAACTCGGCCGCGACCACTGAAGACGGCAGGGATCGGTGCTCGGTCACACGTTCTACGTCACTTCACCGTGCGACCTCCCTCTCATCTCACTCCGCGAGCACAAGGACTGCCCTTAGACTCCCTCGCGTGACACGTCGCGGGCAGGTTGGCAAGATGGCCTCCGCGGTCGGCAAGGTGCGGTAACAGGGAGGAAGCGTCTCGTGAGCAGCAGGCCATCCCGAGGCGCTGCTCGCCTCGCAGCCATACTCGACGCGCTCCCGGACGCGTTGGTGCTGGTCAACGCCAACGGGACCGTCGTCAACGCGAACACCATCGCGCTGGAGGCCTTCGAGGCCCCGGGCACCGCGCTCGTCGGGCGCGGACTGCTGGACCTGCTGCCGGAGTTCGACTCCCGGCTCATCCCGGGTTCCATGCGCCGCCCCGACTCGATGGACCCGCGCGGCCGGACCAAGCCCACCCGCATGACCGCCCGCCGCACCGACGGCTCCGAGTTCCCCGTCGAGGTCACCAGCGCCAACCTCGAGGACGGCCAGCAGGCCTACGACGGCTACGGCTACACCTCCGACGAACTCCTGATGCTCGTCGTGCGCGACCTCTCCGGGACCGTGGACACCGAGGCCGAGCTGGCCCGTTCGCAGCGGCAGACCGAGATGATCCTGCGCGCGGCCGCCGAGGGTGTCGTGGGGACGGACACGGACGGGCGGGTCGTGCTCGTCAATCCGGCCGCCGCCCAGATCCTCGGCTACCGCGCCAGCGACCTCGGCGGCAAGGAACTGCACAACCTCGTCCTGCACTCGCGCGCTGACGGCTCCCCCTTCCCGTACGCGGAGTCGCCGCTCGCCGACACCCTGCGCTCGGGGCGCAAGCACCGGGTGCGCGGGCAGGTGCTGTTCGCCAAGAACGGGGACCGGGTCTCCGTCGACCTCACCACCGCGCCCGTGCGCGACGGCGACCAGCTCGTCGGCGCCGTGATGACCTTCACCGACCGGCGGCCCTACGACTCGCTCGCCGAGGAGAAGGACGCCGCCGACAAGCAGCACCAGGACCAACTGGAGCGGATCGACGAGGAGCACGCCTCCGAGCTGACCTCGCTGCGCCAGAAGCACATCACCGAGATCGAGGAACTCCAGGAGCGGCACGAGGAGGAACTCGCGGCGAACGAGGAGCGGTACGCCGCGCTCGGGGAGCGGGAGAAGGACCGGTTCGAGGAACTCGCCGGGCGGCACGAGCAGTTGCTCACGCTGCTCGGGCGGTCGCTGCGCGGGCCCCTCGACGAACTGCGGCGCGAGCTGGCCGCGTTGGCCGCCGACGACGCGGGCCAGTTGTGGCCCGAGGCCAACCAGGTTCTCCATCACCTCTCGGCCGGGTACTCGCGCATCACGCAACTCATCGACAACGTGCTCGGTTACCAGCGGCTGGAGACCGGCGAGGGCGACATCACCCGTACGAAGGTGATGCTGGACGCCGTCGTCGCCGCCGGTGTCGACGGAGCCGTAGAACTGATCGGTCCCGGGCGGGTGCAGTTCGCCGTGCACGCTCCGCCCATCGAGGCCGAGGTCGACCCCGGGCTCCTCGCGACCGCGCTCGCGCATCTCGTCGCGGATGTCGCGGGCGTCGACGCGACCGGCAACTCGCCTGTGTCGGCGGGCGGTTACATGGACAACACGGTCGTCGTGGCGGCGGCGCAGCGCGGTGAGGTCGTACGGATCGAGGTGCGTGGGCCGTACGCCGGGGGAGACCCGGTGCACGAGCCGATCGTGCGCGGGATCGTGCGGGCGCACGGCGGTGTGCTCCAGACGCACGACGTGCCGGGGATGAGCGGCAGCGCGTATGTGCTGGAGGTTCCGATCGGGGGCGGGGCCGGCGCTGTCGCGGCTCCGGCCGTGAGCGGGGGCGGGGCCGAACTCGCCCTGCCCGAGCAGGCTTCGGGCAGCAACGGACGGCGGCGGGCCCGGCGGTCCTCCGTGGACGCGTTCCTGGAGAGCGAGGTGCCGGACGGTGCCTCCGACGACACCGGTGGCGCTGGCGAGGCCGCCGTGCCCACCGGGCGGCGTAGAAGGCGTGCGGGCGACGAGTCCGCGGCGGCGGTCGCGGCGGCCGGTGAAGCGGGCGGCGACGGTGCGGCCAGCGGTACCGGGCGGCGGCGCGGGCGGGCCGCCGAAGGTGCGGCCGGGGATGTGTCCGACGGGGATTCCGAGGGTGTGTCCGGGGGTGTCTCCGAGGGCGCTGTGATGACGGCGGCGGAGCATGCCGCCGGAACTGCCGCTTCCGGTACGGGACTTGGTGGCACCGTGTCGCCGCGGGGTGTGCCTGTGGGTGTGCCGGTGGGTGGTGAGCAGCGGCAGGCGTTGCCGGCCGCGTTGCCCCAGAGCGGCTCCCCCGGTGACTCCGGCGACTCCGGTGGCGAGGACGGGCAGCCGACCGGGCGTCGGCGGCGGGCGTTGGCGGGCGCGGGCCCGCGCGCCGCGGCGCCGGGGGCGGGGGCGGCGCCCGGGGTGGCCGTGCCGCCGGCCGAGGCCGACCGGACACCGGAGGCCTCCGGGGCAACGGCCGCGCAGGCACCGGGAGTTCCTGGGGCTCCGGGGGTTCCGGTTGTGCCTGGGCAGGTTCCCGGTGGGGTTCCCGGTGGTCATCCCAGTGGTCATCCCGGTGACGACGGGCGGCACGATGCCGTTCCGGTCGATCAGTCCGAGGATCACACTCCGCCTCAGCCGCATCCCGCCAGCGCGCCAACTGGGCGGCGGCGTCGGGCTGTTGCTCAGCCGCAGCCTCAAGCGCAGGCGCAGGCGCAGGCCGTGGAGTCGGTGCCGGTGCAGGCGGGGACACCGGTTCAGGCCGGCGTCGAGGTGCAGGGACAGGGGCAACCCGGTGCGGTGGTTCCGGCGCAGGGTACGGCCGGGCAGGGGCAGCAGGCGATTCCGGCGCGGGTCGGTGCGGGGCAGCAACAGGGCGTAGGACAGCAGGGAGTTGGGCAGCCGGGCGCCGGTCAGGTGGTCGGGGGACAGTCAGTCGCCGGGCAGGCCGGTGGGGCCATGCAGCTCGCTCCCGCGCAGAATCTTCCCGCTCCGGGGCAGATCCCGGCGGGGCAGCCGTTGCCGGCCGAGGCGGTTCCCGGGCAGGGCATCCCGGCACAGGGCATGCCCGGACAACCCGTCCCAGGTCAGGCGGCTCTGCCGCAGGGCAACCCGGGGCAGCCGGTCTCGCCGCAAGGAATCCAGGGGCAGGGAGTGCAGGGGCAGGGGCAGGCACTGCCCGGTCAGCCGGTCTCTCCGCAGGGGATTCCGGGGCAGGGAATCCCCGGTCAGGCACTTCCCGGTGTCGCCGGTCAGCCGATTCCGCCGCAGGGCATCCCTGGTCAGGCCGCACCCGCGCAGGGACAACCCGTCTCCCCGCACGGCATCCCCGGTCAAGTCGCCCCGGTTCAGGGGCAGTCCGGCGGTCCGGTTCCGCCGCAGGCACTGCCCGCCGCGCAGCCGAACCCGGCCGCGGGCGCACCCGGTGTCGCTCCGGGGCCCGTACCGGCGAACGGCGCCGGCACCGCCGTAGCGCCGAACGCGGGGCCGAACCCGCAGCCGAATTCCGACCCGAACGCGAACCCGAATACGCCTGCGCCCGGTACCCCGGTCGCCGCGCAGGCGCGGGCCGCTCAGCCGCTGCCCGCCGAGGCCGCCGCTCCCATCGACCCCAACTCCACTCAGGGGCGGGCGATCAGTGTGCGGACGTTGGGGCAGGGGGTGCCGTTCACGCGGCAGGCCGCTCAGGTGCAGGTGCCGACCGCTACTCCTCCGCCGCATCAGCCGACCGCTGGTGGGCGGCGACGGAAGTTGGGGACGCGGCCCGAGCCCGCCGGTGGGGCGGCGGAGCAGGGGGGCCGGGCGCATCCGCAGGGTGAGCAGGCTCAGCCCTCGATGGCCGGGCAGTCACGGCTCGCGCAGATGACCGAGGGGGCCGGGCGGTCGTACGCCATAGGGGCACCGGACGAGAACGCGGCCGAGGGGCCCGAGCCGCTGGACGGGCCGGGCGGGGCTGTCGAGATCGCGGACACGCCGAGGCCGCAGCCGCTCGACGACGAACTGCCCCCGGAGCCGCTCGACAACCCGCGCCGGCTGCTCGTGTGGCCCGCGCCGGACGTGACGACGACGCAGGCGCTGAGCGACCGCGGGTACCGGCCCGTCATCGTGCACTCGCGCGAGGAGGTCGACGCGCAGATCGCCGCGTTCCCGGCGGCGCTGTTCGTGGACCCGTTGACCGGGCCGATCACGCGTACGGCACTTCAGTCGTTGCGGCAGGCGGCCGTCGCCGCCGAGGTGCCGGTGCTGGTGACGGCCGGGCTGGGGCAGGCCACGCGTGAGGCGGCCTACGGCGCCGATCCCGCCGTCCTGCTGAAGGCGCTCGCTCCTCGGGACAGTGAGCAGCATCCGCCGCGGGTGCTGCTGATCGAGGAGCACGCGGAGATCGCGCTCGCGCTGACGGCGACGCTGGAGCGGCGCGGGATGCAGGTGGCCCGGGCCGCGAGCGATGCCGACGCGGTGACGCTGGCGGGGCAGTTGAGGCCGAACCTGGTCGTGATGGACCTGCTCCAGGTGCACAAGCGGCGGGCCGGGATCGTCGACTGGCTGCGGGCGAACGGGCAGCTCAACCGCACCCCGCTCGTCGTGTACACGGCCGCGGTCGACCAGGCCGACCTGCCGCGGCTGGCATCGGGTGAGACCGTCCTCTTCCTCGCCGAACGGTCGACGAGTACCGAGGTCCAGTCGCGGATCGTGGACCTGTTGGCCCGGATCGGTACCAACTAACCCTCAACCATCAGGCGGGGGCGGCTACTTGGCGGTCGTCCCCAACTGGCAGTCCGGCGTGGCTACTTGGCGTTCGCCCCCAACTGGCAGTCCGGCGCGGCTACTTGGCGATCAGTCGCCGTGCCGCCTCCTTGATCGACTCGCGGAGCCGGTCCCGGTCCGGGTCGTCCGCGCCCACCAGGACGCGGCGCATCTGCGGTACGACGACACCCCAGTTGGCCATCGCGACCAGCAGGAAGAGCAGGTCGCGGGCCGGGATCGCGTCGCTCACGACACCCCGGTCCTGGCCGTCCTGGAGGGCGGCGACCTTGAACGCGTAGTGCTGCTGGCGCTCGGTCTCGTCGGGCAGTTCGGCGGTGCCGTACTCCAGGCCCTCCCAGAAGAGGAGGCGGAGCAGTTCGGGGTGGGCCTCGTGGTAGTCCATGAGGCGGTCGATCCAGCCCTCGATATCGTCCGGGTCGACGGGGAGCGCGACGGCCAGGTCGAGCATGGACCTGCCGAGGACCTGCGTGAACAGCTCCGCCTTGTTGCCGAAGTAGGCGTAGATCAGCTGCTTGTTGGCCTTGGCCTCGGTGGCGATGCGGTCGATACGGGCGCCCGCGATGCCGTGCCGGGCGAACTCGGCGACCGCCGCCTCGAAGATCCGGGCCTTGGTGGCCTCGGGGTCCCTGACTCCCATGGGGCCAGCGTACTCGGCGGGCGACGGTAACCAACTATTTGGTTGACAGGGAATTCCGGGGCGCCGCATGCTGTTCCAGCTTCCAACCAACCAGTTAGTTGCTAGAGCTGGCTCGAAGGAGTCCTACCGCTCATGTCCTCCGCAACCACAGCTCAGCCGGTGCAGGTCCCGACGGGAACGCCGGTCCCCACGGCCGCCGGCCGCCTCTTCCTCGTCCTCATCGCCGTCTGTACCGCCGTGACGGCCGCCAACATCTATCTCGCGGGCCCGCTGCTGCCCCTCATCGCCCACGACTTCGGCTCGACGGCGTCCGCCGTGGCCTGGATCGCCTCGGTCGCGCAGTTCGGCTACGCCACCGGCCTCCTCTTCTTCGCCCCGCTCGGCGACCGCGTGAACCGGCGCCCCCTGGTCGCCGCCCTCTCCGTCGCCACCACGGCGGCCCTGCTCGCCGGTGCCGCTGCCACCGGGACCGCCGCCCTCGCCGTCGCCGTGTTCGTCGCGGCCGCCGCGACCGTCGTCCCGCAACTCCTCGTCCCGCTGGTCGCCGAACGCGCCCCCGCCCATCACCGCGCCCGCCATGTCGCGGCCGTCATAGCGGGCCTGTTCACCGGCATCGTGGCCGCCCGCGTCGTCGGCAGCCTGGTCGGCCAGGCCTACGGCTGGCGGGTCGTGTTCATCGGCTCGGCCGCCCTGACCCTCGTCCTCGGCCTCGCCACCGCGTACGTCCTCCCGTCCGAGAAGCGCCGCGGCTCCGGCCCGCTGTTCGGCGGCCTCGCGGCCCTGCCCGGCCTGGTCCGCACCTCGCCCGACCTGTGGCGCGCGTGCCTGCGCCAGGCGGGGATGTTCGGCGCGTGGAGCGCCCTGTGGACCACGCTCGCGCTGCTGCTGACGAGTACGACCGGCGGTTCCTACGGCTTCTCGACCGCGACCGCCGGGCTGTTCGGGCTCTTCGGGCTGGCGGCCAGCGCGGTGGCTCCGCTCGCGGGCGGGTTCGTCGACCGGTTCGGCGCGGGCAGGGTCGTACGGTCCGCGTATGTGCTCGCGGCCGTGTCCGTGCCGCTGTTCTGGCTGGGCGGGCACGTGCTGTGGGCGCTGTTCGTGGCCGCGATCGCCGTCCACGCGGCCCTGGTCGCCTCCCACGTCGCCAACCAGACTCTCGCCCTCACCACCACCTCCACCCCGGCGACCGCCAACACCGCCTACGTCGTCGCCGGCTTCACCGGCGGCGCCCTCGCCTCGGCCCTCGCGGGACCGGCCTTCAGCCACTGGGGCTGGGGCGGGGTGTGCGCGGTGGCGGGGGTGTGGCTGGTGATCGGGTGGGTTTCCACGGCTACGGGCGCGCGGCGGCGGTGAGTACTTCGCCTGCGCGGCAGTGAGTACTTCGCCTGCGCGCCGGTGAGTTCTTCTTCTACGACGATGACGTGGCCGTACGCCGGGCAGGGGCCGTGGGGCGCCCTGCCCGGCGGATCGGCGTGAACGGGTGGGCGGTCAGAGCTTGGTGACGTCCAGGTCACCGGCCGCGTACCGCCTGCGCAGCACCTTCTTGTCGAACTTTCCGACGCTCGTCTTCGGGACCGACTCGATGATCGTCCAGCGTTCGGGGAGCTGCCACTTGGCGATCTTGCAGGTGTCGGAGGCGAGGAAGGCGCGCAGGGACTCGAAGTCGGCGGTCGAACCCTCCCGGAGGACCACGGTCGCCAGCGGACGCTCCCCCCACTTCTCGTCCGGTACGGCGACCACGGCGGCCTCGGTGACGTCCGGGTGGGACATCAGGGCGTTCTCCAGGTCGACGGAGGAGATCCACTCGCCGCCGGACTTGATGACGTCCTTGGCGCGGTCGGTGAGGGTGAGGAAGCCGTCTGGGGAGATCGTGCCGACGTCACCCGTCTTGAGCCAGCCGTCCTCGCTGAACTTGTCGGCGGGGCGCAGGGGTTCGGCGTCCGCGCCGTTGTAGTAGGCGCCGGCGATCCACGGGCCGCGCACCTCCAGCTCGCCCGCCGACTCGCCGTCCCAGGGCAGCCGCTCGCCGCCGGGGCCGGTGAGCCGGGCCTCGACGCTCGTCGGGAAACGGCCCTGGGTCAGCCGGTACTCGAACTCCCGCTCCGTACCGACCGCTTCGGCCGGCGGGCGCGAGACCGTGCCCAGCGGGGACGTCTCCGTCATGCCCCAGGCGTGGCAGACCCGCATGCCCAGCTCGTCGAAGGCCGCCATGAGGGCGGGCGGGCAGGCCGAACCGCCGATGGTGACCTGGGTGAGCGACGAGACATCGCGGGGCTTGGCGGTCAGTTCGGCGAGCAGGCCCTGCCAGATGGTGGGCACGGCCGCCGCGTGCGTCGGGCGCTGGCTCTCGATCATCTCGGCGAGCGGGGCGGGCTGGAGGAAGCGGTCCGGCATCAGCATGTTCACGCCGGTCATGAAGGTGGCGTGCGGCAAACCCCAGGCGTTCACGTGGAACTGGGGCACCACGACCAGTGACGTGTCCTGGTCCGTGAGGCCCATCGACTGGGTCATGTTGACCTGCATGGAGTGCAGGTAGATCGAACGGTGGCTGAACACCACGCCCTTGGGGTCGCCCGTCGTGCCGGAGGTGTAACACATCGCGGCGGCCTGGCGTTCGTCCAGCTCGGGCCAGTCGTACGTCGTCGGCTTGCCTGCGATGAGGTCCTCGTACTCGTGCACGCGCGCGTGGGCACCGTCGAGGGGGGTGCGGTCGCCGGGCCCGGAGACGACGATGTGCTCGACCGTCGGCAGCTTGGACAGCAGCGGGGCGAGCAGCGGGATCAGCGAACCGTTGACGATCACCACCCGGTCCGCCGCGTGGTTGACGATCCACGCCAACTGCTCCGCCGGAAGACGGAGGTTGAGCGTGTGCAGCACCGCACCCATGGCGGGGATCGCGAAGTAGGCCTCGACGTGGACGGCGTTGTTCCACATGAAGGTCGCCGCGCGCTCGCCGTCCACCACGCCCAGGTCCTCGCGCAGGGCGTGCGCCAGTTGGGCCGCGCGGGCACCGACCTCCGCGAAGGAACGGCGCTCCGGCTCTCCCTCACCGGTCCAGCTGATCACCTGCGATGTTCCATGGACCGTGGACCCGTGGGTCAGGATCCTGGAGATCAGCAGCGGTACGTCCTGCATGGTGCTCAGCACGGCGTCCTCCCGGGGCGACATTGCCTACGCGGTAGTAAGGGATGCGCTGATTCTGCGCACATACCGCACGGTATGTCACTAGGGCCGGGTGATCGATCACATCCCCGCGCCTGCTTCCACCGGGTTCTATCTGGTTCTAGCCGGTTCTGTCGGGCCCTGTCGGGTTCTTTCCGGTTCTATCGGGCGAGTTCCATCCGGTTCTATCGGGCGAGAACCAGCTCCGGGTCCTCGCGCAGCTTGCCGAGCGCCCGCGACACCGCCGACTTCACCGTGCCCACGGACACCCCGAGCACCTCGGCCGTCTGCACCTCGCTGAGGTCCTCGTAGTACCTCAGGACGACCATCGCCCGCTGCCGCTCCGGCAGCTTCGCGATCGCCCGCCACATCGCGTCGTGCAGCGCCTGCTGCTCGGCCGGGTCCTCCGCGCCGCCGACCGTCTCCGGCTCGGGCAGCTCCTCGCACGCGAACTCGTCGACCTTGCGCTTGCGCCACTGCGAGGTCCGCGTGTTCAACAGCGCCCGGCGGACGTAGCCGTCCAGCGCGCGGTGGTCCTCGATCCGCTCCCAGGCGACATACGTCTTGGTCAGCGCGGTCTGCAACAGGTCCTCCGCGTCGCACGCGTTCGCGGTCAGCGACCGCGCGGTGCGCAGCAGCACGGGCTGCCTGGCCCTCATGTACGACGAGAACGACGGGTACGTGAGGGTGGTGGTGGTCGGCTGGGTCTGCGCAGCCCGTGCGGCGGGCCGAGTAGCCGGGCGTACGGAGGGCCGCACGGCGGGACGTACGGCGGGGCGGGCGCCGGGCCGTGTCGTGGTCCGGGCATCGGCCCGTTCGGCGGCCCGTGCGACGGCGTTCGAAGCGCTGGTGCAGACGGCTGTGGTCATGGCTCCACGCTATGAGTGACCCCCACTCCTGCGGATCGGCCGCAGGTCCCGAAGCAGACTCCGCCTCAGGTTGTAGGGGTGGGGCTGGCTCCACCTCCTGAAGGTGGACGAGCGGCTGACATGTACTGCGGGTTTACCCCTGGGGGCTCACCCGTCCGAAGGACGGGCGGTGGCGGCGACAGGGGCGGTTTGGTCGGTATCGGCGCTATGAGCGGTGGGGGCTGTTGAGGCGGTGGGGGTTGTCGGGGCGGTGGGGGTTGTCGGGGCGGTGGGGGTTGTCGGGACGGTGGGGGTTGTCGGGACGGCTGGGGCTGCGAGCCCGGTGGGGGACACCGGGGCTGTGAGCCTGGTGCGGGTCGCCGGCGCCGCAAGGGCGGCGGTAGCTGCTGCCTAGGCGCCCGGAGTCTCCGGCGCCGCGGGAGCCGTGAGCACCAGTCCCGACGTCGGCACCCCCGTCCCCGCCGTCACCAGGACCCGCTCCGCCCCCGGTATCTGGTTCACGGCGATGCCGCGCAGCTGTCGGACCCCCTCCGCGATCCCGTTCATCCCGTGCAGATACGCCTCCCCGAGCTGTCCCCCGTGTGTGTTGACCGGCAGCCGCTCCTCGGCCACGAAGTCCGCCGCCTCCCCCTTCCCGCAGAACCCGAACTCCTCCAGCTGCATCAGCACGAACGGCGTGAAGTGGTCGTACAGGATCGCCACGTCCATGTCCTCCGGCCCCAGCCCCGCCGTCCGCCACAACTGCCGCGCGACCACGCCCATCTCCGGAAGGCCGGTCAGATCGTCCCGGTAGAAACTGGTCATCTGCTCCTGCGCCCGCCCGGCACCCTGCGCCGCCGCCGCTATGACGGCGGGCGGACGCGGCAGGTCGCGGGCCCGCTCCACCGACGTGACGACGATCGCCTGCGCGCCGTCCGTCTCCTGGCAACAGTCCAGCAACCGCAGCGGCTCCACGATCCACCGCGAGGCCGCGTGCTCGGCGAGCGTGATCGGTTTGCCGTGGAAGTACGCCGCCGGGTTCGTCGCCGCGTACTTGCGGTCCACCACCGCCACCTGCCCGAACACCTCCGGCGTCAGCCCATACGTGTGCAGATACCGCTGCGCCGTCATCGCCACCCACGACGCCGGCGTGAGCAGCCCGAACGGCAACGACCAGCCGAGCGCCGCGCCCTCCGCCGACGGCTCCCGGTGCGTCACGCCCGAGCCGAATCTGCGCCCCGACCGCTCGTTGAAGGCTCGGTAGCAGACCACCACCTCCGCGATCCCCGCCGCCACCGCGAGCGCCGCCTGCTGGACGGTCGCGCAGGCCGCGCCGCCGCCGTAGTGGACCCGGGAGAAGAAGGACAGCTCGCCGATCCCGCAGGCCTGGGCCACGGTGATCTCCGGGTTGGTGTCCATCGTGAACGTGACCATCCCGTCCACGTCCGCCGGCGTCAGCCCCGCGTCGTCCAACGCGGCCCGCACCGCCTCCACCGCCAGCCGCAGCTCACTGCGCCCCGAGTCCTTGGAGAACTCCGTCGCCCCGATCCCGACGATCGCCGCCTGCCCCCCGAGGGTGTCGCGGGTACGGGTGCTCATCCGGCCTCCCTCGGTACGGTCACTGTCACGGTGCCGGTCACATGCCTGCCGATGCCGTTCGCCCCGAGCACCCGCACCGTCGCGGTGTCGCCGTCCGTCTCCTCGACCCTGCCGGTCAACACCATCGTGTCGCCCGGGTAGTTGGGCGCGCCGAGCCGTATGGCCACCTTGCGGAGGACCGCTCCCGGGCCGAAGTGGTCCGTGATGTAACGGCCGACCAGGCCGTTCGTCGTCAGGATGTTCATGAAGATGTCGGGGGAGCCCTTCTGCCGCGCCGCCTCCGCGTCGTGGTGCACGTCCTGGTAGTCACGGGAGGCCACGGCTCCGGCGACGATCAGGGTGCGGGTGATCTCGATCTCCAGCGGGGGCAACTCCTCACCTGCCCTCATGGCCGCGCCTCCTCATCGACGATCAACTCCCCCAGTTCCTGGAGTACTTCGCCCCCGCCACCCAGGTACGCGTCCAGCTGCCGGCCCCAGAGGAAGTGCCGGTGCACCGGATGGTCCAGGTCGGCTCCCGCCCCGCCGTGCAGATGCTGACCTGTGTGGACGACACGTTGGCCCGCCTCGGACGCCCACCAGGCGGAGGTCAGTGCGTGCGTGGCGTACGGCAGTCCCGCGTCGCGCCGCCAGGCCGCCTCGTACGCCGTCACGCGTATCGCCTCGATGTCCATGTGCGCGTCGGCCGCCCGGAGTTGGACCGCCTGCCGCGTGGCCAACGGGCGCCCGAACTGCTCCCGGGCGTTCACATGCGCCACAGCCCGAGCGAGCGAACCGGCACACACCCCGGCCTGCAACCCGGCGAAGGCGGTACGGGCGGTGGCCAGAACGTCGGTGTAGGGGGAGGGAGTTGGGGGTGGGGGCAGGAGCTGCTCGACCGGGGCACCGAGGTGAACGCCTGCCGCACCGAGCCGCTCCGCCGATGCCCCGTCCAGCGTCAGCCGCCCCGCCGACCAGGGTGCCGTCAGCTCGACCGCCTCGACACGCGCGGCCTCCGCGACCGGGGTCAGCCACAACCCCCGGTGATCGTCGGCGACCAGCACATGCGTGGCGTCGCGCAACCAGGGGACGACGGGGACCGTGCCGGTCAACTCACCCTGCGCAGAGGCCCGTACACCCCCCTGCGCCGGAAACGCCCCGCACACCACCACCGACCCGTCCCCGATTCCCGGCAACAACCGCTCCCGCTGCTCGGGGGAGCCATGGGCCGCGACCGCGAGCAGCCCGTACACACAGGTCGACGCGAAGGGCACCTGGGCGGTCGTCCGGCCCTGTTCCTCCAGGAGGAGCACGAGCCCGAGCAGGCCCAACTCCTCGACGGCGCCCACCAGTCCGGCCGCGCACAGGGCCTTCCACAGCTCGGGGTCGCTGTCCGTCCCGGCCGCCGTGAGCCGCTCGGGTGTCGCGAGGTCGCCGAAGATCCGGGCGGCCAGGTCACGGGCCGCCGCCTGCTCCTCGGTCGGCGTGAAGTCCATGTCAGCCCACCCCGCCCTCTCCGCCTTCTCCGACCTCTCCGACCTCTCCGCCTTCCTGGACCCGGAAGACGGGGAGGACCAGCGGGCCGTCCTCGCCGTCGTGCCCCTGCGGTTCGTCGTAGCGCCGGAATTCGAGCCGTACCGGCAGCCCGATGCGGACCTTGTCGTACGGCACCCCGACCACGTTGCTCACGATCCGCACGCCTTCCGCCAGCTCGATCAACCCGACCGCGTACGGCGGATCGAAGGCGGGGAAAGGCGGGTGGTGCATCACCACGTACGAGTAGACCGTGCCCTCGCCGCTCGCCTCGACCGTGTCCCAGTCCAGGCCGCCGCAGGCGTTGCAGCCCGGCAGCCAGGGGTGGCGCCGTGTCCCGCAGTTCGTGCAGCGCTGGATGAGGAGTCGGTGTCGCTGCACGCCCTCCCAGAAACCGGCGTTGTCCCGGTTGACGACGGGACGGGGGCGGCGCGCGCGGGCCCCGTTCCCCTCCCGTTTCCCCTGTTCCACCCGTTTCCCCTGCGCCTCCCGTTTCCCCTGTTCCTGCTCCTCCTTCTGCTTCCCCTTCTGGTGTGCGGGGGCGTACTTGAGGATGCGGAAGCGGTGGGTGCCGACGAGGTCCGGGCCCACCCGGACGTCCATGCGCGTCGTGACGAAGTACCCCGTGCCCAGCTTTGTCGTCTTGCGGTCCGACACCGACTCGATCACCGCGTCGAACGTGACCTCGTCGCCCGGCCGCAGGGGCCGTAGATACTCCTGCTCGCAGTCCGTGGCGACCACCGAGGTGCAGCCCGCCGTGTCGAGGAGGTCGAACAGCTCGTCGTAGGCGCCCGTGCGTCCCGTGTGGCCGGAGAGTCCGCCCATGGTCCACGCCTGGAGCATGGTGGGCGGGGCGACGGCGTCCGGGCCCTCGTACGCGGGATTCGTGTCGCCCATCGCCTCGCACCAGTGCCTGATCATCGGCTCGTTGACGGGGTCCTTCCCCCTGCCCGCGACGGCGGCCGCACGCCCCACGTACGTCTTGAGCCGCGCCCCCAGCTCGTCGACCACTGTGCTCACCTCCGCCCCCTCGTCATCCCGAGCCGCATCGTCGCGACGATCTCCCGCTGCACCTCGCTCACCCCGCCCCCGAACGTGTTGATCTGAGCCGCCCTGTTCAACCGCTCCAGCTCGCCGTCCGCGAAAGCACCCGGCGAGCCCGAACGCACCATTCCTGCCAGTCCTGCCGGCCCGTCCGTCCCGGCGATGTGCTGACATATTCGGTACACCGCCACCGTCGATTCGGTTCCCACGACTTTCACGCCGCTCGCGTCGCCGGGCGCCAGCCGACCCGCCCCGACATCACCCACCAAACGCCAGTTGAGCAGGCGTGTTGCCGCCAGCCGGGCATGTGCCTCGGCCAGCTGCGAGCGCACCCACGGCTCGTCAACCCGGCGCCGCCCCGTCACCGAATCGGGCGTGCGGGCGGCGGTCAGCACGGCCGTGTAGAACTCCTCGGCCTGCATTCCGATCGCGGCGAGGGCGACCCGCTCGTGGTTGAGCTGGTTGGTGATGAGGGACCAGCCCTCGTTCTCCGCGCCGACGAGGTTGCCGGCCGGGACCCGGACCCCGTCGTAGTACGTGGCCGTCGTCCGCTGCCCGCCGACCGTCTCGATCGGGGTCCACGAGAAGCCGGGCGCGTCGGTCGGGACGAGGACGATGGAGATGCCGCGGTGTTTGGGGGCCTCGGGGTCGGTACGGCAGGCGAGCCAGATCCAGTCGGCGTTGTGGGCGTTGGAGGTGAAGATCTTCTGACCGTCGATCAGCCAGCCCCGCTCGTCACGTACCGCGCACGTGCGCAGCGACGCGAGATCCGTGCCGGCCGACGGCTCGCTGTAGCCGATCGCGAAGACGAGTTCCCCGCGCAGGATGCCCGGCAGGAGGGCGGCCTTCTGCTCCTCGCTGCCGTACTTCATGAGGGTCGGTCCTACGGTGTTCAGGGTGACCATCGAGACGGGTGCGCCCGCGCGGTAGGCCTCGTCGAAGAACACGAACTGCTCGTCCGCGCCCCGCCCTTGACCGCCGTACTCGACCGGCCAGCCCAGACCCAGCCAGCCGTCGTCCCCGATACGGCGCAGCAGGGCCCGCTGGCCCTGGGGGTCGTCCGTGGCGGGTGGTCCGTCCGGCATCAACTCGGTGAAGTACGAGCGGAGTTCGGCGCGCAACTGCCGCTGGCGGGGGGTGGGGGCGAGGTACACGGCGGCGGACCTCCGGGGCGACGTAGGCGTCGTAGGCAACGTAGGTGGCGTAGGTGCGTAGGCGTCATACGGACGGGGGTTTCTGACTGTCCGTCAGATGCCGTGCACTGTCAAGGTCGTTACGGCACAGCCGTCCATCCGCCGAGGCACGCACGCGTGGTGCACGAAAAACGTCTGCGCGGCGGTGCCGAAGCACCGCCGCGCAGACGCGTCACAACCCCAGAGAGCACACCTCACACACCCCCGCGCATCCCCGCGCGGAAGTCGGGCGCGACTACCAGAAGTTGGCGAAGTTGACGGCGACGTTCGAGTTCCCCTGGTTGATGGCGGTGAACGCGGATCCGTTGACCTGGGCGGTGTTGCTCTGGTTCGAGGCCCCCGAGCCGACCGCCTGCTGCTGCGTGGTGGACGAGTTGCCCTTGTTGTCGTGCCCGACCCCGCTCCCGCTGACGGTCGCCACACCCGCGTTCGATCCGTTGCCCGCGATGGCGCCGTTGTCCGCCGCCGCGACGCCGGTGAAGAGGGCGGCTGCCAGCGGGAGGGCGGAGACGGCGGCGATGACGCGGGCGG
>Ga0307510_10004421_pt1 | contig 16544 bp, 13 predicted proteins | sample 12_EM_MG_FD_207224 | JGI IMG/M metagenome (GOLD analysis project Ga0307510, IMG submission 207224) | Populus trichocarpa ectomycorrhiza microbial communities from riparian zone in the Pacific Northwest, United States - 12_EM | ecosystem: Host-associated > Plants > Roots > Unclassified | place...
GTGAATAAATTAAAATAATAATAATTAACATTTCATAAATTATTTCAAATAAAATAAGTAACAATAAAAAAAATAAGGACCAAATTTGATAGATAAAAAATTTCAATAAAAAAATGATAAGAAAAAAACAAATAGCAATTATAAAAATAAAGACCAAAATTAATATAAAAATTAAATTTTAAGAGATGGAATTGAAAAATAAATATTCAAAACAAATTATATATAGCAATCAAAAGTTTGAGGATCAAATTTGATATAATCAGCAAATAATGACATTTCTAAATTTTTCACAACTTCTAGAAAGTGTTTTCCGCCCAAATTTTCTAGGAAAACACTTTCCTGAAAACCAAACCAAATTTTCTTTTGACTGGAAAGTGTTTTCCGTTGACCAACTTTTCTAATGGCAAACAAACACAGGAAAGTTTGGAAAGTGGTTTCCCGGAAACCACTTTCCGGAAAACAAACACAGCCAAAAGGGAAAACATTTTCCTGGAAACCAAACCAAATTTTTCTTTGACTGGAAAGTGTTTTCCATTGACCGGAAAGTCTTTTTCATTGACCAACTTTCCTAATGGCAAACAAACACAGGAAAGTTTGGAAAGTGGTTTCCCAGAAAGTGAATTCCGGGAAACAAACATGGCCTTATATTGGTTAATAATACCTAGCTCATTTTGGAGTCTTATATCTAGTGCAACAGGAGTAGTTTTGAGTATAGGGTTCCTCTAATTAAGTTTGTTTAATGCATACCCTTTTACAAAATATGCATACCCCATTACAACTAGGAATAAAACCCTTGTTTGATAACTAGCAAATAGTTCTCTTATTAAATCTGAATATCCTCATTCGAGAAACCTCAAAATCTCTCATAAAGACCAAACAATTGAAGCCACTCCTTTCAATTCCCCAAATGAAAATGTTACCGCCAATACCAAACACATTATATAGGAAAACAACTTCACCAACACAAACCTCAACATTATAGGAAAACAACTAACTAGAATAGAAAAACATATTCTTTATTTTCTCATGTTGAAACTACAAAACCTGTTGAACAAAAGTAAAAAAAACCTAGTTTTCTAACCATACCAAGTCATTAAAGCTAGTCAAACTCAACTTCAAAATAACAAAAAAGATTTTCTTAAAGTTATCAAGGACCATCTCAATCACTTGAAGCTTCCTCTTCCACCTTAATTGCTCCTAACACACCCTAAGTCAGTAACCACCCTTAACGTCTACAAGCCATGTAAACACCATACAACATGACAAAAACCAAACTTCTGCTGAATAAGAAGCCTTCTAGGAAGAAATTCTTGAAATAAACAAACTTTATTGGAGGAACCCTACACCTAGAACTACTCATGTTGCACTAGACATAAGAATCCAAAATAAACCTAGCATTACTAACCAATATAAGTTCAATATATTTTTCATCTATGAATGGAACATTGATAGAATGACAGAATAAAACATCCAAAATACCTTACAACAAATGACTATGACTGTCAATGCCTACAAAACCAAGACCACCATGGGATTTTACAAAACTCCAGTCTTATTATATGGCAATCCTTGAAATAACAGACCTGTTATTTCAAGGATTGCCATATAATAAGGTTAAGGTTTTGTAATGATGTTGAAGTAAAATAGCCAAGAATGATTATCCTTGGAGTTTTGGAGAAAAAACGTATTAAACCATGCCTATTGGTAATTCCAATATGTGCAGTAGTGTGAACCATAGTTTTTAAACCCGGCCCGGTCCAAGGCCCAAGTTCCGGGTTTTGACCAGGTTAGCCGGGTCAATTCCTATTTTTAAAAAAATTCAAAACGGCGTCGTTTTAATAAAAAAACAAAAAAAACAAAAGTCAACGGGTTGCAACCGGGTTTTTAACCGGGTTTTGCCAGGTCAACCCGCCGGGTCGGCCGGGTCACACCGGGACTTTTCCTATTTTTTATTTAACCCGGCCCGATTCCAGCCTCGGGTTGGCCGGGTCCCGAGTCGACCCGCCGGACCAGGCTTCAAAACTATGGTGTGAATGCTTATGTAGTGTGGCTTGGAAACTGTCTAGAAAAAGAATTTCTTTCTGAAGAGCTTGTTTCCAATTAGAAGGGTGAATGATTGTTTGGATAATATATGTAGAATAAGTGGGTTCAGGATTTTGCTCAAGTTTGAAGTGTGTGTTTTACAAACAAACAAAAAAAGCCAAAAAAAAGCCCATGTGCATAGGTCTATGGGCTAGCGTGCCTAGGCCGTTATAAGAAAAAAAAACTTAGGCACGTGGGTAAGCCTTCAAGCTAGGCCCGTGCACCTTGGCTTGGTTTTTTTTATTTTTTTTTATTTTTTTTAAGGGATGAACAACGTGTTATCCACCATTATTTTTTAAAAAAATACGTAGCAACATGTTGCATGCTAATGAAGACGATGTGTTGCCTGCGAGCCTAGATTCCAGTCATCACAATGGTGGTCGAAAAATTAGGGCAAGGCTTTTTTTATTAAAAAACCAAACTTTTAAGCCATTTCAACAAAAAAAAACACCTCAATAACACCCTTAGAACACTCACAAATCAATTCATCAACTCAAAATACCCAACAAAGGGTCCAAATATCCAAAATCAAACCGGTTTAGATTCTTCTCGGTTCAGATCTATTTTTTTAGACAACATTTATGCTCTAAAAAAACAACATCAATTCACTTTCATTTCATGGAACCCATGGACACACAAAAAAATCCATTTTGTGTAACCAAAAATAATTCAAATAAATTTTTGTACCAAAACTGATTTTTAAAAAAAATTTAAAGGGACCTAAATTGTATAATTTGCGTTATTTTTAAAGTTTGAGGACCTAAGTGTATTTTTTAAAAATCTTTGACGTGCCACCCATGTTTGGCACCCTTTTCATCTATATCCCTCTTCTTTCCAAATCCACCATTGCCTAGGAAATCAAAAGCAATTGACCTTCAATCAAGATTAAATCACCCAAAAGATACTTGACTTGCAGTTCGCTGTAGGTTAGATATTTTTTTCAAAATAAAATTTTATACACAGGCTTTTTTGAAATGTTTTTGTAGTTAAAAAATTCTAAGTGTTAGTTAGGACTAAATTGATGAGAAAAAAAGTTTGAGGATTAAACTAAAAAAACAAAAACAATTGCACTATCTATCCATAATAATATGTGAGAGGATGGACAATGAAATCTTACATAGAAAAAAACCTATGTCTTTTAGTTTTATACTTAATAAAAGATACACTCTTCTTTTTATTATTTAGAATTCAAATTTAAAAAAAGTTTGTGAAAAAATATGTAATGAATGAACTAATATTTTCATGTATAACTTAGAAATCAATTTCAATATATGAAAACATAAAGATAAAAATATTTTTTTTCAAAATAATGTAATGTAAAGTTTTACCAATTAATTTAAGTTCTCATTGCCTTTGTCTTAGCTTCCAAACAATTTGGCAACTAATTCACAAAGAGATAGTTCTTAAGCACATATCATGGTTATAATATTAATCTTAACAAGCCCCAATACAATATGGGCTAATATTGTTAGGCCTCTAAGAATATACTACGACCACTTTCATTCATCCAATTAAAGACTCATAATCTGCTTAAGACATATCTTGATATAGACCATATTTTCTCATGAAGTCAAAAGTAATAAACAAACTAAAACTAAAATTTTTCTAGTTGAATTAATCCTAATCTCAATAATATAGAGACAAATTTAAGTTTACCTATTAAAAGTTAAAATAAAATAAAATAAAATAAAAAATTAAATCAGCTGGTGATTTCACTATATAATGTGATAGAGAAAACTATTTAGTAGAACAATGTTTTCTCCTTTTTTTTTTTTTATCATTGATAAATTTTCTCTTTTGATCAATGAATTTTGTATTTCAATTTTATCCTTACACGTTGTATTTACTATGATTTTAAGTTGATTGTTTATTTTGATTTACTTTCTATTTAGTTATTAGGATATAAAAAAAAATCTCAATATTGGGTTGGTGCTTAATTTTGCAAAAAGCCTTTTGGCTTTATTGATTGAAAAGGATTGAAAACCCAAATTGACAATTTTTACTTACTATTCATTATGCTCATTTAAAAGAATTTTTTTCCTTCACAATTCTTTCGCTTTTTTTTTAGTTCTTTTAGTTTAAAACTTTTACGTTTTGGTTCAACATTTAATTTTTTTCATTTTAGTCCCTGAGTTTAAGAGAGGAAAGTGACAGTCGTCAAAAAATGGATGAAAAGAGAGAAAGTAGTTAGATGGTTGATTTTGTTGATATGAATGACCAAACTTGGTGTTAATGTGTTCTTAACAATAAGAGTGTTATTGAGATGTTTTTGAACTTTCATATTATTGTAAAGAGTAAATAGAGGTTGAGAAAGTTTTTTTTTGTTTGATTTTGTGTTTTGAACCAATCTAGAGGTATTTTAAGTTGAGAAATTAGCTTATTAAGGTTATAAGGGTGTTTATTAGATTTTTTAGGAGAAAATAGATTGAAAAATGATATTTTGGGTAAAAAAAACCCTAACTTAATTTTCTGATCTCTCCAATGATTGAAAACTAGCTCGCAAATGACTTGTCGTCTGCTTTCAATTGTGTTTTTATTTTAAAAAAAATAAAAGGCGAACCATATGTCATCTACCCTTAAAAAAGAGGTTAGGTACACGGGACTATCCTTGCAAGTCCACTCGCATCGGGCCTTCTTTCAATTGGGCTAAGGGCCTATTTGAGATTGCGGTAACGGTTGTGGTTCAAAGTGCTTTTCGCTTAGAAATGCATCAAAATGATGTTTTTTTCATTTTTTAAAAAATTATTTTTGAAATCAGTACATCAAAATATTCTGAAACATATAAAAAAATTAACAAAAAAAAATTGAAATTTAAGGGAAAGCGATTTCAACCGCCTTCCCAAACGGTCTCTAAATGTTTGGATCTGACCCCTTTCTATTTTTTTCAAGTTTTTTGGGTGTTTTTATTTAGATACAATTTTTTTTAAAAAAAGCTTAGCTTGATATTACAATTATTACTTATTTTTTCATGATTTTAAAAAATATTATTACTTATGGGAATGTTTATAATTTGTTTTCAATTATTATATACCTAATATAAAAATAAAAAAATAAAAAAAACTTATGAATATTCAATAAAAAAATTAGTTTTAAATTTTTTAAAATATATTTTTATAATTTTATGAGGTTTTATTTGTTTTTGTCTTTAATCACATTTAAAATATTGAGATATTATTTTAATATATTTTAAACTTGCTTTTAGCATCATGATATGTTTTTGTCTAGAAAGAAACTTGTAATTAAAAAAATATATTTTCATCAAAACAATAAAGAGATGATTAATAAGAAAATGGAGTATAGATTAATGAAACGTATTTTCCTTACTTATTTTAAATGACTAGATTTAAATTATTAGTGCAAACCTTTATTTTAATTATTAGTGCCTTTATTAAAAACCATGCTCCTAATAATTGTTTTTTAACGTTTTGTTGTTTTATTTTTAAAATAGAACTGTTTTACAATTATATTATTGCTTTCTTTATGGATAATTATATATTGGCATGATATCCACAAAGTTTTTGAATAATTGGCTCATTAATATTGAGTTAGAATAAAATAATTTTTTCCCTTAACTTTTTTATTGTTATATATATATATATATATTAAAATTTATTGTTTTGATTTTTTTTCATGTTCTTCCATAGAGATGATTAATTCATAATTTTTTATTTTTTTGATTGAAATTGCTTTCATAATTATAATGAGTTTTTGCTTAAAATGCTTCTCATGAATTTTTTTTTTGTTGTCAAAATTAAAAAAATGCATGAGAAAGTACAATTTTTTTTCTTATTTATGGTTCTTTTTATTCAATGAATAAACCATCTTGCTATTACAAAAAAACATTTTTTTAAAAAAAAATTACATGAAAATATACAATTCTTCTAAATAATTTCATTCGTTATTTTTCCTGCAAGTGTCCATAACTATGACTGATAGTTGAACCCTAATTATCTTATTTTGAAACTTAACCTAATTTAATATCAACACATTATAATGTTAATATCACAATGTTAATTAAGATTTTTCAAAATGATTTATATTTGAAAATATATTAAAATAATATTTTTTATTTTTTAAAATTAATTTTAAAATTAGCATATCAATACAATAAAAAATATAAAAAAAATCGATTTTGAATAAAAAAATTTAAATTTTTAAAAAATACGATTTCAACTACGTTTCCAAACATTATCATTATTGAAAAGTTCTGTATAGCACTGTGCGGGAAACTTTCCAAGTATTATCTAATATAAACATCATCTTTTCCTCTACCGTGCTAGTATTTTTTTAAAAATGTTTGGAAATATAATAAAAGTTATTTTTTAAAATATTTTTTTATTTAAAAATATATTAAAATAATTTTATTTTTTTATTTTTAAAATTTATTTTTAATGTTAGGATATTAAAATAAAAAAACAAAAATAAATAATTTAAAACTAAATTTTTTTAAAAACAATACCGAACAGTTCAAAACTTCAAAACCCAGCACACTTTTTCTCTATCATCTCCACCGTCTATTCCACTGACTTTCAAAACTCAGAAGTCAAACACAACGGCCTTTAAAAAATAACAAACGTAAAACAAGCAGTAACAACAACGTTTTCTCATAATCCCCAAAACAGAGGATCCAACCCCGCCCCCCTTCTCTCTTTGATCTCCAAGAAGACCCATAAATAGCATAAAAAAGACGAAAAAACACAGTTTTCTCGTCAATAATAAAAAAACTACAAGAAATTTGTTTTACTTCGTTGATTTTTTTGGAGAAAGAAAAGAGTGACCAAACCCTAGTGTCATGATCAGATGCTTTAAGGTTTACAGTAATCGAAGGCAAGACCAGCATGATCAACTCCAGCAACGGCATGATTTCAACGTCATCGACGTCGGCGAACACGCAATCACCGGGGTTAAAGACTTATTTTAAAACCCCAGAAGGACGTTATAAGCTTCACTATGAAAAGACACATCCTTCTGGTCTCCTTCACTACGCCCATGGCAAAACTGTTACTCAGGTTTTCTCTTTTCTATCTACTCCATTTCATTTTTGAGTTCTTATATCAATACCCATTTTGTTAATCCGATTCCTTCAACTTTTTTTTGGGGTTAATTTTTGTCTCAAAGCGTTTTGGGATTGCCCATTTCGTTAAAAGCTGAATAGTTTAAGAATATTTGTTTTTTGGTTTTTGGCTCACTAATTTAATAATTTTTTGTCATTACATTTGTTGAATGGTTTTTCTTATCTTGTTTTATCATTAATAATTCATTAATTTCAAGGGTTTTTATCAACACCGTAATATGCTTGTTAGAATCAACATGTACATGTTTATCTGCTAAATTTGATATTCTATCGTCAGTGTTAGAGGCATCTTTTAGTTAATTTGATAATGCCTAGCTGTATATTTTGTAGATGTCTCAATTTCAGTTTTTGAAAAGAAATTTGATTAACAGGTAACCCTAGCTATTATCAAGGACAAGCCTGCCCCATCAACACCGATGGCCCCACCTTCAGGTTTCAGTACGGGCAGTGGTGTACGATCAGCTGCTGCTAGGTTGTTGGGTGCTAGTAATGGAAGCCGTGCGCTTAGCTTTGTTGGAGGGAATGGTGGGAGTAAAAGTATTAGCAGTAGCAGTAGTAGTAGTAGTAGTAGTAGTAGTAGGATTGGATCATTGGGGACATCATGCTCAAGTAATTCCATGATCAATTCAAATTTTGATGGGAAAGGGACTTACTTGATCTTCAATGTAGGGGATGCCATCTTTATAACTGATTTAAATTCTCAAGATAAGGTAACTTTATATTTTTTGTTGGTCTTTTTTAATGGAAACAATGGGGAGGCATTTAAGAGGTTCTTTGTTTGAATATAGGAGGACCCAATAAAATCGATCCATTTTAGTAATTCAAATCCTGTGTGCCATGCCTTTGATCAAGATGCTAAGGATGGACATGATTTGCTTATTGGCTTGAGTTCTGGGGATGGTAAAATCTTAACTCGAGGTTGGATTGCATTTCTTTTTCTTTATTGAAAATTTAAGCTTTCTGATTTTAGTGGCTATATTTTTCTTATTGCAGTCTACTCAGTGTCACTGAGACAGCAATTACAGGATGTTGGAAAAAAGCTAGTTGGGGCCCATCATTATAACAAAGATGGTTCTGTTAATAATAGGCAAGAATATCTATAGTGCCTTCATAGTTCGACCATTTCTTTATTATGCATGCTTGTACTTCCAGGCTGTCTTATTTAACTGATGATCTTCTTGTTAAAATATCACATATGCATACATAACTTCAACGAGCTGTGAGAATCAGTGTGACTTGATCATAATGCAAGTTACAAAGTAAGGTTGCTTAAGGAACAGTTTTATAATTTTCATTTCTTAATTTACTTTTGAATATTTATGACTCATGAATCATCAAAATATCGAAGATAGGTTGCACACAAAGGAAAATGGTTTGGGCAAAGATACTCTCTTTTGTTTTCATTATGAGGTGTAGGCATGATTATTCTCAACATCCTAGATATATTTGGATCAAGGTCATACTGGTGTGGGATGATTTGATTGCAAAGTAAGAAAATGAAGTGAGGTTTTTTAATTAGCCATGTTTATCAGTTCTTTCATCTTTCAAGAGTGATTATGATTACTTAGGAAATTGGGAAAGCTTCCAGTGGATGGATTCTGGGCTGTTATCAGAATGCACCACTGAGTGACATAGCACATATTTGAATTTGTAGTCTACAAGTCTTTTTCAATGGTTTATGGATTGGAAAATTAGAGATTCAATGGTTTAGGTTCAAGGATAACAGTTTATATGGTTTGTAAATGGAGTTGGGGATGAATGGGAAGGGCGGCTAGCATCACATTGGTGGGATTTCTAGAAATCATCCCTGTAAATCTTCAAAGCACAAGACACCCTTGCATTGTAGAGTCGAACTAAAATGCATAAAAAGTTATTCTTTTTGTTGCCTGCATGACCGGGTGCTGCCAATGCTATTCCCTGTGAAATCAATTATAAAATGGACCTTGAAATGTCCAAGAACTTGTATTGTGTGGGTAACCTTTTCCTAACAGTGCAGAACTTTCTTTAGGCTACAAATAGAAAAGCTTTCGAGCAATCCACACCATATAAACTCAAAATGGTTTGTTGATCTTGCTTGATATCTTCTAGAAACTCTGAAATCTTGGTTCCCCTTTTAGGAATTAAAAGAACAAAAATCCCCCGAGTGGAGATGTTGGATAAAAAAATCATTTAGTTAACATATGTATAAATATGTATATATACACATTGCACTTATGATAATTGAGTATTATGTACAAAACCAATTTAATTAATGCTGCTTATTATCAACAGTCGTTGTATGAGTATTGCATGGGTTCCTGGAGGAGATGGTGCTTTTGTTGTTGCACATGCTGATGGTAATTTGTATGTCTATGAAAAGGTAAGCCTCCAACATGAAAAGGATTACATTGTCCTGTCTTCCCAAAATTTCTTAGTTCAAGATGTATCAAGAGATCTTAATATCTATTCTATTACTTTTCTTTTCCTCTAGAGCAAGGATGGTGCTGGTGATTCTTCATTCCCTGTTATCAAAGATCAAACTCAATTCTCTGTTTCACATGCCCGCTACAGTAAGGTAGAAGAGTTTGTCTTGTTGGAATTAAAGTACTATGTAATAGTCTTACTTGATTGATGCTTCATAAACTAAGTTTCTAATGGTGCAAGCAATTTTTAACTAGGAATTATTTTTAAAATCAGCAAGCAATTATTCTCTGATGTAATTTACATGTATGGTAATTGACACCATGTATCTATTACTTCACCCTTTATTAGGTAGCTCCTCAATAAATACCATAGCCAAGTATTGTTCAAATGTCCATGAGACATGAAACCATTTTGCATTTTGTTCCCAAGGTAAGTTCGATGTAATACATTGAAGTGTAGAGATGTGCAACTGACACCATGATTGAGATTTTAAATCTTTCTGCAACATTATGTTTTGCTTGTTTAGGTTCATTCTTTTAGTCAATAATTACTCTCTTCTATGATTGTTGGAGACTTTATCTGGCAACTCAGTTTTCACTCTTGTATTGTTCTAACTGTTGTGTGGAAAGCAGTGGCTTCACTGGACACTGATCATCTCACTCTACAACTATAATCAATATAGTGAATGCTGTTGTTTTCTTCGTGTACATGGAGGGTCATGTGCTTGCCTTCTGGGACAATTCTTCACAGTCAAGCCTGCTGCTTAACAATTAGTGTTGATTGGTTAACTTTCATCATATGTATCTTGGAATACATGTATTTGTGCATGTTTGTGTGTAAATTTGCATGTGCTCATGTTTTTGTGGGTATTATCAACTTATGACTGCCATTATTGCTTTGTTCAGGTGTTAAACAAATTGGATTCATGGATGCAGTTGTAGTATAAAGTAATATAAAGAGTAAACTATACTTATGCCCATATAGATTCATCAATGTTCTCTGTCCGTATAGTTAAAAATTTCTCAATATCACCCCTCTGGTTTTCATGAAGTTCCCTGTGGTAAACCCTCCTTTCAAGTTATATTTGACTTTTTAAAGGTTTCTTTTAAGTATTTTTGTGAGATAGTATCACACATTGGGATTTGAGAGGAAAGGATGAGAGACAAGTGAAATAAGAAAGAGAAGATTGTAAAATTGAGCCATCCATTAAATTCAGATAGCTATTTAATGGTCACGGTTAATATTGAAACTTTTTGGATACTACAAGGGTAACATTGGAGTTTTAAAGTTAAGTTTACCGTTGTATAAAGTATAGTTGAAACACTGTGAATTAAATAATTCAAGATTTTAGGTTTGTTAATTGCTTATGGAACATGCCTATTTGGTTACTCTAAATGTAAGAAGCGTGCAAGATAGGTTCCTAACATCTCGGGACTTAACCCAACTGATGTTTACATGGTTGCAGCAATTATATTGTGCCAATGGAGAGATCAGTGAAGCAGGGCTCTGTCGCTCAACCTCATTTGTAGTTTTTCCAATTTCCCATACCTACTTGTGTTTATCTTGGTTTATTTATTTGGATGGTATACATATGTGGTTAACTGCTTTTGTTAGATTTGTATGTCCATTCCTCATTTCCTATCTTCAAATCTCCCATCCAAAGGCTTTCATCCTGCTCTAGTGATAGAATAGTTTTCTCCTTCTTATATCTTGATTTATATACTTATCCAACTAAATATGCAGTTCTTTCCATGACTCCTACAAACTGCATGCAGAGTAACCCAATTGCCAGATGGCATATTTGCCAAGGTTCAATCAATGGCATTGCTTTCTCAAATGAAGGGGCCTATTTAGCAACTGTTGGAAGAGATGGTATAACACTTTACATATCGTTGCATCTAGTATTTTTCTTGTTTTTTCCTGCGTTGGTAGGTAGTGTAATTGATCTTAGTGTTTTGCTAGTGCAGGTTACTTGCGAGTCTTTGACTATTCAAAAGAACAACTTATATGTGGTGGGAAAAGTTATTATGGTGCTCTACTATGTTGTGCTTGGAGGTGACTAGCTTTACCAGTTTTCAAGTCATAATTTATTGCTATCTTTTGAAAATTTTCTTCCAATATTTTGAACTAGTTGTACACACGGGAAAAGGGCCATTACTCTGAGTTGATATAGCCTAAGACCCTTTTACATTCAACCTTCAATTCTTTCTTTTCTGTTGGTCTTTTGCGTTTGAAATATTTATATTGTCTTCAAGAAAACTGATGATGAAAAGTGTCACCCTCTCAGCATGGATGCAAAATATATTTTGACTGGAGGAGAAGATGACCTAGTTCAAGTTTGGAGTATGGAAGATCGGAAGGTTGTTGCGTGGGGTGAAGGACACAATTCATGGGTAAGATTCTCAAATCATCATGGTTGATTATGAATTACATGATTCTGGTCATCTTATACAGTTCTTATCTGATGGTGCTGGCAGGTAAGTGGAGTGGCTTTTGATTCATATTGGTCATCACCAAACTCAGATGGCACAGGGGAGAATGTTGTGTACCGGTTTGGTTCTGTTGGTCAGGTATGGTACACATTTTTTTTGCAATTCATGGTTGACTTGTTCCACAGCTAGCTGTAATCAGTTTTAAGTTCCAGGGCAGATGGAGCTCATAGGAATTGAATATGATATCCAAAAAACTAATATCTGGGTGCTGAGCATGATATATCACTTTGGTTTAAGTTAATATTCTAGTGGAGGTGCCCGAGATTTTTAAATCCTGGGAGGGTGCTTTCGAACAGTGATGGTTCTAAATAAGCCATATGATGAATATTTTGTATTTTAGCTCTAGGAAAACTGCAGAAATAGGGGAGCATTCATATTGATGGAAAAAACATATCGATTGCTATAAATAAAAGCACAAACTATGTCAAAACATTAATTCGATGAACATACCTTGCTTATTGTCTTTTAATAACTACTATTGCTTTTATTAATTTTTAATTACTACTTTTAGGCATTCTACCTCAATACAAATTCTAGTAGATGTGTAAATCCTACATAAACTCTGTGCCATCATGTATGCTAATCTCATTTCCATATAATATTTTACTCAAAGGGGGAGACAGAAACTCGATTCTATGTTTAGTCAAATTGCTGTTGAGTCCTGAGAGGCACATTATTAAATTTTTTTTTTTTACAAGAGGCTCATATTTGGTAGTGGTGATTCTGGGTGGTGGTACACCAATGCCAAAACATCAACAATGATGTGTGTGTATATATATATATATATATATATATTTTTTTTTTTTTTCATATAGACCAAACACCAAACAATTATTTTCAAGTAGTTTTTATCTACATAGCCAAACAATGAAAAATAATGTATATTCTAGGAAAACATCTATCATGTAGAATATTTTGAAAAAACAAGTTTTTTTTACAAGAAATGGAGCATTAGAGTTTCAATAAGATGATATTTTCCATATTGTGTAGTTGGGCAGTGGGCCTTCACTTTTCTCTAAAAAGAAGACAAATAAACAAAAATATGTATTTTAATCTTTGATGACTTTTTTTTATGATTATATTTAGTTTTGCAAATACACATTAGCATGCATGATACATTTAATTGTAATATTTTTGTGCCACTTGTACAGCACACATGCATAGAACCTGGTTAATATAAGAGTTTAGGGAGTTGTTTAAAGACTACTTGATCAGATTACAAGGTTGAGTTATTGTGATTATTCTTGTTTGCAAACAAAAAAATAATTTAAGTGTAATTTTAGTTGCTAGCGCAGCTTAAAACCATTCTAATTGTATATTTTAGCTCGAAGGGATCAACAGTTCCAAGGAGAAGTGAAAAAGATGAGCACTTGAGATAAAAAAATCGAAGTATGCCCTAACTCTTTCTCCAGAACCTTCTTAGGAACTTCAATCAAAATACATACTAACATGGTGATAGATTTATTAGTCCCTTCCTTTCACGACAAGATGAGGAACACAACTTACTCACCAAGAATATTAATGATTCATATAAATCACTTATTTGTAGAAGCCCCAAATGGTGCCATCTAGCATATCTTAACCAAACCCTTTGCATGATGGGCAAGTTCGGTTCAAGTCTTCATTGATCAATGGATCTATAAGCCTATTAATGAAGCAAATTCAATGAAGCAATGAAGCAAGAAATGGGGAGTTCACATTCTCATCATCTTTGGTAAAACCAAGTCCACCCCGTAGACATTCATAAATGGCTTTTGTATATTTGCAATGTATTGGACCTCTGTCTTAGTGTTTATTTTTCAAACACCAGTATTAGAAGCTGGTTGAGGTACTTTTGCTAGAGTGAAAACCAATGCCTGCAGCAGTTAAGAACATGTGGTATGAGTTAAAACTGAGACTTTGGCGAGTGACTTGATGAGATTGAGGTGTGATATGTATGGTCATCTATGACTTTCCTTTTCTAGTTTTCCCCAGTTTTTCGACTCCTTTAAAGACTTCATAAGTAACCATGTTGCAACTTGTTTGTTCTGTCAACAGGACACACAGTTACTTTTATGGGATCTGGAAATGGATGAGATTGTAGTGCCATTACGTAGGTGCCCCCCTCCTGGTGGATCTCCTACTTTCAGTACTGGAAGTCAGTCTTCCCACTGGGACAGTGTTATCCCAGTTGGAACTCTGCAACCTGCTCCTAGCATGCGTGATGTTCCAAAGCTTTCTCCTGTAGTGGCTCACCGTGTTCACACGGAACCTCTTTCTGGTTTAGTATTTACGCAGGAATGTGTTCTTACTGTTTGTAGAGAGGGCCATGTAAAAATCTGGATGAGACCTGGAGCCTTAGATAGCCAGTCAGGCAACTCGGAAACCATCCCAAGTACCAGTTTGAAGGAGAAGCCATTATTGTCAAGCAAGATTGGCAGTTCTACATATAAGCAATGACCAAATTGTCATGAGATTCCAAGGCAAAATGGATCTCTTTTTCATTGATTTGATTTGAAATTGCTGGTGTGGCTGCCCATCCCATTTCCACAGTTGATTTTCTCAGAGTTAGAGCTGGATGAATGTTCTGATTGCTGGGGGATTCATCAACTGGGTCCATTTGTGCATTGAGAGATAAAATGCCATTTATGGCACTAAGAGCTCAGGAGGGAGAGAACCCCCTATGTAAGTACAAAACAGTTGTTGCTAGGATATATCTTATATAATATTTAATTTCTGACAGAAATAACTGGAAGTTACTCTCTGAGATTTACATTTCAGAGGTGCATAGGAGTTCATTTGATTCTGCTGGTAATGAAATTTCACAATAGCTATATAATTTTTGCCGGATATCATGAAGCTCTATCACATGTGATAAGCTTTTCATGTTATGGCTATAAGGTATTTATTTCTCTTGGATGTATCCTTGATTTGGAAGAACAATTATTCTTTTGGTTAGTACTAGATATGGGTTTTGACACTGAAGTTATGCTGAGGAACACTGAATTATGGGAGACTAGTGCTGTATTTGTATTCATTTTGTTTTATTCTGGCAAACAAGGTGAACTACACTATACCGTGTTAGCAAGATTTTTCCTTGTGATTATGTCATGATCTTGTTCCCTGTATTACCCTTATCTGTTTAGCTACCAATCCACCTGGGAGGTTTCCCTGTTCGAATCTCCCTATGGATGACTTGGCCTGCCAAAACCCCATATTTTAAGGTGGTAATATAGCCCCTTAAATTCTGTGGTGGTCTAATTGGTACCAAACACAAACTACTAACACTAACCACTAATTGCTATTGTTGATGCGTGCCATTAATGAATTGAAGAGGAAAAAGAGAAGAAAAAAAGAAAAAAAAAGGCCGAAGATAGGAGAGGAGAAAGACATGCATCTTGCGAAAACGTTGTTTTTCAATTAATTATCAAAAGTGTTAATCTCATAAAAATATAGGTAAATAGTTTAAAACAAATAATAAAATGAAGTCTAAAATAGAATAAAATAATTTCCTATTACAAAGTGAAATGAAAGTTTTATAAAATAGACTTGTATGTGTTCTTAGATGTGTTTAATCTTTTCATCAAATAGGGAAGAGTTAAGTTATTCTTTTATCTTCTTTGACTATACACATGTAACTTGTGACGTGGATTTGGAAAGAACTCGATCATCAAGTATATCTCCTGACAACTCTAGTAGTTTATCATGGATTAGAATTAATTTGTTGCAATATATCTCAAGTGATTTAAGCGTAGTTTAAATTAGGTTGCCCAACTTAATTAACTAGGAATTGTCGTGTCTTGTCATTCTTTGTAAAACATAATTTGTTTAACCAAAATAGTATAATTAAGGTTATCAATTCTGTTTCGGTTGACATTTTATTTTTTTTATCGAAATAATAAATTTTGATTCCAGCGTATTCAAAATTTAAATTGCACTTGGATGGCAAAAAACAACTTTATATTATTTTATAACATATATATTTTCTTTCCCTTCCCCAATTTCCTTTCTTTTGTCCACCCAATTAGACCAAGACTTCTAAAGGCCATTGTAGAGGCAAGGCTGTTAATCACTATCTTCGCAAGATATGGTGTTTATTGACCTCGGTGCTTTGATGAACTTTTCGAGATTATCGGATTCATTGATGAGATGAGATCGGACACTAGTTTCCCAGTTTTTATATCAAACAATTGAAGATAGATGATCCTCTTGCCTCTCCCTCGCCTACTCTAGAAAGAAAGACTTAGGAGGTAAGGACAAGCAAGATGGTGCAGCGACTGACAAATTAGGGTAAGAGGAGAAATTTAGGGATGGTTCAATTTTTAAGAAAGCTTTGAGAATTTTACAACTTACAGATATTTTCTCCTTGTTCACATTCAAATTAAAAAATCATGGTTATGTGATCTTTTGTGCAAAGAAATTTTATTGGCTTAATGTACCTTGTTTGCACTCGTGTTTTTGAAATTTTGTAACCTTTAGTAGAATACAATCAAACATTTTTTTAGTTCAGTTAC
>Ga0307510_10004422_pt1 | contig 16542 bp, 20 predicted proteins | sample 12_EM_MG_FD_207224 | JGI IMG/M metagenome (GOLD analysis project Ga0307510, IMG submission 207224) | Populus trichocarpa ectomycorrhiza microbial communities from riparian zone in the Pacific Northwest, United States - 12_EM | ecosystem: Host-associated > Plants > Roots > Unclassified | place...
ATTTTCCCCATCCATCGACAACGATCCCTTCGTCATCCCTTGCCGTCGCCATTACACCACAATTGTGCTCTGAATAACTCGAACGTTCAGCAAAATGTTCATCGGGGGGCTAAATTGGGATACTACAGACGGTACTCGGTCGTACACTGTCTTCGTAGTATGAGTAGCACTAAATTAGTTCATTACTCCAGAGTCACTCAGAAAATACTTCTCCCAGTTTGGCAAAGTAGATGCCTGCACCATCATGCGGGACTCCACTGGCCGCTCAAGATGTTTTGCATTTCTCACGTTTGACGACCCGGCATCCGTCAATGCGGTCATGGTGCGAGAGCACTTCCTGGACGGAAAGATTGTGCGTTCGGTCTACCATGTTCGACAGCCTGCCTAGATTATGTCATGTTTTAATAGATCGATCCCAAGCGAGCTATTCCTCGCCAGGAGCATCAGCGTGCCACGAAGCTCTTCATTGGTGGCCTCGCAGGAAGTGTAACTTCAGAATCTATGCGTGAATTCTTCTCGCAGTTTGGTAAAGTTGTCGATTCGACGGTCATGCTTGACCGAGAAACTGGTCGCAGCAAGGGATTTGGCTTCGTCTCCTTCGAGGACACCGATGTCACCCCTTTCCTTGGTTTTGGCAACCTTGAGATTGATGGGAAGCTCGTGGGTTTCACCGTCCTTTGACGTCGCGTTTTCTTTTCTCACCTGCTGCATTCATTAGATTGATGTCAAGCTCGCTCAGCCTCGCTCTCAACGTGATCAGTTCGAGGGCACTGGAGCTGGAGCTGGAGCAGGCCGTGGCGGGGGCTACAACAATGCGAATTTCAACCAAAATACACCCGTGCCCAACATGCAAGGCATGACTGGGAATACACCGTTTGACGCGCAGGCGCTGGCTGCTCTGTACACGCGCATGTTTGCTCAGATGGGTGGCATGGCCGCGATGAACGGCATGAACGCAGGTGGGATGATGGGCGGCGGAGGGATGGGACCGATGATGAATGGCGGTGGCCCAGGTATGATGAGTGGTGGACCTATGGCCCGCGGAGGAATGGGTGGAATGTCTTCTGACCCTCGCATTGGTATGGGCCGTGGAGGCCCTCCAACTGGTCCAGCCGCTGGTGGGCCTGGGCCAAATGTGCCGAGGGGTCCGCGGGCCGCACAAGGGCAGCCGCCACTAGGTCCGCAGAGAGCGGGACACCGCGGACAGCACGCCTACCACCCGTACGCCCGCTGAATTGTTGAGTCATTCAGCCGCCGTCGGGGTGGTGGGATTCATCGTAATATCAGTTAGTTAAGACGATATTCTTGGTAATCCTTATTTGTTTGTTTTTTTCGACCATTTAGTTCGTTGGCTGTTTACCTGTATCATAGAGCTGCCAGTAGTACTCTTAGGCTTCTAATGTATGTGCCCACGTCTCCACTCACCCCATCTATTGTTCTTGGCATGTCGTCTTATTATCAAAGTTCTCAACTCGATTGCCATCCCTCAACCTGAAACAAACAGGTATGATCACGTGACCATTTGCAAAGGCGCAAGAGGCATAGCTGTATTTTACTTTAGCTACCCGATATCTGAAGCGACGATCGTCTCGCAGGCTAAACATAGACAAGAGAGAGGAATGCACCCAGGGTCACACGTTGCGGCGTCCAAAATCATGATCAATAACGTCGCCGCCCACCACCTCCGGGACCCTGATAAGGGCCATAATCCGGCGGTGGTCTCCCCCCACCTGGTTCCGTGATTAGCCCACAGTCAACACAAAGACTCGGAGGAAAAAAAAAGGGGGGGCTCACCAGCTCTGGGCGGAAGCGCAGGTGGACTACGTGAGCGGCCGGTCACGCTCGGGATAACAGCTCCACGGAACACCTGCATCAAGTCATCCGTGCGGAACACAGGCCCTGCAAATCATTGTCAGCCTCCAACAAATAATTGCGCCGAAAAATGGCGGATGAGGGTCGACTGACCATCGAATGCGCTCGGCCCCGGCAGTGTGCCGATGAACCATGAAATGACCGCGGGCACGTTGACGGGCTTCTCCTCTTCGGGGTCACGTCCTCTACGCGGTGGAGGAACATCGCGTTCGCGTTCGCGGTCCCAGCTCGGGCTGTTGTACCTCTTGCGGCCGCCACCATGACCCTCCCATCGATCGCGGTCACGTCCGGTCGGAGAAGCTCCTCTCGCCCTTTTATACGGCGCTGGCCCGTGCGAATCCGAGTCCTTGCGTTTGTGGTCCGGAGAGGGAGGCCGTTTGTGCTGCGCCGGGGCCGCCGAGGGTGCCGGCGTGGGCTGTGGCGTGCCCGCACTCGTCAGGATCGATGTCAGTGTATCCGTACGTCCGAGAGAGTTGCTCGAGCTGCTCGAGCTGGTCGTGCCACTGCTCTGCCGCACGATCGCGACACCCAGGTCGCGCGCTGCGATCGCATCTGTGGAATGATACGTGTGACGTTGGGCGAAGCGCTTGATCGGAGGGTCTGGGCCAGAGTTAAATCTGGTTGGGTTAGGACGTAACAGGTTCTCACCGTTAGGATAGGCTTCGGACATGCGCTTTTCCAATTTCTGAGCTGCCGCAAGGTCACCGTATTGATACTCGTGGCGAGCCCAGCGTTCCCAAAGAGGTCGAGCGCGATCAGGAGGAAAGGTGCCGATGACGCGCTCGAAAAGCGCGCGTGCATCTATGAAGTGTCAGGGGAGGATAGATAGCCATGTTCGACCACCAACTCACTATTTTCGTCGTTTATCGATAATAGGAACCCTAAGTAGTGGGCTACGAGGTCCACTTCGTCACTGAAGGTCTCGAGGGCTTTCTCGAAGATCCGAGTAGGGGTACGAACGTCCTTCGTCAGGTGGTACTCCGCGATCGCTGAGGAATGAAGATTGTACTTTGTTACTAAGAGACGTACGAACACCGAGCCACATACCTGCAGATTCATACACTTCCCAGGGTGTCCACTTGTCTCTTCTGGCCTGACCAAACACTGCTCGCGCTGACTTGAGTCCTTCCGCACGACGCGCAAATCGCATGTAGACTGTCCATGCGAGGCCGTACTCTTGGCGTTTTTCGCCGAGTTCCTTGTTCTGAAACGGTTTTTCGTCCGATTGCGTGGTAAATGACGCATTCGCTGTGAAAACTTCAGTTCCCTGCGAACCGACTGGCTCCGCAGCACCCGTCGACATCGTCGACGATGTTGCCGATAGCACAATTCGGGCTTCATGTGTATCAAGATCACGACGGAGCGCTTCGAGAAACCGTTCGAAGACTTTGTGTACTTCTTCGAAATTTCCTTGAAGTTCTAAAGCCTCCGCACATGCGAAATTTAGGAGAAAGCTGATAATGAAGATATGTAAATACGGTGGCGGCGGTCAAAACTTCGCTTCTTACCTCATTGGGTTTGCTTCAATTCCTGCTTTCAAGAGATTTATTGCCTCCTCCGTCTTACCGATGCTATTAGTCCAAACATATGCCATATACCTGATGAAATGCCTCAGTTTCACGTGAGTGCTCGACACAATCTCGGCTCACCAAATCTCGCCGAAGAAACGCATGCGGATGACTGCCTTACGGTATACACCCTGCACGCGTGTGAGAAAGGTGTTGCGATCCTGCTCGTCGATCTCCAATGGGTTGCTCTCCTCCCAGCGCAGATAACTTTTCCATGCGCCAACCAGCGCGCGTTCTGCAGCGTTGAATGTTGGCTTCGGGGGGAGGTAGAGGTAGGGGTGGGATGAAGAAGATGGTGGTGGAGGTGGGAAGAGTGGACCAAGGTGGCGTTGGAGTTGGCGAAGGACAGTACGTGCTTGCATGTAAGAAGGTGAAAGGTCACTCAAAAACTTTTTCGCCTGGATGTATGCGGGTGTGGATTAGTAGCGCTCCCCTCTGTAGAACAGAATAGGACTTGCCGTGATCCGGTTGAGATTGTTTTCAAAAGTTTCTAACTCTGACCACAGTGTTTCGACGTTTTCGAGAGGGATTTGAACGGCACGATGATATACTTTGCGCAGGGCATCCATCTTCTGCTGCTCTTCCCATGTTGAGCTCGTCTAGAATTGCAGTCAGTATGAGTATCCACACCATGAGGGGGGTGTTGGGTCCGATTGGAACATCCATCAAGCAACGGCAAGACAAACGGAAACGCGGTCACACGCCCATCACACGCACAAGCAGAGGGTCACTCTAAAGGATAGTGAGGGTGACGAAGCAAGATGAATTCAAGGTCAAGTAGGATGAACATGACAAAGAACTCCAATTCCGGATTTCTGAGAAGAAACTTAGCAGACGATCATAACACACCTCACCGGATCGCAAGAACTGGATGTAGTCCGACCAGATGTCACCGCTATCTTTGTCTTGACCCACGTGATTGAGCGCGAACTCATAAGCCTTGCGAACGATGTCTCGCGTGGAAGGATCGACGTTGATCCGTCTAATTTTGCAGGTCCTCAGTTTGTCAAATGATACGAGTCGTGTAAGCGCAGCATACCGGATATATGTCAAGTAAAACTTCCAGAGTTCTACCGCGGGGGACGTCCTTAAGAACCGTGTGAATAAGTTGTCTTCCGCAAATTTAAAATGGCCCGGCACGAGAAAGTGATTGAGATAGGCTATTTGAGCAGACCACTGGACACAATCATGTCAGAAGAACATAGTTTACGACCGATTGCAAGTTGCGCACGGTATTCGGATACATCTTAAGGAGGCTTTCGTATGCATCTTTGATCTTTTCCAGGTCTCCAGAGTCTTCCGCCATCCGCACGAGCTTGTTCCATCCCTCAGTGTCGTGGGTGTTTTCGCGCAAACTAGTCCGAAGTGCATCCCATTCAGAAGATGGCTCTTCCTGAACGGTAGTGGTGATAGGCTGGGGTTGAGGTTGAGGTTCTTCCTTTGGGATGACAGGAACGGGTTGGGGCTGGGGCGGCTCTGGCTTCGGGCTGAATGTCGCGGTTTGAGGTGTAGGTGGTGTGACAGACTGCTGGGCTTGAAGTTTCTGTAGCATTTGCAGGATATCAGCGGTTTTCGGGACAACTTCACTGCTTGATAACTCTGGCTGCGGACTCGACTCTTCCGGTTCGACTGGGGCGGAAAGGTCGGGCACACGTTGAGCTGGGGTAGAAGTGGCGGGGTCCTGAGCAATGCCCACGACACTGGCAGGGAGTTGATGCGGTTGTTGTGCTGAGGCCAAGCTGCCGTCCATGGTGAATGGAAAGCACTGACTGACTACACCAACGCAAGAGCGGAACAAGTTGGTCACCACCAAGTCGCCGTGCCTGTTGGCTTTGGGTGTGAGAAGAACAAACTCAGAATTCCCACGGCGACACACCCACGCCACTTTCACCTCGTGGCCGACCGCATGATCGATCCAAATCTCTCTGTCTCTCTGTGAGCGAGCATGCCGCTGCCGGGAAATGGACATTCTCTATTAGCTAGAGATGAACACCCCTTCTTTGAGTCCCTCGCAGACTTTGACTCTTGGTTTGATACCGCATCACCAGTCACACATCAGGTCATCCCTTATCTACCTCGTCATCAACCTACAAAAACCTCGCCCCGAGGAAGACTTTTGGTATAATCCTGACTTTCGAGTTTTTGATCATTCACGAAACACTTGAGCGAAGGTCTGCCATGATTTCAAAGTACTCGCTCCAATCTTTTATTCCCGCGCACCTACGAGCTTATAATCTCCGTTCCTGTTGTGGCAGGGGGGTTACTCAGAGAAGCCAGAAGAGACAACGTATACCTTCAATTTCTGGCCATTATGCGATACCTTTATCTAGTATATCCACTCGTATGTAAAAAGTGCTGCCCCATCTGATAATTATTTTCAGCTTCTCTCATAACCGTGTTACCATTCCGCCTTCAGGTTGGATCTCGTCTTCCCATAGGCAGGGTGTCAAGATATTAGGAACCTTGTATGCCAAGTCCGACTCCTTGAAATGATACTTACATCTCATCTAGGATATTCGAGCATCCTCAAAGTGAACCAGATCTTCTCCGGTTGCTCTTTGGCAGATTACCTGCCTCTAGGACTGGAGCTGCAGTCCCACCTATCGTCGAGACATCTGCGATTCTCATCTCACCCCATTACGCCCGTTTGCTTGCACATATAGCGTATCAGCGTGGGTTCGATGGCTATCTGCTAAATTTCGAGTGGCACCTACGCCTCGAGGATGGGATTGGCCAAGCCCGCGCCCTGACTGCATGGGTCTCACTCCTACAGGCAGAACTGAAAGCCAAGATCGGACCACATGCCGAGGCCATCTGGTGAATCGCATCGCTTGGAAACGCATTAATGCCTGCTCTTCTCAAACTACTCCTTAGGTACGATAGCGTGATCTTCAACGGCCAAGTCCGTTGGCAGGACCGCTTGAATAGCTACAACTTGCCGTTCTTTTTACCATCCACGGGATTTTTCACCAATTATACAGTGAGTGCTGGAACCCAAAGAGGAATATTTTGGCACTCATATTGTTGACCTTAGTGGCCCCCAGTATACCCATCTCTCACCGCTCAGTTTTTCCTCAAGTTAGACCCAACATTGTTATCCACTGGCACGCAATTACGATCCGGTGCAGCGAAAGCTCTACAAGACATCTACACCGGCATTGACGTTTGGGGTCGTGGTACTCATGGTGGCGGTGGCTTTGGTTCTTACCGCGCCCTTGAACACATAGACCCTGTCTCATTGGGATTAAGCGTCGCACTTTTCGGTCCGGGTTGGACTTGGGAGAAAATGCAGGAGCAGGATAAACAGGATTTCAGCTGGACAAAGTGGTGGGAGACCGAACGGCGTTTGTGGATTGGCCCTTCCGTCGCAAATGAGGATGTGACCGTACCACCGATGACGAAGCGTCATGAAGGGGAACCCGACTGCCCTCATGGACCTTTTCGCCCTATCAGCGACTTCTTCGCGACTCATCCACCGCCAGACCCCGCTCTTATCCCGTTCTGCACTTCATTCTCTCCAGGCATCGGATTTGCGTGGTTCGTGAATGGCATGGCCGTGATGCCGCGTACTGAGAGTGGTTGGGCCGACATCGACAAGCAGAGTGCCCTTGGCGACAAACTTTGGCCGCGACCCGAAGTGCAGTGGGAGGAAAGGGACGGGATCGCCGAACCAGTCCCAGATGCGTCTTCTACTCTCTACTTTGACGATGCGTGGCTCGGTGGGAATAGCCTCCGCGTCGCCTTCAATGCCAAGGGGTCTGAGGCAGAGGACGCAATTTTCCGCCGCATATGGTTACCTATCCAATCGCTCAACATCACCCCATTCGTCCGTTACACGGCGTGCCTCATCTTCAAACCTCTCACCGCTACGGAGCCCCCAGTTGATATCGACGTTGGACTCACCATCAAGTGTCCAGGATCCACATTGGACGTTTCTGACATATCTGCGACAGGGGACCTTTCGGGAGGTTGGACACGTCAAACATTGACATTCATGCTGCCCGAGAATCAGAGTGATGCACTGGTCACGGTCGGTCTCGTACTGGGGTTCGCGACTAAGGACCCATCCAAGGAAGTTCAATTCTCCATCCTCCTGGGCCAGCTCGCCGTCTACCAAGCCCCTCCGACGCCCCGTCCATATCTCAGCCTGGCTTCTCCGCGCATCCTCTGGGCTGACTTTAGGCCCAGCGAAGATCGCAAATCCAGTCTGCTAACGTGGGAAACGGCTGCGGGATTCTCTCCCATCTCCCTCCCAGCTAGCGCACCTACAGTCGAGAGCCCAACGCCATTATGGAGTGTTGACACCTCGGATGTGTTCCCGTCATGCGCATATTTCAACATATATGCGGGCGCTGCGTTGGCCGGACCCACCCAAGCCACATTTATTGGCACCACAGGCTTCGATGGACGCCCAAATCGCTTTCATGTCGATTGGGGAGTGCTGCCGAATACCATCAAGGGACTGAAAGAGATACGATTCTACGTGCAAGGGGTTACCAACCATGGTGAGGCGATGGAATGGGAACGATGTGTATTTGTAGATGCCTCTCGATGAGGTACACGATATGTAAAGAGGAAGCAATTTCTGTGTATTTTACTGACAGCAACATGGGATGTGACAATGCGGTGACACAACAGGCTATGGAAGTAAAGTTGTTGATTAATGATTAATGCATGACAAATTACGAGGTGGGTATGGCAAAGTGGGGGGTCTGGTTGGCTCAGTCGACTTGGTCAAATCCGCTCTGTGGTTGACGCGTGGGCATTGATGATGGACCAACGTTTACATGCGATGCAGGTGTTCTTGACGTCGAATTCGCCGCTCGCGTGCCCTGAGTTGAACTTGATGCTTGCCCGGCTTTCGCCTTTCCCTTGCGCCTAGTTGTCTCCTCCCTGCGCCTGCGCTGCTCCAACCGAGACTTTTCTTTGCAAAACTCTGATTTCACAAAGGAATGTAGCGTTTCAAGTCCGTCGCAGATGTGGTGTCTACTTGGTTTGTCCGACATCCTTAGAAACCGCGTGTGGGTGTGATGAGTATTGGGAAGCACGTCGGGGAGAGTAAAAGAGAAACGTACCGACTGAGCATCTCGTCAACAACGTCGGGGTCACGAAGGAAGGGCATCATGGTCAGTAATTCATCGTACACTGCGCGGAAGACTGGATCGCATTTGCCAATGCCGAAGGTAGCTCTGAGCCAGCCGTCGAATCGGCTCTTGTATTGCGGCCTGAACTCCTCGCGCAGATCATCTAAGTCAGGATCCATGTCCTTCTCGAGATCGAGCATGTTTAGCTCCTCCGGACCACCCAACTCGCCGCCGGCGAGAGGGACTGGCAGCCCCATCATCATTGCTGCAAAAGCCATGGGGTTTGGGTGGCTTGGGGCTGGAGTCGAGATGGCGGTGACCCAACTCTCTATGTTCCCCCTGCGGGATAAGGATGTTGATGTTTGTTTCAGGATGGCCTCGAGCTCTGTCATGCGCACGGGATCGTAGAGACGCGAGAAGGGCATGCAAAGTGACGCGCGCAACTCGCGCACGATGATGACGAGCTGATCCTGGCAGATCTTATAGGCACGGGATCTGAAGGCGGATTTGTCCCCGAGGGTAAGGACAGCATTCTGATATTCTACAGCATGACATGGCTGCAGAAGGTGTGAACCGCGTGTATGGAGTTTCCAGATGGCTTCAGCAGAGTCATCCCACGCAAAGATGTTGAGCGCTGCAGAAAAGTTGTCGGGGCTACATAAGGCGTTGGACGTGATGGTTTCGAGAAGGGATCGTCGAACTGTCGGCGCGTCCGTGCTGATGCTTCCTATGCCTCTATACAGCTCGAGAGACGGTGAAATTTGAAAATAGGAGACAAGACATTGTTGAACGAGATCGCGGAGGTCATTGATAGGATAATTGGCCGATTTGGGCCAGTGATCGGCGTGAAAAGGTGACAAGCTCCGAAAATCTTGCCAGGAATCGTTGTCGGCGCCCTCTTCTTCCGTGAGGAACTCTTCTTCAGCATATTCATCGTCCATGTCAGAATCAAGGCCCTCATCTGACGTATCGTGATGAAATCCATCACCCGTATCTACAATATATTCAGAGATGGGACAAAGGATGTAGTGAAGCTGACTGACTCGTTTTATTTCCAAGCACCATTTTTGGTAGAGCCTCCCAGCTCAAGACAGCCTGGATGTCCTGCAGCATGTCGGGGATGGCATGCCTGTGTCGTGGACTACTCGCGAGCATCGAGACAAACAAGTCGCGCCATGTCCAAAGCAGAACACGCTCGAAATTGGGGACACCGACGATATGAAATGTCTTGATGGTTTTTCCGGTCTTATGACGTCGGATGTTCGTAACGAATCGCAGATTTACATAGGCACAGTTACATCTGGCACACCTCTCCAGCAATAGTTTGGATACGAGTATAGAAGCACGCACCCACCGTTTGGGGCAAACATCCGACGGATTATCTCCGCTGCGAGTAGGAGGGATTGATGGGCCAATCGAAAGTTTGTCTGATATTCGAATGTTACCGACCAGATAACATTTACCCACGTCGAGAGGCTGTCGATGGTCTCTTCGAATAGCATCGCGCGCATGGAACGTTCTTTTATATATTGAGATTGCTTCTTGTCCCGCTCTATTTCGTTGAGAAGCCCCTCGAGTTCCGTTCGCTTGGCGACATAGTCGAGATCGGGGATCGCCATAAAACGCAGCTGCATTTCCTTGGCGCTATCGATGACTTTTGTCGTTACAGAATCAGGTAAGTCATCCAGAAGTGGCACGAGACAATTTTCTAAAAGCGTGCGCTGTGCATCGGGAGGTAAAGTATCATAAATCTGGGCAAAGCTAGACAAAGGTCGAAGTCGAGTGCAAGTGTGCTGGGTGTGCTGACAATGACGGAAATCATGCATGACACATACCTTGCACCAGCTTTTGAAGGGCTCGGAGAGGACATCGTTGTTCGTTTGGAGAACCCGGTACGGTAAACTTCAGGCTTGTACGTCTGAAGCGCGAATTGACGTAACGTGGTCTGTGACAGAAAGAGTGACTGACGCCAGTACTAGTGTCCAACTTGCCGGAGCCATCACCTCGACCGTCAGTGTGAGACGGTAGCGTTCATCTTTATTAAGTCGAACAATCGACCGAGTAGAATTATGTTCACAATGAAGCGCAAAAAAGCTACAGTACGTTAGACATTGGGCTCCGAATGTCGTGCACTTAGATATAGATGTTTAAGGTCACGGTCCCGTGATCGTGTCACGGCAGACCGGCAACGGCCGCAAGGCGTGCAAAGTGGATGGCTGGAGGCAGAGTTACGACGAAGAAATGAGTGAAAAACGCTCACCTTTCTCTAGCTCTTCCACCACGTTCATCGGTTGTAATGCAGCATATTCGCCTCAGATGTCCCCCCAATTGTTCTCGCCAAGCCCTCTCCTCGTCGTTCCCCTTTTTTCCTTTTAATGTGAAAAGGTGATGGGAAACACTTTTCTCATAAACCCCGATCCGTCGACAACAAATGACTGGAACGGATGGTAGTAAGGTTGAGCGGGTACTTCGAGGAGGAGGTGATAGACTTGGTAGGCGAACATCGTGACATCTCGTGACGAACGCGTGACGTGGCTGTGGTTGCGTCACACATTGTCCGTTTTGATTCGATTTCACTTTATTCTGTCCCTCATTTCATTCATCCATTCGCTCCCACCTCATCTTCCGACTGGAATATCCAAGTGTCCAAAACTTGGCCTTCCAGAATCGATGCAAGGAAACCATCCCGAAAGTTACTCTTTGCATCATCCCACTACTTCACAACCTCACACTGTCGGTGGTTTCAATTTCCCAGTCCAACCCAGTCCTCCTTTCACGATCAAGATCCCCTCTCCCATGCAACTCCGCAACAGAAATAGTATCGGATCAGCACATAGCGTAGCCTCGGGCTCGGAATACCACGAAAGCAATGCATCCATGGACCTCGATGGTACGCATGAGGAGGATGCAGAAGGCGAAGACGAGGAAACCGAACCCATGAAGGTTTACGGGACATCTTTGCGCGGCAGACGTGTTGCCATTGCAAGATACAAGGAGTCTGATAGCGAACCAGATCCCCTCGCCACAGCCAATTACGATGACGAAAATGCAGGCGCCGGCGCAGACTTCGATGAAGAGGAAGCACCTCGCCCAGCCGCGAGGAGACTTCGCTCGAGGCCTAATCCTGTAGTTCTCAGCAGCGATGAAGGGGAGACAGGAAGTGGGCGCCGTTATGCCACTCGAAGTCAAAGCAAGAAACCAGAGCCTCTCAAGAGCTCGCCAAGCCGCCGACTCCGTCGCGGCCCCCCCACCCCGTCATCTCGCTTACAAACACGCGATAGCAGGCGTTCTGGTCTACGATCTCGCAGAACTACGGGTGACGAGGAAGATGCGGATGGTTATGTTGATGTTGAACAACCGAATGACTCCGCGGATGATTCTATGGAGGACGTTGTTCCAGAGGCCTCGTCGGACCTTGTCGTCAATGAGGAAGGGGACGAAGGTAATGTCGAGGTCAATGGTGAAGCGGATGATGAGGTACTACCAAACGATGGAAAGCCTTACGCGCTGCGCCAGCGTGTCAAAGTGAATTACGCCATCCCACCACCCCTGGATGAAATACCGGTTGCTCCGCCGAAGCCCGCGTCAGGTAGGCATGGAGGTGGGCGAAGTAACTGGAACCGTAACGGCGCGAAGAAAGGCCCTGGCTGGAGTGTCAATGGGGCAGAGCTTAGCCGATTCTTGGGCCTCCCAGGGGAAGACTCGGTACGTAGCATTCATTCTGCACTACTCTTGCCTAACTCAGGTTTTGTAGGATTCGGACGCACCTACACGAGCTCCGCGAAAAGGGTTTGGGAATGCCGCATTTACTGGCGGTCTCAATAGCCTTCTACCGGGGGATTTGGCTGCTGCAGCTGGAACTCCAGCAAACTTTGGCAAGGTCGGCGACGCTGGTGGGTCTTTCCTAACGCTCAGACGAATGTTGCATCAACCTTCTGGCAGCATTAGCAGATGCCGATCCGCTGGGCGTAAACCAGAATGTCACTTTCGATGAAGTAGGCGGGCTGGATGATCGTTTGTCTTGCCATTCGCATTTCACAAATACTCTCTGACGACATGGCAGATATAAACTCGTTGAAGGAAATGACCCTTCTCCCGTTACTCTATCCTGAGGTCTTCCAGAGATTTGGTCTCACTCCACCCCGGGGTGTCCTATTTCATGGCCCCCCAGGCACGGGGAAAACCCTCCTTGCCCGTGCACTGGCTGCCAGCTGTCGTTCCAATGGGAAGGGCATTTGTAGGTACAATCCCTGCATGACTGCGCACGCGCTGAACCCCTCGCAGCCTTCTTCATGCGTAAAGGTGCCGATGTCCTTTCGAAATGGGTCGGCGAAGCAGAGCGCCAGCTTCGCCTCCTATTCGAGGAAGCGCGTAATTGCCAGCCCAGTATAATCTTCTTTGATGAAATCGATGGGCTTGCACCTGTGCGCTCATCAAAACAGGACCAGATCCATGCTTCGATAGTTTCCACGTTACTTGCTTTAATGGACGGCATGGACGGTCGTGGGCAGGTCGTCGTTATTGGCGCGACGAACAGACCTGATGCGGTGGACCCGGCACTGAGAAGGCCAGGGCGGTTCGACAGGGAGTTTTACTTTCCACTCCCAGCTCTCGAAGCCCGGAAGAAGATTTTGGGGATCATGACGAAGAAGTGGGCCGGATGGGAAGGGGAGAAGGGTGAGGAACAAGTTGCGGGCTTGGCGAAACTTACAAAAGGCTACGGAGGCGCCGATCTACGCGTATGTTTATGCCCCGAACGTGCTTTTACTGGTTGTTGACAATACTTTTCACGTGCCCAACGACTAGGCTCTCTGTACAGAGGCAGCCCTGAACGCGGTGCAACGTCGATATCCCCAGATATACAAATCGAATGACCGCCTACTACTGAAGCCGGAATCCATCGAGGTGGAACTACGAGACTTCATGATCTCCGTGAAAAGTAGGGCGCTCTCCTTATAACCGACGTTCGTGTTGATTCATGACGACAATCCTCAGAGATTGTACCCTCATCCGCTCGTTCCTCAGCATCGGCGGCCTCCCCATTGCCAACGCAGCTTGTCCCTCTCCTCTCTGAAACACTGGAGAAAGTCAAGGCCGTAATCGACAAGGTAATGCCCCTTGGCAAGAAACGTACTGCGCTCGAGGAGGCCGAATGGGAAGACGAGGGCCAAGATGGCGGTCTAGAGCGTGAGCTCATGCTACAATGCAAGTAATTTCAAACCCTTGGTACTACATGACTAATATGGTCATTAGCTATGGAAACTCTACGTGTTTATCGACCGAGGATAGTTGTCCACGGACCCGTGGGTATGGGTCAGAATTATATCGGCACCGCGGCTCTCCATCACCTAGAAGGCTATAATGTGCAGAATTTGGATTTAGGGACTCTTTTGTCCGATTCAACTAGGGTTTGTCTTCACGTAGCTATCGCCAAACGTACTCTCACTTTTCCTCTCCCTCTTACATCAGACGAGCGAGGCCGCCATTGTCCAACTTTTTGTCGAGGCGAAGCGGAACCAACCATCTATTATCTACATTCCCTCACTTCTGGGCTGGTGCTCCGCCGTATCGGAGACATGCCGTAGTACCATTCATGCCATGCTTGGCACACTCGCTCCGACAGACCCTATTCTTCTCCTCGCAATCGTTGATGGGTCCTATATGACCCTGCCGCCTGACGTACGAGCGTGGTTTGGTCCCACACGCGAGAATCGCATTGAGGTTACCCGGCCGAGCGCCGCCCAACGCGGAGCATTCTTCGAAGGCTTGATTAAGGACGTCCAGCGACCGCCGAACCAGTTCCCCGATGGCTTGAAGCGTAGGCGACGCATACTTGAAGAGCTTCCGCTTGCGCCACCTATTGAACCGAGGAAGCCTACGGCAGCAGAACTTGCAGTGCAGCAGGAGCACGACCATCGATTACTCACTCTTTTGAGATATCGCTTGGGGCCGATCCTCACCGAACTCAAACGCAAGTTTAAACGCTTCACCAAACCGGCAATGGTGAGTCATTGATGACTTTTGGTTACTTGGTAAACGAAACAATCACCCTCTTTAGGAAGAGTATCGTTTCCCTGTGCCCGAGCCAGTCTCCGGAGAGCGACCCCAATCACAACTTGTAGATAAAGTCACGACAACAGTTGACGTTCATCAAGGCCCCAATGGTGTGCTCGAGATTGTTGAACAGCACACCGAGGTTGTACAGAATGCTCCAGAACATCCTTCCGAGCAATCTGTGGCTCCCCCACTCCCACCCCCACCCCCACCCCCACCCCCACCCCCTCCCGCTGAAGCACAACCTCAAGTCCCCCAGTTATTTAACATGGACTTAGAACGAATGCACGTCGATCTGCACAAGAACAGATATTTAACTCCCCAGGACTTTCTTAATGACGTCGGGAAGATGGTTCATAATGCTATCGTGTGCAAGTCTGAGGACCTGGAACGTTTACATCGCGCGCAAGCAATGTATACGGCAACCGAAGTATCGATGCAGGATTTCGACCCGCAATTTCGCACCGAATGTGAGCGCATGGCAGTGCGTGAGCGTCAGCGCCGCGCGGACCGAAAGAAGGAAAGGGAGAAAGAGAAAGAGAAAGAACAAAACCTTCAGGAGGCTGATGTGGGCAGCGAGACATATGCGCCTGGCACTCGCCGAAGCGCCCGACATAACGGGCAACAGCCGGAAATTGCTATCACGGACGTGACGAAGCTTGAGCGCGCTGCAAGGCTCAAGCGACAACGGTCGACTGGAGCAAGCACTGGTTCACAGGCATCTGGCGACGAAACTGGTGACGGCCACAATGCCAAGCGTTCGAGAGTGAACAGCGAGGAGGACACGCCTATGAACATGAACCTACCAGACTCAGGTAGCAGTCAGCAAGTATCAACGGTTTATATGTCTTGCGCTCAACCAACCCCCAATTCTGTCCAACCTAATGGTGACGGCGGCTTACTGCCGGATGTGCCTCCATCCGCCATGGGTGGCGGGTTTGATCCTTTGCTTCTCAACCCCGCTCCTTCAGATCCTGATCAATCGCCTTATCATCGTTTCTTCTCGCCTTCAAGTGCTCCCGTCGACCCACACACCGATGCCATGACAATAGACGCAAGACCTCCTCGTTCCCCAAGTCCCGTACAACCGCCGCCACAGCCTGAACAGCCACCGAGCACCGAATTACATCCAGAACCCCAGCCACTTGTCTCGACCGCCAGTGCGCCTCCCACCACGATACCCGTCACTGACGAATCACTTGCCCCCGCTCTACCAGCGCCAGAACAAGATGTCGAACCAATAGATGTCGATCGTGAACCGACACCCCTTCCCGATTTCCTCTTTGATCAAAGCGCGCTCGCACGCCTTGGGGACGACCTTCGTGATCTAACAGACCTCTTCACCGTCGAGCAATTAGAGCAGTTACGTGCTTCGTGTCTCGGGCGTGTTTGGGCTCATAGGTCGGACTGGAATCGAGATGACCTGATTCTCGAGCTCAGCAAAGTGTTGCATGAGTTCGTAGACGAGGTTCGGGTAGACCACGAGGACGGAATGTTGGTGTCACCGATCCCCCATAATTCATAACCCTATGCCGTCAACGTTATATGTATTTTACCGCATGTCATTTTTTTACTTGTCTGCTTTCGTCCTGTCTTTCTACGTCCGGTCTAGAATGTCGGTCTGGTCCCTACGCAGTGAGTTCTGTAGGCCCTTGTGTAGATTCGGGAGACTATGTTTAAGAACTTCGGTGCCATATTTCTCCATTTGTGAGATTGTACGTACAATGACCACTATTAAACCTGCAATGTCAGTTTGATATCTCTGTATCCGGACCCACATCCTCCGAAGGCTTCTCTGATGGTTCGATTTCAAGGACCTCCACCTCAAATTCGAGAGCAGCGTTTGGTGGAATGACGGGTGGAAAACCCCGCGTGCCGTATGCCTGAAAATAGCCAATTGTAGAATATTGCCCAACACAGCGATTAAGTATGCGACACCTACGTAGTCAGGCGATACCTTTAAT
>Ga0307510_10004423_pt1 | contig 16539 bp, 16 predicted proteins | sample 12_EM_MG_FD_207224 | JGI IMG/M metagenome (GOLD analysis project Ga0307510, IMG submission 207224) | Populus trichocarpa ectomycorrhiza microbial communities from riparian zone in the Pacific Northwest, United States - 12_EM | ecosystem: Host-associated > Plants > Roots > Unclassified | place...
CATCGCTCGAAATTGCCGATGTCATTTCTTAAGTTCGCCTTGACACGATAAATATCGTGTACCAATCGATGGCTCTGATAATGTTTTCCGGAGCGCCTGCCCAATCGCCTGGGTCGATCGAGGGGCTTGGAATGCGTGAAAGGGTGTAGAATGCAGGCCATTTTTACGCGTCGCCCGCCCGCTCCAAAGCCATGTTTGGCTCACCGGCGATGATATGGGACGATTGTCCACCCGCGGACGTGCGAACTCGAGGTTCGGCACATCTGGTGCGGGTTGGATGATCGCATGGAAACTACGAATTCCATCGACGCGTAAGGAGTGTGCCACTTGACAGGGCTTGCCACAGATCACGGATTTCAGACGCGGCGCACGGTCATCCTGAGCATGATCATTGGCTCGTGTGGCATCGTAATCCTGGGCATCCAGCCCCTCCTTCTTGGCGGGTTGCGCCTTGCTGGCGTGATCGATGCGGTCGAACTGGGCTGGATTGCGACAGCCGAGGTGCTCGGTATGGCCGCCGGCATCTTTATCGCCACGCCCGGTCTGCGCAGCAAATACGCTCAGCTGCTTGCGATCGGTGCGTGTGTGCTCATGGCCGCATGCAATGTGGTCACGCCCGCATGTACCGGGCCTGCATCGCTGGCCTTGGCACGATCCCTGGCCGGCCTGGCGGAAGGAGGCATGGTCGCGGTCTCCCTCATGACGATCACTTATAGCGCGAGGCCGGGGCAGCTTAACGCGATCTATCTGACGGCCGGCGCGACACCGCAACTCGCGCTCGCCTATTTTCTGCCGGTCGCGGTGTTCCCGGTGTTTGGCATTAACTCCACTTTCTACATCATGGCCGCAATCGGCCTTGCGAGCGCGGCTCTTGCGGCAATGGTACGCGACCCGTTCGCCCCCTCGAAGGCGGAATGGCACGGCAAATTGCAGTGGACCCCGTTTCTCGCCCTCAGTCTCGCGGCGAGCTTGATCACGGCAGCCGCGGTCGGCGCATCGTGGAGCTATGTCGAGCCGATGGGAGCGAATTATGGTCTCACGTCCGACCAGGTGGGACTGGCCGTGACGATCAGCCTGGCTTTCCAGATCGTCGGCAGCCTGACCGTGGCGTTGATCGGCTTTCGTTTGCCATATCGCGTGACGTTACCATTGGGGGTGGCCGTGCAGGCGCTGTCGCTGGCCTATCTTCTGACATCGACCGGCATGGTGGCTTTCTGTGCCGCGCTCGCGGTGTTCGGCTTTCTTTGGCAGGCCTGCATGCCCTTCGCGATGGACCTCGTCGTGGATGCCGACCCGTCACGCGCGACAGCGCCGCTCATCCTGCCGATCACGCTTGCCGGCCTTAGTTTTGGTCCCTTGATCGCCTCGGCTCTGGTTGGCGTGAGCGTTGCGGGCGCCTTCGAGTTCAGCCTCTGCGGCTTCGCCGTGGCGGTGGCGATATACCTGTCGATTTTTCGCAAAGGTGGGGTGCCCGCCGGCGCCACGCCGTGATGCCCCACGCACTTTGAAAAGAGCTCAAGACCTGACGATCGGGCGAGATGAGAGGATAAGAGATGCAAAACGAATATAAGCTGCTGATTGCGGGAAATCTCGTCGGCAGCGATTCCGAACTCGAGGTCGTCAATCCTGCGACGGGCTCGCCCTTCACCTCCGTGCCGCGCGCTTCCACGGCGCAGGCGGACGAGGCGGTTGCCGCCGCTCACGCCGCACAGCCAAGCTGGGGGGCGCTTCCAATCGGTGAGCGCCAGGCAAAGCTGGTCGCCCTGGCCGACGTAATTGCTGCCAATGGTGCCGATCTCGCTCGCGTGATCACGCTCGAACAGGGCAAGCCGCTTGCCGAGGCGCTGGGCGAGGTCGCCTGGTCTGAAAGTTTCCTGCGATATTACGCGACCCTGGATCTGCCGGACAGCGTTATCCAGGACGATGCGGAAGCCTATATCGTGGTGACGCGCAAGCCGCTGGGTGTCGTCGTCGGGATAATCGCCTGGAACTTCCCGCTGATGCTCGCGTGCTGGAAGATCGGACCAGCCTTGCTCGCTGGCAATAGCATGGTGCTCAAACCGGCACCGACGACGCCGGCAACGGCTCTCGCGCTCGGTGCCTTGTGCCAGTCGATTTTCCCCGCGGGCGTCATCAATATCCTCAGCGGCGGGGATGATCTGGGGCCGCACCTGACGGCACATCCGGACGTGGCCAAGATCGGTTTCACCGGATCGACGGCCACCGGCAAGGCGATTCTGACCAATTCCGCGGCGAGCCTGAAGCGCGTGACCCTGGAATTGGGCGGCAACGACCCGGCGATCATCCTGGAGGACGTCGACGTCAAGCAGACTGCGCAGCAGATCTTCGGCAACGCTTTCCTCAACTGTGGCCAGGTTTGTCTCGCGATCAAGCGCGTCTATGTCCATGAGGATATCTATGACGTCATGTGCGCTGAGCTTGCCGCCATCGCCAATGCAGCGATCGTCGATGACGGGCTGAAACAGGGTACCGGTATCGGCCCGATCCAGAACAAGGCGCAGTACGAAAAGGTCAAGCAGTTCGTCGAGACCGCCCGGCGCGATGGCAACATCATCGCCGGCGGTGAGGTCATCAGCCGCGACGGTTATTTCGTAAGCCCGACCATCGTGCGCGATGTCAGCGATGGCGACGAGATCGTGGATAAGGAACAGTTCGGACCGATCCTTCCGATCGTGCGCTTTGCTGAAATCGAAGACGTGATCGCCAGGGCAAATGCCAGTGACTATGGCCTCGGCGCTTCGGTCTGGTCCGCGGACCTCGATCGCGCGACCGCTATCGCCGGGCGGATCGAGAGTGGCCAGGTCTGGGTCAATCGCCATGCCGCGATCGGGCCCAATATCCCGATGGCTGGATGCAAGTCTTCAGGCCTTGGCGTGGAACAGTCGATGGAAGGGCTGCTCGAATATACGCAGATTCGGGTTGTGAACGTCGGGCGCTGACTCGAACCTTGATCGGGCCGGATACCTCCGGCCCGGTCGCGTTCCGGGATCACGCCGGGAAGGAAGTGATTGATGGTCTTTTCCGTTCGCGACAAAGTCACGGTGATTACCGGAGGATCAAGCGGGATCGGAGAAGCTGCCGCAAGGCGCTTCCAGGCGGCTGGGGCGAGGGTCTGCATAGCCGCACGTCGTGACGCCAGCGCTCTGGCAGACGAGCTCGGGGCCCTGTTCGTCGCATGCGATATCTCGCAGGAAAGCGATGTGCGCCGGCTCGTCGGGCAAGTTGTCGACCGTTTTGGACGGATTGACGTGCTCCTCAACAATGCCGGCCATTTTGGTCGCACGGCTTCCATTCTCGAACGCACCGCCGACGAGATGCGGTACAGTTTCGAGGTGAACGCACTCGGGGCAATGCACGCAATGAAGCATGTCGTGCCGCACATGAGGCCGGGTTCGGCAATCATAAATACCAGTTCGCTGGGCGGTCTTGTCGGTATGCCGGGATATTCCGATTATGCCGCGAGCAAATTCGCGCTCAATGGGCTTACGCTCGTTGCGGCAATGGAGTTCGGTCCCCTCGGCATACGCGTCAACGCGATTTGCCCGGCGAGCGTCAGAACGCCGATGTTGACTGGGCAGGACGGCGCGGAAGCTGAAATCGCGCTTTGCAGGACGACTTCTGCCCTGGACAGGATTATCGAACCCGAGGAGGTGGCGGCAATGATGCACTACCTGGCGTCAGACGACTGCCCGACGGTGACCGGACAGTTGATCACGCTCGATGCCGGGATGAGAGCGGGTTACAGCGAGGCGAGCATAGAGGCGATCCTGAAGGCGCCCGCGGCGCACGCAACGGGCGGTTAGTCGATCGCGGGAAACGCTTCGCGTAACGCACGGCCCCCCGACACGAGCAGCCCTATGTCCGTTCCGACGGACACCATCGCCACGCCGTCGGCGATGCGGCGTCGCGCGTCGTCCAGCGACAGCGCGAAGATGCCGGCGGGTTTGTCGGCACGGCGGATGCGGACGATCGCATCTGCGATTGCCGCCTGGACTTCGTCATGGCCCGGGTTGCCGAGATGGCCGAGCGCCCCGGCAAGGTCGCCGGGGCCGATGAACAATGCGTCGATCCCGTCTGTGCCTGCGATGTCTTCGATCGCGTCCAGACCGGCGCGACTCTCGATCTGCGCGATCAGGCAGATGTCCTCATGCGCGGTGCCGAGATAGGCGCGATTGGTGCCGAAGCCCGAGGCGCGGCTGGTCGCACTCGCCACGCCGCGGATGCCGAGTGGGGGGAAGCGCGTCGCCGCGACGATGCGCCGAGCCTGCTCGCCGCTGTCGACCATCGGCACCAGCAGCGAGCGGAAGCCCATGTCGAGATATTGCTTGATCAGTGCCGGGTCGTCGTTGCGTGGCCGCACCAGCGGCTCGGCGTCGAACGGTGCCACCGCCTGCAGCTGGGCCAGCATGGTCTGCAGGTCGTTGGGGGCATGCTCGCCGTCGAACAGCAGCCAGTCGAAGCCCGCGCGGGCGCAGATTTCGGCGGTGTAGGGATTGGCGAGCGCCTGCCACAGGCCGACCAGCGGCTGGCCGGCGGCCAGCCCGTCCTTGAAGGCGTTCATGCGAACCTCATCGAGATGCTGCCGAGATCGCCATAATCGACATGGAAGGTGTCGCCGCGCGCGGCGAACAGCGGGGCGGTGAAACTTCCGGCGAGCACGATCTGGCCGGGCTGGAGCGTCTCGCTCCAGGGGTGGAGCTTGTTGGCCAGCCAGGCGACGCCCTTGGCGGGATGGCCGAGCACGGCCGCGGCGACCCCGCTATCCTCGATCACGCCGTTGCGGTGGACGAGCGCCGAGACCCAGCGCAGGTCGATCGCATCGGGGCGGACGGGTCGCCCGCCAAGCACGATGCCGGCGTTCGCCGCATTGTCGGAAATGGTGTCGAACACCTTGCGTGTCGTGCCCGTCGCGGCATCAACCCGGCCGATGCGTGCGTCGATGATTTCCAGCGCGGGCACCACCCAGTCCGTGGCGTTGAGGACGTCGACCAGCGTGCAATCGGGGCCTGAGAGCGGCTGCTTCAGGATGAAGGCGAGTTCGACCTCCACGCGCGGCTCGATGAAACGGTCGAAGGGCAGGTCGCTATTGGGCTCGAACAGCATGTCGTCGAGCAGCGCGCCATAATCGGGCTCGTCGATGTTCGACGAGCGTTGCATCGCCCGGCTGGTCAGGCCGATCTTGTGGCCGATCAGCCGCCGGCCATCGGCGAGCTTGCGCTTCACCCAGGCGCGCTGGACGAGATAGCCGTCCTCGATCGTCATATCGGGGTGCAGCAGCGAGAATTGCCCGATCTGCGCGCGGTCTCGCTCGGCACGATCGAGTTGTCCGGCCAGATCCTCGATGACGGCATCGGACAAGGGCATCAATCGGCCTTTCGGAAACGGTGATGAATGTTGTTGTGCTTGAAGCTGCTGGCTTCGTCGGCCTCGTCGACGTACATCGACAAAGCGAGGTAGCGCCGCGCGAACAGGGGTTCGAGATGCGCCTCCACGCCTGCGAACAGGCGCTCGAAAAAGGCGCGCTTGAAATCCGCTGAGCGGCCGGCGCCCATCAGGACCCTGATGTTGACGAACGCGTCCTGCCCGGTGTCGTCGGCGATGACATAATCCTCGAGCCGGATACCGCGCACGCGGATGCCGGCGCTCGGAAAGACGCCATCGGCGTCGCGCATCGCGGCGGCGATCAGCGACAGCAACGGCCTGATCTCGAAGCCGTCGGCAGCGAGATTATCGGTCCATTCGACCACCGCATGCGCCATCAGACGATCTCCATCGTCGCGACGGTGCAGCCGACCGCGAAGATCGGGATCGGCGCGTAGAACTGAACGGTCCCGGTGCCGCCACCCGCCGCGGCGGCGGCGATGAAGGTGCGGATTTCGAAACCGCCCTGGCCGGCGTCGCGATAGGTCTCGACATCACTGTAGGAGAGCATCGCCGCGCGATCGCCGCGCGACCAGCGGTCGAGGAATTCGCGGTCCCATGTCTCGTCGATCCGCCCGCTGTCCGGCGTCGCCGGCCAGTGGGAGATGCCGCCGGTGCCGATGATCGCGACCCGCTCCGGCACGCTGTCGGCGGCACGGCGCAATGCCTCGCCGAAGGCCCAGGCGCGGTGCAGCGGGGTGAGCGGCGGGCCCTGGCAATTGATGTTGGCCGGGATCACGGTCATTTCATTGTGCGGATCGAGGAAGTGCAGCGGCACCATGATGCCATGGTCGAAGCGCCATTCCTCGGCATAGGCCACGTCGATCGTTTGCAGGACCTCTTCGATGATCCGGCGCGAGATGTCGGCATTGCCGCGCACCGTCCGCCTCGGGATGGCGAGCCATTCGGGGTCCTCGATCGGGCCGTCATAGGCGTTCGCCACGCCGATGGCATAGGCCGGCATGTTGTTCATGAAGAAGTTGGCGAAATGCTCGGCAGCGATGATGATCAGCACCTCGGCGCCGCTGGCGCGCAACCGGTCACCCATGTCGCGATAGGCGGCGTGGAACGGATCGCGCAGTTCGGCGGGCGCCCGGTCCGCACGACCGGTGATGCCTGGTGCGTGACTGGCAACGCCGCAAAAAACGAGGCTCATGTCAGACTCCAGCGATCTTCGTGTCGAGCGACGTCGTCATCGCATAGATGCCGTCGCGTACCGGCCCATGCTCGCGGACGCCTTGACGCATCCGTTCGAGATAATCGGACCATTCGATGCCGCACAGCGCGGCGTAGTGCATCAGGATCTGGCCGTTGACGCCGAGCACGTAGAGCAGGCCGATGTCGGGCGCGAGAAAGGCGCGGCGCTCCTCATCGCTGAGCGCGTAGCCAGCCGCGATGTCGGCGGGTGCTTGCCTGAAACGTTCCTTCAACGCGTCGTCGCGGTTGAGCTCGAACAGCAGCTTGCTGAGCTGGTAGAGGCTCATGGCAGCAGGTCCGGCGCGATCCGGTTGATCAGGCGGCCAACCCCGGCGATCTCGCATTCGACCACGTCGCCGACATTGCAGAAATGGACGCCTTGCGGCGTGCCGGTCAGGATCATGTCGCCCGGCAGGAGCGTCATGGTTTCGGACAGATAGGCGATGAGATCGGCCACGCCGAGGATCATATCAGCCGTCGAGCCCGGCTGCACCAGCTCGCCGTTGACCCGCGTCGTCAGGTCGAGTGCCTGGGGATCGGCGATATCCGCCGCGTCGACCAGCCAGGGGCCGAGTGGTGTCGTCGTGTCGCGGTTCTTCACCCGCAGGTTCGGGCGGTAATAATTTTCGAGATATTCGCGGATCGCATAGTCGTTGGCGACGGTGTAGCTGGCGACATGATCGAGCGCATCCGCCGCACGCACGCGGCGCGCAGGGCGGCCGATCACCGCCACCAGTTCGCATTCGGGATGCATCTGGTTGGCATCCGCCGGACGCGGCGTCGCTTGGCCATGACCGATGAGCGTGTTGGGGCCTTTCAGGAAAATCAGCGGCGGCTCTTTCGCCTTGAAGCCGAGCTCCTTCACATGATCGGCATAGTTCAGACCCAGCGCGAAGATCGTCGCACCCGCTGTCGCCGGCGGGAGCCAGTCCGCATCCTCAAAGCCTATTCGAGCGCCATCCGGCAGAACGACGATCGCGTCGTCTTCGCGCACTTCGCCCCAGACCGGCCGGCCGAGATGGTTGAGGAGCGCGCGCTTCATGCGACCGTCTCCGCGACGAAGCGCGCTTCGACCGGCGCCAGGCCGTCCAGTTCGGCGCGGAGCCGCTCGCCGGCGCCAATCCGTGGCGCGTCGCCCGGCAGGCCGATCAACAGCAGGTCGCCGGCGCGTAGCGTCATGAAGCTGCTGATTTCGGCGACGAGTTCGGCTGCCGAGAAAACGAGGCGTGTGCACTGCCAACGATGCGCCTCGCGATCGTCGACGAAAGTGACGATGTCGCGCTCCAGCAATGCAGGGTCGAAGCGGCCGGGTACGCCGAGCGGCAGGAAACCGTCGCGGGCGCGGTGGCGCACGGGCGGTCGATAATAGCTATCATGCGGCACGGTCACATCGACGGCGAGGCATGCGCCCGCGACCGCGTCGAGCGCATCCTTCGGGCTGACGCGGCTGGCGTCGCGACCGAACAACAGGCCGATCGTCGCCGCGACCTCCACGAGGACGGCGTCTTCGGCAAGTGCGACGATGGCACCGTGCGGCGCGATGCAATTGCGCGGCTTGATATATAGGACGGGCGTGACTGGCGCGCGCTGGTAGGGCGCGGTGCCGAACGCGGCGGCCAGCGCGTCGCGCTCCGCCCGGTCGTTCAGGACCACCCCATATACCGTACCGCTGATCACTATCGCTCTCCTCAATACGGCGATATACTTAACATGATAAATTGTAAAGTGCCACGGATACTGGCAAGCTGGCGCCATGAAGAAACCCACACGTCGCCTGATACCTTATCGCCAATCGCTTGCCGGTACGCTGCTTGCCGCGCGGGAGGCGGTCATGGCACCGATCCGACCGATGTTGCGCGATGCGGGCGTCACCGAGCAGCAATGGCGCGTGCTGCGCGTGATCGACGATGCCGGCAGCATCGACCCGACCGCGCTCGCCGATGCGGCGATCCTCTATGCGCCGAGCGTCACGCGGATCCTGAAGGAGCTGGTCGAGCGCGGCCTCATCGTGCGCACGGCAGATCCCGGCGATGGGCGTCGTTCCCATCTGTCGCTGGCGCCGTCAGGCCGTTCGCTGATCGACGAAACCTCGCGACACACGCTTCAAGCGCTCGACCGCTACGCCAGGGATTTCGGCGAGGAGCGGCTGACGGGCTTGCTGGACGAGTTGAAGGCGTTGATTATCACGATCGGCCCGGCCGAGGCGGAATAGCCCGCTATACGGCCAGACAAAGATATTTGAGTTCGAGATAGTCTTCGATCCCATAATGCGAGCCTTCGCGTCCCAGGCCTGATGATTTGACCCCGCCGAACGGCGCGACCTCGGTCGAGATGAGCCCGGTGTTGATGCCGATGATGCCGCTTTCGATCGACTCGGCGACGCGCCACAGCCGGGCGATGTCGCGGACGTAAATATAGGCGGCGAGGCCGAACTCGGAGGCGTTGGCCAGTGCGATGGCTTCGTCATCGGTCTCGAACCGCGTGACCGGTGCCAGCGGGCCGAATGTCTCCTCGCGTGTCACGATCATGTCGGCGGTGACGCCGCCGAGGATCGTCGGTTCGTGAAAACGGCCGTGCAAGCGATGCCCGCCGAGAAGCACCCGTGCTCCCTTGGTCGTCGCATCCGCGATATGGGCTTCGATCTTGCGCACCGCCGCCTCGTCGATCAGCGGGCCGATCTGCACGCCGTCGTCGGTCCCGCTGCCGATGCGGAGCTTGCTGGTCGCTTCGACGAGTTTCGCCACGAACGCGTCATACACACCCGTCTGGACATAGAGGCGGTTGGCGCAGACGCAGGTCTGGCCGGCGTTGCGGAACTTGGCATCGATCGCGCCTGCCACCGCCGCGTCGACATCGGCGTCGTCGAACACGATGAACGGCGCGTTGCCGCCGAGCTCCAGGCTCAGTTTCTTGATCGTCGGTGCCGACTGCGCCATCAGCGCCGTGCCGACCGCGGTCGATCCGGTGAAGCTGATCTTGCGCACGGTCGGGTTGGCGGTGAGCTCGCCGCCGATCGCGATGGCGTCGCCGGTGACGATGTTTAGCAGGCCATCGGGGAGGCCCGCCTCCTGCGCCAGCACGCCCAGCGCCAGCGCGGAGAAGGGGGTTTGCGGCGCGGGTTTCACCACCACGCCGCAGCCGGCCGCGAGTGCTGGCGCGATCTTGCGGGTGATCATCGCGCTGGGGAAGTTCCACGGTGTGATCGCACCGACTACACCGATCGGCTGGCGCAGCACGACGATGCGTTTGTCGACCGCATGGCCGGGGATAACGTCGCCATAGACGCGCTTCGCTTCCTCGCCGAACCATTCGAGGAAGGCGGCGGCATAGGCGATCTCGCCGCGCGCTTCGGCGAGTGGCTTGCCCTGCTCTGCGGTCAACAGCCGGGCGAGCGCCTCCTGATGCTCGATCATCAGATCGTGCATGCGGCGAAGCACGGTGGCGCGTTCCTTCGCCGTGCGCAGGCGCCAAGCGCGCATCGCGGTGTCGGCAACCGCGATGGCTCGCCGCGTTTCCCGCGCGCCAAGCGACGGCACGCGACCGATGATCGCGCCGGTCGCCGGGTCGTCGACATCGGTCCAGCTTTCGCTGGTGATCCATTCACCGCCGATCAGGCAGGCCTCGCGCTTCAGCTCCATCACCAGGGTCAGACGCCGAGGCGCTGCATCTTGTGGTTGCCCATCGCCAGGGCGACATTCTTCGTCTCCATGTAGAAGTCGAAGCTCCAGTCGCCGCCGTCGCGCCCGATGCCGCTCGCCTTCATGCCGCCAAAGGGGGCTGGGAGGTGGCGGACATTCTCGCTGTTGACCCAGATCATCCCCGCTTCGAGCGCGTTCGATACGCGTAGCGCGCGGCCGATTTCGCTGGTCCAGAGATAGGCGGCGAGGCCATAAGCCGCGTCATTGGCCTTGGCGATGGCATCCGCCTCATCCTCGAACGGGATGGCGGTGAGCACGGGGCCGAAGATCTCTTCTTGCGCGATCCGCATATGCTGGTCGGCAGCGGTATAGAGCGTCGGCTGGTAGAAATATCCCGGCCCGGGCACCCGGGCGCCGCCCACCGCCACCGTCGCGCCATCGGCGCGGGCGATGTCGGCATAGCTCTCGACCTTGGCGAGGTGGCGCGGGTGGATCAGCGGGCCGACCTCGGTCGCCGGGTCGAACGGGTCGCCGACCTTGAGGTTGCGCACGCGCACCGCGATACCCTCGACGAAGCGGTCGTAGATCGACGACTGGATCAGCACGCGCGAGGACGACGTGCAGCGCTGGCCGTTCAGGGAGAAAATCATGAACACCACCGCGTCCAGCGCCCGCTCAAGATCGGCGTCGTCGAACACGATCACCGGATTCTTGCCGCCCAGTTCGAAATGGACGCGTTTCAGCGTCTCGGAACCTTGGCGCATGATCGCCGAGCCGGTCTTGGATTCGCCGACAAAGGCGATCGCCTTGATGTCGGGATGTTCGGTCAAGCGCTTGCCGGTGGTCTCGCCAAGCCCGTTTACGGAATTAAACACGCCGGCAGGCAGGCCGGCCTCATGGGCGATCTCGACCAGCAGCCGCGCAGAGTAGGGTGACCATTCGGCTGGCTTTTGGACGACCGTGCAGCCGGCGGCGAGCGCCGGGGCGATCTTCCAGGTCGACAGCATGAACGGCGTGTTCCACGGCGTGATCACCGCGACCGGCCCGACCGCCATCCGGGTGGTGTAGTTGAGATGGTCAGCCGTCGGCAGGCTGACACCGTCGGCGGCTGATGGCGCGAGATCGGCGAAGAAGCGGAAATTCTCCGCGCCGCGCACCGCGGCCTTGGCCATGAAGCGCCAGCATTGCCCCGCGTCGAGGCATTCGACGGCGGCGATTTCTTCCGCCCGCGCCTCGATGATGTCGGCGACCTTGTGCAGCATTTCCTTGCGTCGCTCGCCGCTGGTTGCCGCCCAGGCGGGAAAGGCGCGCTTTGCCGCGGCGACCGCTGCGTTCACCTCATCGGCCGTCGCATCATTGATGGCGCCGAGCGTTTCGCCCGTATCTGGTCGGAAGACCTCAGAAGGTGCGCCACCGCCAGCCACGACCTTGCCGTCAATGAAATGACCGAGCGTTGGTTGCATGTGCGCGATAGCGACCAAAGCTGTGTTGAGGCGTGAACTACCCATTGCATCTCTCCTTAGCGCACCCTACTACTTAACATGATAAATTAATCAAGCCGATTCGACGCCGTCGTCGAAAGGGAGATGGAACAATGGCGTCGCCGATTGATCTCACCATTGATGGCGCGTCGGTCGCCGGCCTGGCGACCTTTCCAGTCATCGATCCGGCTACTGGGAAGGTGGCGGGTCTGTGCCCTGCCGCCACCTCGGTCGAGGTCGATGCCGCCGTGGCGGCCGCCTCAAAAGCGTTTGTTGCGTGGAGCGCGCGACCCGATGCGGCACGCAAGGCGGCCTGCCATGCGATCGCGGACGTTCTGGAACGCAATGCCGAAGAACTGGCGGCTCTGTTGACGCTGGAGCAGGGCAAGCCGCTCAACGGCCTGGGGTCGCGCTTCGAGCTTCAGGGTGCGATCGGCTGGGCGCGCTATACCGCGGACCTCGAACTGCCGATCGAGATCCTGCAGGACGACGCACAGGCGCAGATCGAGCTGCACCGCCGGCCGCTCGGTGTGGTCGCGTCGATCACGCCGTGGAACTGGCCGCTGATGATCGCGATCTGGCATATCGTGCCCGCTATCCGCACCGGCAACACCGTCGTCATCAAGCCTTCGCCGTTTACGCCGCTCAGCACGCTGCGCATGGTCGAACTCCTGCGCGCAGTCCTCCCTCCCGGCGTGCTCAACGCGGTCGCCGGCGCCGACGATCTCGGACCGCTGCTGACTGGTCACCAGCATATCGCCAAGGTCGTCTTCACCGGTTCGACCGCGACCGGCCGCAAGGTGATGGCGAGTGCTGCCGGCACGCTCAAGCGCCTGACGCTCGAGCTTGGCGGTAACGATGCCGGCATCGTGCTGCCTGACGCCGATCCGGAGGCGATCGCCGAAGGTCTGTTCTGGGGCGCCTTCATCAACAATGGCCAGACCTGCGCGGCGCTCAAGCGCCTCTATGTTCACGACAGCATCTATGACCGCATGTCCGCCGCATTGGTTCGCGTCGCGAACGGCGTGACCGTCGGGCCGGGCACCGACGAGGCGAGCATGCTCGGTCCGATCCAGAACAAGATGCAATATGACAAGGTGGTCGGGCTGGTTGAACAGGCCAAGGCCGATGGCGCAACCATTTTGACGGGCGGTACCGCGCCGGGCGGGGAGGGGTATTTCTATCCCGTCACCCTGATCGCCGACGTCACCGACGGGATGAGCATCGTCGACCAGGAGCAGTTCGGCCCCGTCCTGCCCATCATCCGGTACAGCGATGTCGATGATGCGATCGCGCGCGCCAACGCGTCGGAGAACGGGCTCGGCGGCTCGGTCTGGTCGTCGGACACCGCGCTCGCCAAGCAGCTTGCCCAGCGGCTCGAATGCGGGACGGCCTGGATCAACAAGCATGGCGCGATCCAGCCCAACGCGCCGTTCGGGGGCATCAAGTCGTCCGGCATCGGCGTCGAGTTCGGCCGTCAGGGTCTCGAGGAATATACGACCATCCAGGTCGTGCATCAGTAAAGCCTCGTGAGGGCGGTGGGCCTGTCGCACGCTTCGCGGCCATCGTTATCTTCGAAGATAGAAGCGGCCTGACATCCAGCGACGTCAGTGAGCCCGTTAAAATGATCGCATCACCGGTGCCGCTTTGCGCATTCCAATCTCCGTCAGACTCGCGAACGGTTCTTGGTTTCAGATCGATCGTCGACACGCTGGCCGCTGCGCATCTCGGCGCCCAATTGCCGGTGCATCACGACCTCCATCGCTCCTCTCGGTCAGGCTTGTTCGGCGTATGCCAAGCCCGGTTGATGTTATGTGCTTATCATGTTAAGTAAATGACTGATTGTAGCCGCTCGTCTCTCACGGGCGGCGCACAACGAGGCTCAGAAAGGATCATTATGCGCATCTTCCCAGCGTTCATTGGCGTGGCCGCGATTTCCGCCGTCGCCCTGCTGACGGCCGCCGTCGCCCCGAGCGCGCCGCCGGCCATCCCGGCGGGCAGCTATGTGCTCGACCCGCATCACTCGAGCCTGCTCGCCAAGCTCAAGCATCAGAGCTTTTCGCTCTACACACTGCGCTTCACAGGCCTCGAGGCGCACTTCGACTATGACCCGGCCAAGCTCGATGCTACGAAATTGTCGGTTACGGTCGATGCGCATACGATCGATACGGCGACCGGCGGTGATGCGTTCGGCAAGGCGTTCGACACCGAGTTGCTCGGCGCCGACTGGCTGGACGGCCAGCGCTACCCGACCATGACGTTCACTTCGACGTCGGTCGACATCGGCGACGGACATGCCGGGAAAATCGCCGGCGATCTCACGTTCCACGGCGTCACCAAACCGGTCACGCTCGACGTGGTGTTCAATGGTGCGGGCAAAGGCGTGCCCGGCGGCGACACCCGGGCCGGGTTCTCCGCGAGCACCACGATAAAGCGGTCAGATTTCGGCGTGGCGAAATTCGTGCCCCTGATCGGCGATCAGGTGCAGCTCGTGATCGAGGCCGAATTCAAGAAGCAATAGCAGTCACAGGCCGGCGCGCGCGATCCGTTCGGGGTCGACGCGCCGCGCCGCGAGGAATTCGGCATGTGCCTTGATGAAACCAGCCCCGATCTTGCCCTGCCGACCGATCCGCCGCCCGCGCCGGTGACGGCGCAGATCGCCCGCTATGGGGCGATCGCGGTGGCTCTTCACTGGATCATCGCGTTCTGCATCTTTGGCCAGATCGCGCTGGGGTGGCAGTTGCACCACATTCCGATGGGTCCGGCGCGCTACGCTGCGTTCCAATTGCACAAGTCGATCGGCATCACGATCCTGCTGCTCAGTCTCGTCCGCCTCGGCTGGCGGATGGCACGCCCTTCGCCACCCGAAAGCGATCTGCCGCGCTGGCAGCAGGTCGCGTCGCGGCTGGTCCATTCGGGCCTGTACTTCATCATGATCGCGTTGCCGTTGACCGGCTGGATCATGGTTTCAACCAGCAAGCTGCCGATACCGACGTTGCTCTACGGCGTGGTGCCCTGGCCGGCGGTGCCCGGGCTGAGCGGGCTTGCCCCCGACGCCAAGGCCGCCTGGAACGGCGTCGGCAATTTCGGGCATTCTGCGCTGGTCTATGTCACCGTCGCTATGCTCGTGCTCCATCTTGGGGCGGTGGCGAAACACCAGCTTGCCGATCGCGACGCCGTCTTCGCGCGCATGGCGCCTGGCGCGCGGCCTGGTTGGAAAGAGCCCCGTCTGTGGATCGTGATGGCGCTTGCCCTTGCCGCGATCGTCGCGGGCCGCGATGTCGTTTCCGCGCCGATCCCGGATCACAAGGATGTTGGAATCACACCGGCGGTGCCCGCTGTTTCTCCCGTCTCGGGGACGACACCGGCATCGTTGCCGAAAAATCTCCCCACAGCCAAAACAACACCGGCCCCCGTCGAGTCTGCAGCAGGCCCGCTCGTCTGGCGGATGCAGGACGGGCAATTGCGCTTCGCCACGACGTGGTCCGGCGCGCCGATCGAGGGCAGCTTCTCGCGCTGGTCGGCGGATATCCTGTTTTCGCCCGATCGACTGGCGCAATCGAAGCTGACGGTGCGCATCGACATCGCCTCGGCGTCGACCGGCGACAGTCAGCGCGACGCGGCGTTACCTACGTCGGACTGGTTCGACACCGCGGCGCATCCGTCGGCGAAATTTCGGAGCAAGCAGATTCGACCGACCGGCGGTGATGGCTATGTCGCCACCGGCACACTCGAGTTGCGGGGCATAAGCCACAGCATGGTGGTGCCCTTCACGGTGAAGATCAGGAACGGTGTCGCGGCTGCGCGCGGCGCGTTCACGGTCGACCGGAACGTTTTCGGTGTCGGGCAGGGTGATTGGTCTGCCACGGATCAGATCCCCGCGGGCGTGAAGGTCAGCTTTGCGATCAAGGCCAGTTCATTGCCAGCCGAATGACCGTGTAGGCGCAACGGCCGAGCGCGGGCGGGTGGCGCCCCTATCTCGGGAACATCGGGCTTATCTCGCGCGCGAGCTGGGCGTGCTTGCGGCGGGCAAACGAAACTTGGTGTTCGTCATCGGCCAGCTCGCGTCCAGGATTCTGCCGACTGCCATCCACGTCGCTGGTTCGGCACCACCGATATTGCTGATCGTTGTCGTCCTGCGCCTACGGCAGCGCGTACGATGCTCGCGGCGCGGTTGCCTGCCCGACTGGAACAGGCGCCCTGATGCCGGCACTTCAGCCGTGCAGGAACCGGCGCAAGGCGGCGACACTGGCGGCCTGTGCGGCCATACTGATACGCGCGGTCTGCACGATATCGAAACCGTGATAGCCGCCTGGAAAGACGTGCAACTCGGTGGGGACGCCTGCCCGTAACAGCCGGCGCGCATATTCCATGTCCTCTTCCAGGAAGAGGTCGAGTGAGCCGGTCGAAATGAACGCCGGCGGCAGGCCTTTCAGATCGGTCGCACGAGCGGCCGCGGCATATGGGGAAACGCCGTCGATGCCGGGCTCGTGGCCCAGCAGCGCCGACCAGCCGAACCGGTTGTTGGCGACAGGCCAGACAAACTCACCGGTATAGGGATGAGGATCGACCGTCGTGCACGTGCGATCATCGAGCATTGGATAAATAAGGTGCTGAAAGGCGAGAGGATACTCGCCTCGGTCGCGAGCCATCAGGGCAAGGGCGGCCCCTAGCCCTCCACCCGCACTTTCCCCCATCACACCGATCCGAGCAGCGTCCACCCCGATTTCTGCGGCGTGCTCGAACATCCAGCGAAGGCCGGCGTAGCAATCCTCGATCGC
>Ga0307510_10004424_pt1 | contig 16535 bp, 27 predicted proteins | sample 12_EM_MG_FD_207224 | JGI IMG/M metagenome (GOLD analysis project Ga0307510, IMG submission 207224) | Populus trichocarpa ectomycorrhiza microbial communities from riparian zone in the Pacific Northwest, United States - 12_EM | ecosystem: Host-associated > Plants > Roots > Unclassified | place...
CGCGCCTATCTGCGCAGCAGGGGTTGGTAATGTCTTATGCTCTCCGAGCCAGTGTCTCGTTTCTCAGGGTAGATAATCCGATTTATTTTCAGCCGCACACATTGCATCATTAGTGAGGAATACTAAACGTACCGTTCCGATGGACCTCCGACCAGTTCCGAGACACCTTTAAAAGTACGTATTGCTCTTCCACATGCCAGCGAGGACTGGACAATACCTTTCACCCAAATATATAGTATGTGGCTCAAACAGGCCTCATATTGATCTACCTCGTTGAACTTGAAGGGGCCGTGCTGGATACTTGTGGCATGGGCTGTCGTAAATAAAGAATGCTAAAGTGTGAATTCCGGGCACGCGTTGGGCCTCAGGCCTCAGAACGCGCGTGCAAGTCAGACACAGGAACTGAGGGGCCAAAACGAACTACCTACGGTACATAATGAGTGAATAAGGTTCTGGGGTACTGTGCTAAACGAGTGTGCTAGTAGACATCTGTCAAAGACCAAGGAATGTAGGGTACTGTCCAAAGTATCCATATCTAATCGATCCGCTCGCGCGCGCTATTTGCGACATGGGCAGCAACCTCAGGCTAGTCGAGTATGGGAAAGAACAAAAGTGGCTGCTGGCCTCATGGCAGCTGTTGAGAAGAAGCACTGGGATACGACCCAAAATACGACAGACAGATAATAGTACGACATAGGGCTTCAGTAGCCCGGGAGAAGTGCAAGTCGGCTGAAAGAGAGAAATGAGATGAAACACCCGCCGGACTTCGGGCGAACATGACGGATAAATTTTACAATCTTACGTTCACGGCCCGGCAACACCGGTTTAGTGTCTGCCGCTAACGGCCGTACTGTACTGTCAGTGTATCACTTTGCCGTGAGCGACCCCTGGTTCAAGTTGGAACGCGTGAGCCGATGGTTTAACACAGGGAAGTATCAAAAACACCCGTGACTCAACATGAACTTTACTCATGGGTTATCACTGGCCCATCAGATGCTCAAGTCAGTCACTACTCTGCGAAACAAGCGGTTGTTCTCTTGTAGTGACTAGGGATTGTCATGGGTTTGGCAAACCCGGGTGCCGGGTAGGGTTTAGCTGGGTACGGGTCTGGGTTTTGATTTTTGACCCTACCAAAACCCATACCCATGACGGCGGGTCTTGTGGGTATTGGCATATTTCAGATCTAATCTATCAGACTATCATGCATTGAATCATTTTATGTTTTTCTGTTGTTCAATGTAACTTTCAAAGATTAACAAAATTCTGGTGAAGCAGCATGGCACATGTGATTAAGATCCGGGCTCAATGCAAACACAAACACAAATTTGACCTTGCTCTCCAACTCGCATGAGGCTGTTGCCAAGGCACCCCATACACCTGCGACTCGACACGTCAACATCCCCTCCACAAGCACGCCTTGCCCCTCTGCCTCTATCGCCTTGTAATTCGTTGTCATTTCCATATCCCAACACATCTCGCCTCAAGCCTCACTACCAACAACACTCGGATCGCCCAGAACCAGTCGCGCGCTGCCTTGAGGACAGCAAAGTAGGCCCAAGCACCACAGCCTGGTCGGATAAGGATGGTTGCTCATAGGTTTCCATGCGTATTCGTACGTTTATTGCTTTCTTTTCTTATCAGGACTTCTGCTCGCTTTCTATTTTACTTAGCTCTCCTTATTCATCCTCGCGCCCACCGTCTTGCCTACGAAACAACCCACTCGATTCGGATATCATACATCACCGCGCGGGTCTGTCGCCGGCAAGACCGATGCCCTTCTACTTTCCTTTTTCCCTCGATTTCACTCACTTGTTTGTAGAGTACTTGTCTTGTAATCGTGTCAGCCAATCCTATAAAAATCCGTGCACCTGCCTTGCTGAACAGCAGGCATCTGTGGCCCAAAAGTCTCCCCCTCTTTCTTGTGTGTCTGACCGGGCGATCGAGCCCTTCCCCTCCTTTGCTCCTTTGCTTGAATATGACTGCTAGCGGACGCGTGATTGCTACTTGCCGTCCGTACCTCAATGTGCATCGAACCCACGCCCACACCCAACTGCATCCCTCTGCGGTGGCGGTGCCTCAACCACCCACTCACCCACTTGCATGTCGGCTCGTGTGTCCCTTGGGGCTCCCATCTTTGCCTCTCGCCCAACGCTCCAATGCCTTGAGTTTTGCAGCTGTGGCTCCTTTAGCCGCTCTAGCGATCTCAACGCTGACAGTGCATTCAGTGGAGGTAGGTGCAAGTGCGGTATGGTATCACAAGACGGCACAGGTGAGGCAAGCACATATGCCAAGCGCTGCCGAAAGGGTCCCCCAACTGGGAACAATGCAGTGCCGCGACGCGACCCAACAAAAGGCGAGCGCACATGCAAGGTGCTGCCTCAAAGGCCCCCGACCACAAATACCCGTTGACTATACCCACCCGGGTTTTCCTGACCCGCCTGATTCATCATACCCACAACCCAACCCGGCAAAAACCCACACCCGTCAGAGCGGGTGTGGGTTTTGGTGGGTGTGGGTCAGGGTTTCTCTGAAACACCCCAGGGTTACCCCTGACAATCCCTAGTAGTGACCCCGGTTTTCCGTTCGCTTGGACTGATAACGGAAGTCCAACACGGCAATGCTGATAATATCACCGTAGTGGAATTGCAAGGTGCTACACTGCTGTACAGTATTTTCTTTATCGCTCGTAGATTCATTCTTCGAAATTCGAATACGCCGTCTCAAACTGCGTGTTGGACTAACCACATGTCATATGCGTGTCCGCCTGCATCAAACACATCCTCCACTCCATTACGATCGTGATGCGCTGACCATCGGGTGTTAGGATAAGCGGTTTATACCGGCGGTTCCGCCTGGAACCGTCGTTCAGAACCGGCTCCGATCGTTATGCATCGTGATACAGTAGGCGGCATCGCCTCGAATCAAACAGACTACAACAGGAACCTTGTGATAGTGCCCTTCCTGTTACATCGCTTTCAGGTCGTGACCCGGGTAGAATTGATCACAGTAGCGCGCAAATGCAGAGTATGAAGTGTTTTGGGGCTTGGGCTCTGCCAATGTTTGTCCAACTTCAGCGTGGGACACGTGTTCGACACTCATGTAGACACGTGTCTGATTCCCAACCAAAACCATGATGCTGTGCTAAATTCGCCAGGTTCACGATCGTAGTAATTTTCAAAGTTCTGCTCTGCAGTCGTGCCCATCGTCACCTATGACCTTTCTACCCCCATGGTACTATCCTCGGTACCCTGAGCACCTCCGACGTACCCACACTGTCTCCCCCAGTTAAACTGACGTGCACTATGGGGCGTAGGCTACTACATTCCACGACGTGCACACCACACGTGGAGCTCCTGAGCACAGCCTATGTAAACGTGGTTGTGTGTCAAAACACCATCCCATCCGGTATTCGTGCGGGTGTCCTTGCGGATCTATATTTCGACGTTTCAGTTTCACGTGAACCCAGTGAGGACCTGTCAAAGCTAGTTGTCAAGCTGTGTGTCCTAGCCGATGCAGTCAACAGGGCATGACGCACAGACAGACCCAAGAAGGAGTAGGTCTCTCTTTAGCCTTAGCCCTCGGCCCCAAGTCTGCCTCAAGTCTGCCATCGTGTCCGTCCAGGGCTTGTAACACCAACCCAATTTGCGACATGATGTCATAATATACTGCGGATGTACCCTCGGAGCCTCTGTCTCAACAGTGCTACGTCTTCCTACCCTAGGTCCCATCGTAGTATGTGCCTAGAGCACAGCCTAATGACAGGAGACTTAGATGAAAAGCTTAAAGGGGCTCGAAGCGGAGAGTTAGGGTGGTCGCCCAGCCTCAAGAAGGGGGCTAGCAATACCACAGACTGATCACTTCGACTTTCTTCCCTTTTGGGCCTCTCGTGTGCGGTGCGGAGTTATTACAAGAATATGTTGACCCCTTTGCATTTCGCATCGCGAAACGGACATGTCGAAGTTGCGCAGTTCCTTGTAGAGCATGGCGCAGATCTAACAGTCCGGGACGAAAATGAGTGGATATCAGTGGAGTGTTAATGGAAACGAATTTTTGCTGGAGTTTGAAAGGAGTGGTCTATACAACATACATAACATAATGATTGCTCTTGAATCCATAGACGAGACAAAATCCACATACAGGGCATAGGGCATATTATAGGGCATGTAAAGGAAATGCTAAGCAGCAGGAGTAAAGAGCGTCTAGTCCCCGCACTTCCGCGATATGTTATGCCGAGGATTGTGCTACGAACACGATGAAAAGGCGCGTCAAGACGTAAGCGGATGATCTTGAACCAGTAACGAGTTTTACCGATAGACAGCGGTTAACCGCACGGAAATGGCTACGTGTGAAGAGTGCTTCTCTCTGCGATGCCATCGGTGAGTGTTCGGATACTGTTGCTGCTGCAGAGGGCTGGATCATAAACTACGTCACCCGCACTTGAAAATGGTTCCTCAAACGATACATCGGCCAACCGGATATCATAGCGTCCATATATCGAAGCATGTTCGGCGAAGAGGTCATGAATGTGTCATGAAGCTTCCGGAATGGCCGCCTTGTGCGAGAATATATACCGGACGGTGCGTAGGGCTTGTCTAGCGCGGCGGAACATGGAGAATAGGCTGGGGTCGTGTTTGGCGATTATGGTGGAGCGCAGCTTGAATCCGCCCAATGACTCCCGAATGCGAGAAAACTTCGCCACGACTTCCTCGATTGGTGGACGCTTTGCAGGGTTGATGTGTGTCATCTCATCGATCAGATCTTGCATAAACTCGAAACCGTAGTACTTCTGGTGGCGTAATTCATCAGCGTCATGATGAGTCAGACATCGCCAATCATACCCGCATGAATTCCTGACGGACGAGATTGCCCAGGTAATATATATCGGTATGAAAGGGATTGCACCGCGTCCCACTCCGGTGCTCGGGTGCTGACTTATCACCGCCGCGAAGTGGTTCATCAAGCGCATCTCGCGAGGGGTACTGCCGCGACAAGCCAAAGTCAATCAGGTAATAACGGGTGGGCCGCTGCGTCCGGGTGTATCGCCTCGCTCTGCCGTTGAAGTCTCTGTTTCGATTGATTTGGGTGGGGTGGAATCCTTGTGGGTACATTCCAGAGGGATCGAACATGATGTTGTTCACCGTGCAATCCCTGTGTGCAATGTTCTGCTCATGCATGAATTGTACACCCTGATCCCAACGCAATCAGATTTGATCAGCGAAGACGAGATTTTATCACTCACCTCGCAAGTTTGCGTGAAGAATGCCACAAACTCACCAAATGTTTGGAAACGAGGGTTGTTGAAGGGGCGTAAAAATGGCATAACCATCAGCTTCTGGCCAGCATCGGGAATTTCAATAACGTCGAGCAATGGTACACAGTGGTTGCGAGGATCTCGAGCGACCTCTGGGGACGAAAATGACTGTGCAATTCGGAGCTCGTGTGGTCCTTCCTCGTGTAAAACCTTCTTGAGCATGACGCGCCTGCCATCGCGTCGTCGAGTAGCATCCATCGCAGCTCGCAACTAATTTGGACCGTTAACATAGACAATACCAATGGAATAGCCCTTACAATGCTAGGCTGCCCATCTTCTACAGCGAAGAAGTCTTTGCCCGATCCTCTCCACGATGGTACCCAATCCGGGTTGTAACGAGGTCGAAGCTCATATCCATTGCGCTTGATGTCATAGTACTGATCTCTCCACCACTTCTCGCTCCTGTGTAGCGTGCCAATCATCCTTCCATCCTGTCCGGTATAGCTTTGGGGAGTTATTAAACCAGGCATATCCTTCGATGGTGACTTGGTTTACGACGATTGCAACGAATACTGAGAGTGGGGAGGAGATAAGCAGGTGAGTATGTGGCGATCCATATTTACCTGTAGGCTTAAAAGACAAGGGAAAGGCTGTAAGGTTAAGGGACTTGAATACAACAGTGTCCCGCCTCCGCCGACTCGCCGAGTCCTCATGCAACGCCTCAACTCGTGTCGATCAATTGGAAGTAATCCAGTTGGTGAAGATGTTCACGCGCGGAAGGCCCCGACAATTGAATGCTGTGCATGCATGGGGCCATCAAAGTTCCATTATTATACCACAAAACAGGGAGGCGTAACGTGATGAAGGTCCGATCACGGCTTACGTAATTGATGTTGTTATCGCCCTGGCCTTGGCCCTGGCGCATCAGTGGCATCACTGGCATGAGAGGCGGCAACGACCGCGCCTCGACTCATACCCCATTCAGCACATGAGAGTTAGAGTGAGGAATCTGTGAGTGCCAGGTCATACCACCGACTTCCTTTCGTGTTGGTCGAGAAGAAGTGGACATCGGATGTGCCAGTGGATAGCAAGGAATCTGGAAAGGGGGAAAACGAGACTGCAGTGATGCAGAAAACGAAGCTACAACGCCCACTGGCACGTGCCCTCTTCCTTACATTTAGCGCGATCCTAGTACTACGGTAAGACACGTCAACTCAAATTCTCCGGCCCACGACGGCGCATTCCCGAATTAAAATGGCCCCGTATGAACACGCCGCACTACCGATGAGTACTCGATGAGTGGTAGATTCGAAGCTTGAATAGCTTGATGCCTAGGTGTACCACTTGCATTGCAGAATGCTTCACTAAGAGGCCAAGGCGGTGCCAACCGTCATTTCCTTTTCCTGTGTGTGCCATCAGCGACTCTTCAAGTTCTAGCACACCCTTCACCACAAGCATGACCGCGGGCACCCAAGCAGACATGTGGCAGACTCGGAGTCAGGAAGGCCCTGGCTTGGTGCTCTGCCTTCCTACGGACCCTGGCACTGGCAGTAAGATCCTAATTGTCGAAGAATCGCAGTCTATTTCTTCGCCTGTTCGACAATTATATCATTATTTGTCTTGTATTTACTTGACAACGGTATCCGGCATCTCCATTCGTTCAGCTTGATCTCACCGGCAGGACGGGGGGTTCATCAGGAAAAACCCCCCACGATAATTTGGATATTTTAGCGATATTTTTGCTGCGCCACCGAAAATTATTGAGAGTTTATCATTATCACTCCTTAACTTACCCCCCGTAATTTAGCACTCATTATCGCTGATAATTCATGATAATTCACAATAATGTTTGCATTAAATTCCAAGCATCCCGAAACAATTGCTCAATAAATGAGTAGTATTTTTGCACTAACTATTGGCTATGCTACTGTTACTATGCAGTACCAATAAATGCCTTGATTGTCCAATGGTTTTAGATTACCAAATCAGAAAACAAGACAAAATAAAATAACACAGAAAACAAGTTGAAAGAATAATGCAGAAAACTTGACATGACAGATTGATGAGATGACTTCAAGAGTGGGTATTATTGCCTATGTTGACTGGAAAAATTTCAACACTTGCAAGAAGTAAAGTATATAAGCAATGTATGATAGGACAATCCATGTGTTGGTTGTTGAAACCATGACGATACTCCTAGTCATCAAGTTGATCAAGGTCAATGTCCGCAATGGGAACACCTGGGGTGGTAACAACTTCCACCTCCTCAGAGCTGTAACGTTTAGTCAGTATGGGCCATGATTCTAATACATCCACACTCATGTGCACAGGTATATATCAGCCATCATTCTATGAAAGGCACCATTCTGGTTCTGGGAGATATGGTTGAGGGTTTGTATGTGACCATTATACATGTTGAGGTATGCATTCATCAAAAACTCAGCAGGGTTATGAGAGCCTGTATGCCACTTGTGTATAGCGGCATAGAGCTGATACATCACATTAGCATGGTGTTATCATATAAAAGCTTGCACTTACAGCTGTGGCCACCACAGCAACCATCACTGGTGGAACCTCCTGAACCACCCCTTGCTCATTCTCGAATGTTGGGAAGCATGCTCTGTACCAATGAGCAAATGAGTTGTTACCCCCCATGAAGTAGAGGTCCCATATGACTCCAATGATACGTATGTTCTGGTATGGCCTGGTGTGCATTGGAAGTGCATGGATGGGGTCATTCTGAATAGGAGTTAGACACAAATTGCCTGGAAAATCTGTACTCACATTCAAGCCCATTGGGAATGTATGTGTAATGTCCAAGCTGTCAGGCCACAGCTTCCACAATGGTGGGTGCAGAGCGAACTGCCAAGAAATCAGCCCAGACAAGGGCCACACAACGCTCCTTGATCTCTGTGCGGTAGATGGGGATGCGAGCATGTGGCTGCAAGAATGGTCAGTGAAGGGGAAGTTCATCATATGAAATTCTCACCAGAGGGCATAATTTGCCCATGTACAATGTGTCCTGGTGGAGTCGCTGGTGAATATCCAGTGCCAGGGGGTTCTGAGATTCAGCAGCAGCAGAAAAGAGACAGTCCTTGAGCACTGCTGGGAGGACGACAGCATCTGGAAATGAATTAACAAGTAGAAGATACGCTTGCATATTCTCGAAGCTGTTGTGGATGATTGCATGCACTGATGGATGCTGACTCATCAGCATCAACCTGGTTGTCCCTGCAAGGAAAATTAGATCTGTCTCACTTGACCATGTACCCTGGGGTATGCCATGGTAAGGATCAAGGGATGCGTCTGCCACATCACCTCCACCAGTGAACTGTGAAGCAGAATGACAGGGGCGTCAGTAATCAAAGATGTAGTGCTGTCATGCACACTGCTCACCTGCAAGGGGGGATAACCAAGTCCCACAAATGGGACAGCGATACTTGCACTCCCTGGAGTAGCAACACTTGCACTGTCTGCCAGCAAGGGGGGAAGGCCAAGTTCAAAGAATGGGACAGCAACACTCGCACTCCCAGCAGCAGCAACACTCGCACTCCCAGGGGCTGTGACACTCACGCCTCCTGGGGCAGCTGCAGGTGTGACGGAAGAAATCCACAATGGCCTCTATAGAAATACATTTTAAGTTTCAAGTCAAAAAAAAAAAAAAAAAAACCGTTGACACACCTCAATTGCTATCACCTCTGAAACATAGGGGGGGAACCCCTGGGCAGGTTCAGTGAGCTGATCAATCCACTCCCTTTTGGTCTCTATACTGTCATCACTGTCAGTGTCATCGTTTTCTCTACCAGCAAGGGCAGGGTCCAAGTTTTGAGAGTACAGAGGCATAGGAATCAGAGTTGCATGAGGTGTGGGGGCAAACAACAACACTGAAATTTTTTCAAAGTCAGTCGTTGATGGGACAAACAAATATGATTGGTAATCAGAACACTCAACTCTGTCTCAATGCACAAGTCATCTTCCCCTTGCCCAGTGTGCTATCAATTGCAGTATATTTTTCCTGTTCAGTCTCAGTGCTCCTCTCACCCATCAACCACAGTTGCATAGGACAGCTGTGAGAGGGGCCTTCAAGACTGAGTCAAATCGATTTCCATCAAATGGAATGCACTTACTGGTATTCCGTGCTTTTTTGTTGGGAGGCGCAGTAGCTCCATGCACAACAGGCAAGGCGGAAGCAATAGGGTCAGTGGTGACAAAGGTGCGCTTCCTTGGGCCTTTGAATGGCTTTAGACTTGTCTAATGTGGAATTATTGGGCTTACCTTGTAGGTTGTTGTTGGTGGATGTGTTGGTCAAGGGTTCACGTACGACACTGCAATGTAACCCATTAGATTCATATCGCATCAAATCAGATGATTTTCTCACCTATTTTGATTGACTTGTGTGTTTGGGTATACATGGCAGGCACAGGGAGCCATTGGATCAAGCAAGCAAAGTGGGCAGGGCGATGGCAAAGGAGTGTGAAGACGATTCGACAAGGAATAGAATGGAAGGGAATAGAACAGACAGAAACGAATGTGGGGATGATTTCCTTGACGATAGGTGTGCCCTTATTTATACTGATGGCTCAGAGCACAGACTAAACATACCCACAGTGCACCTCTACCTCCCTGCCCCTTTGATTTTCCATCTTGGCTGTGTACCTCTGCATGTTACTGAAACTTTTGAGCCATGGCTACAGCTCAGCTTCAATGCTTTGGCTGCAATAAGGTTTTTTCCCCTTGTGGTCTTTCCCAACACATTAGCAAAACTTCAAATCCCCACTGCCGCAGCATTACTGACATCCCACATGTATCCGCCACCATTCCTTGTGCAGCATTCTCACTAGGCGCTACTGATCATCAAGAGAACTTTATTGGTGCACCAGAGCCTATGGGTGCGATGGATACTGATGCACTTGACAACATGCACAGGGATGATGAGATAGATGCAGGATCAGGTGGTGAGTCCTGTTGCACCATATCTCGTTGGCCAATGCGAAAGCAGCCCTGATAATGGCTTGGGCATTCAACTACCAGATGGTAAGTTCAATGCGGCATTGTATCACAGTCCTAGACTGAAGCTAATCTTACAGATACCAACCCAGCTGATCCTAGTGAGGATTTGATTGGGCCAGAGCCTGCAGACGCAATGGATGCAGACATATTTGAGGCACTGACACAAGGTACTATTCACTCTGCAGTGACCATTCCAGATCAGTCTGCTGGTGACGGGACCACAGGAGTTTCAGAGGACCCAACGATGCAATCAATAGGGCAAACTATTCCTGTTGATGTACCGGATGCAGAAACATCACCAACAGTTGTCATTGACCCTTTCCCGTTGGGTAGTGCAGGCGCCCCGATACCTGGCGTACCACAAGGCCCACCAGCATATGCATCAGATCAAGCCACGACTGTGGAGTCAGCATGGGCACCTTTCAACTTGGAATGCAACTGGAAGTTTGCATGCTAGGCAAAGACACGCAGGCCAACATCATCAGCAGTGACAGATCTGCTGGCAATAGAAGAGGTACGTACAACCTTCAAATCAATTATTTTGTTACTGACTCACCTTTGAAGGTAGTAGATAAGCTTGGGCTGTCATATCGCACGGCCAAACAGTTGAATGAAATTATTGATGACAAATTGCCTGGGCGGCCTCCCTTCCAATGCAAGGAGTTTGTCATTGGAGATGAACATCTTGAGTTCTACTGCAGGGATATCGTAGAATGCATCTGATCGCTCTATGGCGATCCCAAATTTGGGCAAGATCTTACCTTTGCCCCAGAGCAGCATTATATGAACCCTGAACGCATGTGTTGCATCTATAATGAGATGCACACAGGTGACTGGTGGTGGACGGTCCAGGTATGCAATTAAGGCTTGATGACAATCGTGACTGATTAGCAGTAACAGGAGTTGCTCGAACCTCACCATCCCAGGGCCACTGTCATTCCACTCATCATTTCCTCAGATAAGACACAGCTAACTCACTTTCAAGACAAGATGGCCTATCCAGTTTACCTGATGATTGGAAACGTACCTAAGGACATATGCCGCAAGCCGTCATGCCATGCCCATATCCTGCTTGGCTACATCCCTACTATGAAGCTAGTAGGTATTGGGAATAAGGCCGCTCACTGCCACACAGTCGCAAATTTATTTCATGGATGCATGCGTACTGTATTGGATCTGATTGCCCACATCGGAGAGACTGGAGTCCTGATGATGAGCGGCGATGGTGTCTGGTGGCGGTGCCATCCAGTTTTAGCCATATTTGTTGGGGATTACCCTGAGCAGGCCCTTGTGACCTGTACGTACAACAGTTGCTGCTCAAAGTATGAAGTCCCCCCAGGCTGCCTTGGCAAATACAAGACCTTTCCGTCTCGTCTCCAATCTACAGCTATTGATACCTATCTTTTGGCTGATGGCAATGTCACTGTGTTTCACTGTGCTTGCTGGAATGCCGGCCTAAAACCAGTCCACCTGTTATGATCCAACCAAATTTTCTCATTTACCCTACCCCTCCTTGGACACACCACAAGTCATATCCCTTAACCTAAAGCCAACTACCAAATCACCAGTCATCTTCCCTAGTGCCATACCACCTGAGCTTATGGGAAAAGCACCATTACCATTGAACCCACCATCTCTATCACCCCTAGAGGACCTGCTACCAGAACCAGAGGGGACCAGACCAGCTACGCCAGAACAGACCAGACCAACCATACCACAGTGGACCAGCCCATCCCAAGTCGTTATGGCACAACCACTTTCCCCTGCAATGTCTATTTACCCAGACCTCGACCTACCACCAGTCCAGCCTCCTATCCCTATTCCTTGGAGCACCCATTGTCGACAGTACTCCTCAATGGAGTCATACCAAGAGCCACCCCTAGTAGAGAACCCACTGGAAGACCAAGACAGTCCTATAGAGGATGCGCCGCCTATAAAGCTAGAGCCAACCCAATACTTGAATACTGAAGACAGCACAGTTACTGTGCCTACAGGAGAGTTCCCTATCAGAACCTGGAGGGAGTATCATGATGATCCTTCCCCTGTATCCCACAAGCACTCCCTATCACCTACAAGTTCCTCTTCAGCGCCCATACACCAACGCACCAGTAAAGAAGGCAGTTACCACTCAATCACACCTACTGTCTTGTCGCCCATAGCTGGCACCTCGCCCCAGAGTCAGGGCTACCAGTCGACCTCTTCCGGAGGATCCACAGACAATCCCTCATCCATGCAGAGCTCCGCAAACAACGTGGATAGCGACATGGCCCTTAATTGGGTCACCATCAATACAGACTACCTTAAAGGGTAGTTGCTTACGCTAGACACCCATTAGACCAGAATGGGCACATGGAGATCAGATCTTCTCAGATCAGCCTCAAACCTCATGGTCGTCATCGCATCATGATGATGCTTCTCTTCTTGGAATGACCCGCCACTATTGTTTGACCCTTAAGGATGGATTAGGCAACTTGTCAATCTGTCATTCGCTCTCGCTCATTCTCTATTGTTTGACTCATACAGACCGCAGCACTTGTCCGCGGAGTACCATACAATACAGACAGCCCCCTCTTGACCAGAAGTACCTACCTTAGTGACCATGGCCTGTGCGCGGCCGTGCCTGTATATAAGCACCCTGTATTTCGACAGTCAAGCCCTAAGCTTGACTTGATTCTCAATATCAATGTTCTTGAAAGCTCCCCAAGTGCCTCCCCTTTCCTCATCTCTTACATAAGCCTCTCAGAGTCATCTCTAGCAACACTAGAGACTTCTACCTCTTCAAGTACTTGCCACCAGTTCACCTCTTAGTACAAGTTGTACTATCAAGGCCTGTTGAAGCCTTAACACCACCATCCATTTTGGGAAACACTTCCACTGGCTGACATCTTCCTATTGATTACGCCAGACATCCTTCACCAATTGCTTCAGGGGATGATGAAGCATTTGATTTGATGGCTGACCAGGGTCTTTGGACCAGGTGAGGTTTATGCATGCAACACACGAAATACCCCAAAACAGAACACTGATTTCCATCTTTGTGCCAGGAGAGATTGACGCACAGTGCTGTGCGATGCCCCCGAATCACAACATCTTACTCTTTCCAAAAGGCATATCCACCCTGTTGCATGTCTCTGGCCACAAGCACAAGAAGATATGCTCAATACTACTGGGACTTATTGTAGGTCTCCCAGTTCTGGCCAGGCAAGATGCATCACGCTTAGTCAAATCAACCCATGTGCTCCTGGATTTTCTCTACATTGCTCAGTACGGGAGCCATACTACAACATCTATTGAGCACCTGAAGGATTGCCTTGCCACCTTTTATAGTACCAAGGTGGTGTTTATGGACCTTGGAGCCCGGAAGAACTTTAACCTTCCTAAGCTCCACAGTTTAATTCACTACACCTCGTCAATCCAACTATTCAGCACAATGGACAACTACAATACCAAACAATCTGAGCGCCTTCACATTGATCTTGCTAAGAATGCTTACCGCGCGGCGAATTGCAAGGATGAATACCCCCAGATGACAGCCTGGTTGGAGTGCCAAGAAAGGATAGAACAGCATGCTGATGTCATGAATACAAGGCAGAATCCTCAGCAACGCACTTCGCCTCAGAGGATCATTGGACCCCCATGTGCTCATACTCAGAGTGTGAAGATGGCTTGACATCCATCAGTAAAGGCTGTCACATTTGATAACCTTCAATTGAGGTATGGCGCTCTCAAATTCCAGGATGCGCTGGCCGATTTCATCGCTCAAGTGAATAACCCTGGGGCCAGGGGTACTACACTGCATACATATGCTGGGGACACTCTAATCCCATTCCGTCGTGTTCCATTATTCCACATTATCAAATTCACGGAGGCCAGGAACACCAAAGAATCCAGAATAATTGATTCTGTGCACGCTTGGCTGGAGCAAAGGGACAAGCGTGGGAGGATCATACCATCCCACTTTGACACTGTCCTTGTTCAAAACCCTAGCTCCAATACCAGGCAGGGCTGTGTTAAAGGTAATTCTCATTGGCCTAAGTGTGAGCCTAACTGATTTGTACTTAGGGCTCCAGATTGCCCAGGTCTGCATGGTCTTTCATCTGCCAAAGTCGTCCATTCAGGAAGTGTGTCAGTCACTGGACACGGAGCCTGCAACTCATCTTGCTTATGTAGAGTGGTTTTCTCCACTCACAGCAATACCAGACACTTCGCACCTCATGTATCGGGTGTCCAGATTGGTGAACAATGGAAAGCGGCACACAGGAATCATTCAGGTGGACTGGGTCCTTCATAGCATACATTTGCTGCCATGCTTTGGACCTTTCACACCCTGGGCATGGAATAGTTTTACGGTGCTGGATCAGTGCCAAACGTTCTATGTTAATCCATTCACCAACATACACAATTACATTGGGTTTGTGTAGATAAAATAGTACTATATTATCGCAATATGATCAACGCTATCCATTATATGATCAATAATATGTTAGTTGACAGATATTGAACCATTATCCTCCTTGTGCCAATTATCATGACAATAACTGCTAAATTATCCAAATTATCGTGGGGGGGTTTTCCTGATGGCCTTCCACTGTATGTTTGACTCTGTGACTGACATTGCTCTGGCGACCGCTGTGGGGGTATCACACTGGGCCTTGATTATTAGCCCCCACCAAAAAGGGCAACGTCTGGCTAACACCACAGAAGTACACCACTCCGCGTCTGCACTTCAGATTATCAGATAGCTTGGTCACACCGGCGAATGAGAGTTGCAGTGGTAACCAGGTCGAGTTCATACAATTCGGCGATACCGGTGAGTATCAATGACCCAATACGAGAAAGACGAAGTGAGGCTGTCCAATAATGTGGGTGGGGAGATCATAGCATGATTACGTTTCCAGGTCCGGTTGAGGGGGACGTACAGTAGTACTGTAACAATAACTTGAACAACACCTTGAAAGACACAAGCCCTGACAATAAGTGGACAAAAGGCACGCCAGGCCGTAATCGGTGGCAGACCATACAAGGCAGTATCACCCGTGACAGGGTACTCACATCATCGAATCTTCAGTAAGAATCAATAAGAGATAAACAAGCTCGGGCTCGCTGCGGGCGTCGTGAGGGCGCAAGTACGCCCATAACGGTGTTCGGTAGATGCCGTATTGTACGGCTTTCATCCATCCTCTACGATATTAATATGTCCAACACCATCGCCCATTCCCTACGGTATCATATTATTCAGTCTCTCATACAAAGGCGATCAATCCCCCATACCAACTTGTTTTTCCAACTTCTCAAGTCGCCAGCCTGGTGCAACTTTCCCAAACTCATGTGCCCGTATGACGCAAAGCCATCAATCGGACAGACAGCATACTCCACGCCACCACCACCCTGGTGCGTGCCGCTATATGCTGCCATGCCTCTTCTTACGTTTTGCAGTTCCTCTGCCGTTGTCTGGCGTCGGTTGGGAAAATATGTGAAGGGTGGGGTAAGAAGCCCGTGAATTCCCGGCCATAGAATCGACTCTTCTCCCTAGAAAGAAGGCCTTGTGATCGAACTGGCATGCTGCGCCCCGTGTTTCTGGATTCCAAAATATACCTAAATGATGAGGTAGGATGCATGGTGGCGAATGAGGGTTGTGGGTTATCCACTCCACGAATGACATGGAGAAAACGCTGGGTAATCACTGCCAGGTTGACAACGATTTCTCATGGTCTTCCTTATCCCGGGCCTGCTTGAATAACTGCTGTAGGATTTGGTTCATTTATCCAAAACCCTCTCCCCAATCGATCTCTCCTTCCCGATTCAAGAGTCCCAGGATGGGTACTTGGTACAGAGTGGCGGACTTGAATCTCGAATGATCGGGACTTGCTGTCAGCTGGGGAACGCGGGTCTAAGGCGGCTCTTATGCCTGGGACTAAATCAATAAGGGATCAGTACAGGAAACCATAAAAGGAAATCCCGTTTCCTTCACGTCTGTCTGTCCTCGACTCCGATTACTGCGGGCCTCCAACTTTAGGGTCTGCTTGACGACTCGTGGACAAGGGTATGTGCCGTTTATTTGCGCATAACTGAGTATTATTTAATCCCCATACCCCGCTGAACAACTCACAAATCACCTCCCTCTGCTCCTCTTCAGACCACTACCTTCAGTAACGCCCGCGTTGTTGCCGTCTCGCCATGAGTCTAAGTGGTCACGAAGATATCCCATCCACTTTAAGAGCTCCCATCACAATCAGGCTTCTGGACACCATTGTGAGACAGTTACCATCGTCGC
>Ga0307510_10004425_pt1 | contig 16535 bp, 6 predicted proteins | sample 12_EM_MG_FD_207224 | JGI IMG/M metagenome (GOLD analysis project Ga0307510, IMG submission 207224) | Populus trichocarpa ectomycorrhiza microbial communities from riparian zone in the Pacific Northwest, United States - 12_EM | ecosystem: Host-associated > Plants > Roots > Unclassified | place...
ATTATCCGCCTTCTCCAATTCATTCTCCGGCCCCGCCCCATGCGCCGCCTTCTCAAACTTACTATTCTTCCGCATACTATATTCCATATTGGACTGTCCACTACAAAGCCAAACCTCCCCTACCAATACATTCTTAAATATCTCCCGACCCCCACTCCCATCCCCGACCTCCATCTCCCTGCCCTCTTCACTCGCCTCCAAAGGATCAAGCTCAACCCTCCAATTCCCCTTCCCATCCGCCATCCCCCTCTTCTCCTGCCCGCCAAACCGCACCAACACCGAAACCCCCGGGGCCGCCACACCCCACACCGGCACTCGCTGGCCTCTCTGCAACACCATATTATCGGCAAAGATCTTCGGCAGCGCCAACGTCACAGGCAAAGCCCCCTTCAACCATATCGCATATTGCCACACCGCCGCATTACTATCCGGCTTATGCCCTTCATCCCTATACCATTTCCCGATATTCGCAAAAGGATACACCGGCATCGTCACCATCTTCCCACTCGCCAACACCAACGATACGGCATACCCCGGCCCCAGCGTCTCCCCATCCGGCGGCGGCAACTGCCTCAACCCCGAAACCGGAGCCACCACATATCGCGCACTATCCATCCCATGATGCGCAAAATCCGCCGTATCCCCTTTGAACCAAACGTCATCCGCCACATATACCACCGGCCCCCTCACCAACGCATAAGGCACATCCTCATCCGGCGATGTCTTATACGGCTTCCTATCCGCCGTTCGTAAATAATGATCATGCTTCACCCACTTCAATTCCATCGGCAGATCCAGCGTGATCTTATCTCCGCGTTTCCAAACACGCTTTATCACCGCATAACGCCCCGGCTCTACCCCCGATACATTCACCCCATTGACCGCGAGCACCGGAGCACTACACCAGGCCGGTATACGAACATTGACGGTAAAAGAACCCGCCGTACCCGGATCGACCAATATCGTCACCTTCCCATCCGAAGGATAGTCCGTCTGCTGACTCACCTTCACCTTCCCCAATAGCACAGTCGACGGTATAAACTGATTAATATAAATACTCTGACCACCTTTTCCATAAATAAACCCAGGTAACATCGCCAGCAACCGCTGCCCACTGCTCATACAACAATCCGGCTCCCGGTAATATCCCTTCGGCGTAACCCCATTCGGCGGCGTAAAATAATGATTCGCATCCCCATCGATCGTCTGCTCCGCAAATACCTGGTTCCACATAATCCTTTCAATAGCATCCGCATACTTTGTATCCCCACTCAACTCCAACAAATACTCCGACAGCTGTATCCACGACATCGTCGCACAGGTCTCCATCATCTCCCCCGTCAACGGCTTGACATAATCCCGCTCATAATGCTCCCCTACACTAACCCCACCCGTAATATATAATTGCCGCGCAGCAATATCCTTCCACGCTCCCACAACCTTCCGCAAATAAGACGTATCCCCACTCACCTGGTACATCCGCAACAAACCCAAAAAATTCATTTGGAATGTATGCGTATGTACATAAGGCTGTATCTTATCGATCGTCATCTCACCAGAAGCCACCTTGTCAAGATTCGAATACGCATCCCATCCACTCCACTTATCAATACTGCCTACCACCCACTTACACCAGTCAAAATATCGCCGGTCCCCACTCAACTGATACAATCGCGTCATCGGATCGATAAGCAATGTCCCCTCCCACCCATAATGAATACTATGCCCCGCAAATTCCGAATGCATCGTCCCCTTCAACGTCTTCCCCTTATTCTCCGGATCATGCGCCGGCGATGGCCAGAACTCCGCCTTACCGGAACCGACATGACCGATATGATTCACAAAATAGTCGCCCAAACGCTTCGCAGCAGTTAAACCCTTCGGATCATGCCACACCTCAAACGCCGTCAGCAAAGCATGCTGCAAAAAATACAGTTCATAAGCATCCATCCCCCGTAAAGGTTTCGCACTGATCCCAACATATCCATCAGCCCCTTGTGATTTCAACACCCGCTGATACATACTCCTCGCCTTCGCTTCCAACGCCGCATCATGCGTCCGCGCAGACCCAATAATAGCCGCCTCCAGCCATTTCCCCGGCTGCTCCCCCTGCCTCCAGTCCCAGGCCGTAAAATCACGCACCTCTACCATTCCCACATATTTCTCTATCGGAAATGTCTTGATATAATTAGCCTGATTCTTCGCAATACGATTCCCCGCAAAACCACCCACACCCACAACACTCGTCGCCGGCACCGACCGCTCCACCTGCCCAAAAGCCGTAACAACCAAAAAACAGCATAATATACTCCCTGCAACCCTCATCGACTCGTCTTTAAATATTGAATACTATACACCGCCGCAGGCGCTTTATCCCCCGCATGCGGCAGGTCCTCAAATACCGCTGCAGGTGCATCCGCCGTCGGATAATGCCGCGCCTCACCCGTGCGGAACACGATATGTCCAAAACTAAGCACCGGCGCAAAGAACAATTGTGTGACCATATCCTTCCCATTCACATTCACCGTATACATCCGACTATCCATATCCAGCGAGACCCGGATCACATAGGTCTCACCGGCCCTATATTTCAATATATTCTTAACCCTCGCCCCCGCCTTCGTGATCAACATACTATCCGCACCAAAACTCAGCCGCATCGCCGGACTATTCTTCTCATCCTGGAATTCGATCTGCAATTCCCCATGATCCGCCTGCGCTGGCGTCACCGAAAACTCCGCCTTCATCTTCCGCGCAGCAGGAAAAACCCGCTCCGCCTTTGCAAAATCATAGGGGTCCTCATCTTTCAATACCAAACTGCGCCCGGCACCAATACTCACCGGCGCCCACAACGGACTATATATATTCCAGTTCTGTAGTTCCTTCCCCGCCGGCAGCTGATCAAAGACGTCATTCACATCGGCACTGACCGTAGCCGTCACCGGCACAGGGATCGAACTCACCCATATGTCCTCTTTATTCATACTATACGTGATCCAGATCTTCCCATCCGGCGGTACCCCATTCCCTTCCTCGATCCCCCGCGTATACTGCGGTCCATAGTTTTTATAGGCCCCGCCATAACGCGCCGCAGATATCTCCCCCTGTACCAACAATAGATTCGTATAGTCCAACCCATCTTTACTCGTAGAAATAGCCAGCGGCCAGCGAAACTCAGAAGGATTATATACAGTCACGTACGATCCATCCGATACCTTCTGCCCCCAGATCTTCGCATTCGCATTCACAAAATGCGGCGCCCGCGTGACAGCACTCCAGGTCCTGCCCTCATCCTTGCTGATCCCCGTCAGCGCATTCTTCCAAAGCCCCACGGCACGTCCATCGGGAAGATGATAAAAATTGAAGGCCTTATAGTCTTTATGCAACGGGATCAACGGGTCCTTCCGATCCGTCTCCTCCACCCATTGCATCATCATCAGCGGCGTCGCCATCAGTTCATTACAGTCAGCCACGAAACCCTTTTCCGTACTCGAAGTATAAAAAGGATAAGATGTATTCGACACATTCCACGCAGGATTATAATGCAGAAAATAGATCGGCCCGAAGCTTCCATCCGCATGAACCTCCCGGACAACACGACCGATCCCCTTTCCATCATTGGGATCATCATGAGGATCAAGACAAATACCATAAAAACCCAACACCAGCAGACGCCCCTTCTTCGATACATAAAAGCCCATCCGCTGATGCATCACGGCAAACAAGTCCTTCGCTACCCCCGGATGCCCCTCCTTAGTCGTTCCATCCGGCACCCGGTACGGCGGAAAGATCACCACCGGCTTCGACCAGTTATACCCATCCACCGAGCTCAGCAACAACGTCTGCCCCGGCGGTATACTCTCGCCAATTTTATCACTCAGATATTCCAGGTAAAATTTCTTATTCCAGTACGCCAGCATCGGCGCATGATTATACGTCCAGTCCCCATTATCCCGATTCGCCCTGAATACCTGAATATTATGTACCCCCACCACCGGCGCCAGCTGCCCATGATGATAGTCGACATTAGAAATAGTCGATCCGCTATAATGCACAATATCCTGCCCCCGCATCGCCACAGCTCCCGTTAGCAGGAAAAATAATAGTAATCCCTTCTTCATAATATTATAATTTAACCGCCTGCATCCAGGCCTCCGCCATCAACCTGGCCCCCGCTAAACTCGGATGAACCCCATCCGCCGTCCAGTAAGACCCCGGCGCCGATTTCATCGCCTTTTCATAGACAGCCTGGTATGGCACAAACACCGCCTCATAAATATCCGAGATCTCCCGCGCAGCTGCTCGGTATTCGTTAAAAACAGGGTACCATTTGTCATCCACCGCCTTTACCCCATTGATCGCATAAGGTTCACCAATGATCAGCTTTACCGAAGGCAACGCAGCCTTCGTCCGGTCAAGCAGCTTTTTATAGTCATCCCTGTATGTCTCTATCGTCCCCTTATAGCCATTCACCAGCGTATGCCAGAAATCATTCACCCCGACCAGGATGCTCAACACCGTCGGCTTCAGCGCCAGGCAATCCGCATCCCAACGCTCCGCCAGCTGATAAACCTTATTCCCGCTTATCCCCCGGTTGTAGATCTGAAGATTCTTCCCCGCCCCCCGATACAATAATTCCCCTGCCGCAAAAAAAGGATAGCTGCCCCCCAGCGCCGGCTGGCTGTTCGGCGCCTGATCATCCTTCTTCCGATGCGCATCCGTAATAGAATCCCCTTGAAAAAGAATAACATCATCGGCAGACAATACAATCTTCCTGGACGAAGAAGGCATCGCAGCGCTTACTATCTCCGGTATATTGACAGCAAGCAGGCTTCCCAAAGAAGCCGTCTTCAAAAAATTACGGCGTGTGTTCATGTTTTGATTTTTTTAGTCGTGTCAGCGTTTCCCTGTTAACGACCACTATAGTACCATGCTTATGTCCCACCGGCACATCCACCTCTGCCGAAGCATCCGAAAAAGTCTTGAAGTCTGTCGTCTTTACAGCCCCATATTTCTTCTCCCTATAGCTGTCGAAATAGATATAATATCCCTCCGAAGTCGCCGCAACACTCGGCCCCTCCGTAAACTCCGGAGTAAAAGCCTTCGAGTCATCATGATAGGGCCCCGAAGCCCGATCACTAAAAGCCACTTTAATATTCCGCTGCAACCTCGTATTGTCCTTAAACACCAGTACAAAATCGCGCGCACCCCTTTGCACGATCATCGCATCGATCACACTATACCCCGGATCAAAGAATAATCTCGTCGGAGCAAATTTCTTAAAGTCCTTCGTCGTCGTACAATATAGTCTATGATTGTTCTTCTCATCCTCCATCCCCTTCGGGAACCGAAACGGTATCGTAGTAGCCCATACGATAAGGTACTGCGCACTGTCCTTCTCATAAAAGATCTCCGGTGCCCACACATTGAACGCATCCGCCTCACGCGCCATCACCGGAACAAATTGCTGCTTGCTCCAATGTATAAGGTCCTTCGAAGATGCATACCCAAACCCCTTATCCCCATTCCAGCCACAGGTCCAGACCAAATGCCAGGTCCCATCCGGCCCGACAGCCATCGAAGGGTCCCGCATCAGCTTCTTCTCCCCGATCTCCGGCTTCAGCCACGAGCCACCAAGATCAGTCCAGTGTTTCCCATCCGTACTCGACAAAAAATAAAGCCCATCCGTCGCCGGCTCGCGAAAGCTGGTAAACAAATAAGCATTCTTCGACGGCTTGTCCAACACCAGCACCCAGTCATTCCCTGGAGCCGGCTTCCCAGGCGGATCAAAACTAAGCACCTTATTCCCGGGGAATATCCCAATCGATGCCCAACTCCCATCTCTCGGATTATACCACGACGCCTCCACTTGCGGCAACCTCAGCCTCGCAGCCTTCACCTTCAGCCGGCGCCCCGTATACGTATAAATAAATGCATATTGTTTTCCCCGTGTAGCCGCAGCATAGTCATATTTCTCACCCTGATTCTCCACAAGCGATTCATCCGGCACCCGTTCGAAATAGGGTCTCGAGAGCAACAGCTTTTTCAAATAGACCATCTGCCCCGCCCCCTGGTCATTTATCGCCTCAAACCACGGCTCCTTCGCACCATAGGCACTCCCCTTGTCCGTCGGCCGCAACAGTTGCATCACAGAGTTATTCCCATAGGTATACCCACATGCACCCGCGAAGACCGACCAGTAACCATATCTTCGAACATCATCCGCCCCCCAGCGAGGTGCCAGCGTATCATGCAGCCCATGCGGAATACCCTCATAAGATGGTTCCGCATCCAATACCGGCTTCACCGGTTTCTTCTGATAGTCCACCCGGATATATCTCCAGTTGTCCTCACCATAGTTCGGATCGTCCGCAGCCGTGTCCTGCTCATAGCTCTTATGCCCCGATTGTATGCTGTTAAAGTCCAGCCAGCCCTGCTGCTGAAACCAAAAGGATGAAGAGGCCCTCCCACGGGGGTGAAACGTTATCAGATGACCCCGATCCTGCGCCCTCAATTCAGCACCAATAGCATTCCAGGTCTCCTGGTAGTCACTCCCCTTGATATCCCCACCATTCATCCAGATGATATTCGTCTTATTCTTATATCTCGAAGCCAAAAAAGCGGCATAAGCCTTCCCCTGCGCGGGAGTAATCTTCCCCGCCTTGACAACACCACCCCAGACCGGAACCAGCGCAACATAGATACCCTTCGCCGCAGCCTTGTCCACCACATAGTCCACCTGGTCCCAATACCCCCCCAGCTTCGGTGTCGCCAGATTCTTCCCCGCAAGCGCAGAGTCACCATATACATTCGTATCCGTAAGCCCATGCACCACCATCACCTGGATGACATTAAACCCTTTCTTACTCCGGTCTTCCAGGTACTGATCCGTCTGTTCCCGCGTAAGACGCGTTAGCAAGAGCCAGCCCGTATCCCCCAGCCAGAAGAAAGGTTCTCCCTTCACCGTCCTGAAAAACCGGCCATTCTCCGAAACCCGCAACCCCGGCAGCTCTTGAGCTCCCAAAGCCATCGAAGCCACCAATAATATAGCTATCTGTAAAGTCCGCATAGTCTTATTTCGTTATCCATAATACCGCCTTCCCCGGCACCTCTTCCCCCTCAACTGTCTCTGCCTTTTCCACCTTACCCGTTTGGGCATCCACCCTGACCACCTTATATTTCCCGCTCCAACCCACTCTCACCGTCTCCGCCCCCACAGCATAGATAATATATTCGTTATCCTTATTCCCTAATGCATGCAATCCACTCAATTCCAATGGATGCATCGTCGCCGCAGCCCTCAGGAACCCAACCTCACTCACCGGCACATTCGCCAGCGACCCGCCACCCATAAATACCGCCCAGCCAAAATTATCACATCCCTCCGCCGAATATAGCACCGCTTTCCCGGGATAATGCAGCCGGTATTCCTTCACAGCCCTATACACCGACTCGAAAGAAGGTCTCTTCGGCTTCAGTATCCGCTCATGCTGACGCGGGGCCAGACTCTGCCCACCCAACGGAGCATAGACCTTCCCATCCTCCTGGTAATACCAATACCTGATATCGATCACATCCACCACGGCCGACCTTTCCGCATCGACCAGTATCGCATCCTGCACATCCTTCGTCGTACTAAGCCCGATGGTCTCACGATGCCCCTTCTCCTTCTCCCATTGCTCAATAGTCGAAAGCCAGAACTGTACAAAATGCAATGGCCCCGTGAACTCCGCACCGATCAGCTGTATAACCCCCGTATTCGTCGAAAAATTATCCAGACACTGCCTGATAAACGCCCGATGTAGCGCCTTCCGCACCACATGCGTCGTATCATAGAATTGTTCCGCCATAAAGATCCGCTTGTCACCGGCAAACGGCGGCGGCTCAGGAAATCCCGTATTATTGATATTATTCGCAGGCCGCCACGGAAAATCCGCATAGTGCGCACCCGCTTCTATAATATTATGCTGAAAATAATTCTGATGGATCAGCACCAACCCCTTGATATCCGCAAAGTCAGCAAACGTCCGCAGCCGCGACCAGTAATAAGGATTGTACTTCGTAAGATCATATTTACTAAGTCCATCCCAGGCCGTATCCTTCCCGCTCCGTTTAAACGGCAGCTCATAAAAAGGCGGCCATACATCCCCATCCAGACGGCGTATCCGCTCGTGATCATCCCGCCGGCGCTCATACCACAATCCGTAATTATGATCCATAGCAACGACATGCTGAGCACGCATCGAATCCGCCAACGCAAACAGGTCATCCGTCAGCCCCGTCCCGGTCCTCCCGGGCACCCACCGCGTAATCGCCGGCTTCGCCTCAGCCACCCCATAAGGACGCACCGTCCCCATCCACCACGGCTCATAATGACGACGCCCTACAAGCACAGTCCCCCCCCTTACCAACCATCCATTTATCAGTTTCATCGGATCCGCCCCTATCACTACCGGCGGCAAATACACCGGAACTTTCGAAAGAGGTATCGCCTCCTTGCCCCCATCCACCGGTATCGGATTCCGCTGAGCCGCCTGGTCGATCCATTCGGTCATCTGTACCCGCGGTTTCTTCGACGCAGCGATCAGCGCCGCAGCCTGCTCCACCGTAGGACTACTCGATGCTTCCGACTCGATAGGCAAAATAGCCGCCCTCTTCGCAACTTCCCCGCCCAACCTTTCTCCTAACTGCGCATAATAAAAACTACGCGGCTGTATCGTCGCATTCGACTCATTCCAATACCCATCGCCCCCAAACTGCGCCCACGACCCATACGACCAGTTCTGCGCACCCGGCGGCCGGTAACAGTTGATCCGCGCCGCAGTACAGTTCCAGAAAAGACTGTTCGCCGCACACCAGCCCGCCCCCTGCCCGTCCTGCTCCCGATTGGAATAGCTCAATACCTGCGCATCCACATTCACGACATCGAACAAGATCCCCGATGCCCAGCTGTCTATCGCACCACTGATATTATAAGGATAATAAGATTGACATTGTACAAAAGCATTCGGACCCGGCGCACAATACCCCACCGAAAAATCATGAAAGGCCCGCTCCGAATAAAGCCGCTGGAACAAGGTCTGCCCACCCATCGTAATAAAGGCATTCCTGCGCTGCCCCCCTATCTCTGATACCGGTGACAGATATTTACAGTCCTCCACCGTCACCCGGTTGGCCGTCTCCAGCACGTCTACCGCCGAGCCCGCAAAATGTTCGACAATAACCTGCCTTACCCAGGCATCCGATAGATTCTCCATCGTAATAGCCATCCAGCTATGCGCCTCATCCTTTGGATTATGTATGTCATAAGCCGACCGGCAACGCAGATTTTCAATACCCACATTCTCTATCCGACGCCCCCAATGATACACCGCCACCTTCCCACCGCCATAGGCCGTATCCAACGCAGTCGTCAAAGGCGCATCGATAGTAATCCCATCCCCATCCACCGCCATCACCCGGCGATCCCAGTAGATATCCCGCTGCCCCGGCTTCCATCCCAACGCCGATATCCCTCCCCCAAAAGCTTCCATACCCAACAGCTTTATCCACTCCGCCGTAGAGGGACGATGCACAAGAATATGATCCCCGACATGAAAACCACCGCCCACTCGCAAATGCATCGCATTCACCGGAACATACCCATCGGTAACATCCACCTCCTTCTCCACAATACGATCATTCACACCCGCAACACGGATCAAAGTCCGCCGGTCCGTTCCCGTCGCCAGCAGCGTCGTCCCATTCTGTCCCATCCCACTCCCCCTCAAAACCACGCCAGAGGCATTAATCTTCAGACTCCCCGACACTTCATAAACCCCCTTCTCCAACAATACAGCTCCCCGGAATCCGGATGCATCAACCCGCAACGACCCCACATAATCCAGGGCCTGCTGAATACGAAAAGTCGCGTCACCGGTCCTGAAAGGAACAATGACGCGAACAGTTACATTTGGTATGACGGAGTCTCCGCCTTTATATCCACTATACGAAAAATCAGGTATCCGATCTCCCTTCTCATCCGGCGTATACACCAGATGTCCCCCCTTCCACGCCACTGGCGGCGGTGGCTCCGGAGCCTTTGCTTTCTTCTGAGCCATCACGGGACCGGACAATAATACAACGGCTAAAAAAGCACGCGTAAATGCATACATGAATCCTTATTTTGTTGGTTTCTCACCTTTCTGCGCAAGCGTATTAAGATATACTTCAATATTCGAATACCCACCCCCATTCACCGCCGGCTTGGCAGAGTCATCGGGGTTCTTCGGGTTCAGACCATGCTGGATCTCCCAGGCATCAGGCAAACCATCGTTATCCGAGTCCTTATACGGCGTTCCACCATAGTTCGGATACCCGCCCACCTCGAAGATCTCCGTAACGATCCCCTGTTTATAGGAATCCTTAGGCAATTTACGAACATGGAACTGAGGTAACGAATCGGTATTAACGTCCTTGTAAGTTATTTTCCCCGAACGCACCTGCTCCACAACCCGGGCATCCACCGCATCCCGCTTTGGCAATGTAGCACCCACATTTGTCAACACAAAGTTAAAGGCTTCCGTAGCAGAGAGGATCTTCACCGCTGGCATAGGAAAAGGCTTGTCCACCTTCATATAATCCTTATAAATACCCGCATCCTTTTCCTCTTCTACCTGTACCCCGCCGGCCCAGTTGTCCTTCGTGATCTCGGGATAACCCTCCATGATATTCCCGTTGACATAACAGCGCCCGAAATATTTCGCCTTCAGCTTGCTGCGACCGGATTCAGGCTTCAGGATCCGATGCCCCACCGCTTCATTCGTCGGCGTTACCGGCCCGGGTTTAAAATAGTTATTGACGATATTGAACAGGCTCGTATAGTCGCCGCCATCCATCGACCGGTGATGCCAGTTAAAGACGACATTGTTGACGAAGTTAAAGACCCCGTTCCAGCCTACAGAAGGATTCCGGCCGGTATTATCCGCCCAAAGATTCCGCACCAGCATACAGTTCTCGCCACCCATCGTTGTCCCAAAAGCATGGTTCCAGGTGTCCAGCGATTCAGCTGATACAGAGTTTTGAATAGTGATATTCACCGTTCCCAATTTCTCTTCCTTCGACCCGTCCATAGGATCATACATATGCCGGTACATCGACATATTTTCATCCAGCCCCCAGCTGGTCGACACATGGTCGACAATAATATTGCCCACCGGATTACCACCCAGCGCATCATCCCGGCGACCGACATTGGTCTGCCCGCGACGAAACCGCATATAACGGATGATGACATCATGCGTGTTCACCCAAAAAGATTCTCCTGCTACACAGACCCCGTCACCGGGTGCCGACTGCCCTTCGATACTGATATAGGGAGCCCTGACAATGATCGGACTGTGCAGATGAATGATACCGGCTACATTAAAGACCACTATCCTCGCCCCACCCTGTTCGCAGGCCCAACGCAACGTGCCGGGACCCGAATCTTCCAGGCTCGTGACTACAAATACTTTACCGCCACGACCACCATAGGTATGCGCACCCCCGCCTTCCGCACCGGGGAAAGCCAGCAAAGACGACTGTGGTAAGTCTGTAGGCCGTCCCGCCCAGGGAATATAGGGCTTGCCGTGTTTGGCGTCATTGTCAACTATTGGAAAAGCTACCTGCCAGGCAGAGTCACTCCGGCGATAGGTCTCTTTTATCATCGCATCCGATTGAGCTTTCACATCTGCGGGTATGTCCGGATATTGTGCCGAAGCCGTTTGGGCGATTCCCATCGAGGCAGCCAGCGTAGCAAACAGAAAAAATCTATTCTTCATTTAGTAAATATTTCAACAAAAAAAAGTCTTCACCACTACTTCAACGGATCAAAAGGACCGCCCCAGGTATTGTTCTGCTGCAGGTTCGCATTGTTCTGCAGCGCACCCAGCGGAATGCCAAAGAAATAGTCAGCGCTCTGCACCGCCAGCGGATAAGTATCCTGTGACTGTATGCTCACCTTAAAATTGGTCGTATACACGTTGTCCAGCGACGCATTGGCTGCCGCATCCCTCGTGGTCAAAATATAGTCGGTATAGGAGTTGTTATTATTCAGCGTAACCACCATCTTACTCCTCATCTTCCCGTTCAGCGTGCTCTCCAGCAGTTTCCTGCGGCGTAGATCGAAGTACCGCTTGCCTTCAAAAGCCAGCTCGATCTGTCTTTCGAACATAATGGCGCTGATCATCTGGTCATGATTCATCCCCGCAGCCAGACCATAAAGATTATCACTGCCCGCATCGATCCCTGCCCTCTTACGGATAGCTATAAGATTCGAATAAGCCTCCTGCCCAACTCCCAGGTTACCGATCTCGGCAGCAGCCTCCGCCTGGTTCAGCAATACCTCAGCATACCGCATCTCGATCCAGTCAGTACCCGCATAAGTAAGATTGGCCAGGGTCAGCGACGGATCGACTCCCTTACGCAGATAAAATCCCGACGAGCTCGCGGAAGATTCCGTGCTGGCCGTCTTGGTAGGACTGCTCTTGGTGTTGGGATAGAAATAGGTCCAGACACGGGCCGTGGAATTACCACTAAGCCCCCAGACACAGCCATTATATGCAATGGTCTCATAGAAACGGGGATCCCTGTTATCAAAGAAGGTCTGCAGGTTGTAGGTATATTTGCTGCTCAGCGTGTCCTTGCCGTCCTTCATCGGGAAGGCCGCAGCCAGCTCCCAGGTCGGGGTATTGGACCCGCCGGTCGTCGAATTGTACTTCGGTCTCGAGGCGGCATCGTAGGTCTCATTGTTCATGTCATTGTCCACATTGGAAGTATTGTACTCCGTCACCCAAACGGCTTCGGAATTACGCGGAGTACTACCCCCTGCGCTGCCTTCCGTCGTCCACATAGTGTAATTCCACGTCTTATAAAGACCAAAACCATTGGCAGAAAGAGTAGCTATGGCCGCCGTACTGGCATCATAAGCCGCCTTCCATCGGCTGATATCGTTGCCAGGATTGAACTGCGGACTAGCCCAGGTTAAAAGCACCCGTCCTAAAAATGCCTGCGCAGCACCCGACGTGATACGGCCATAGTCAGCATTGTTCCCCCACCACACAGGGCAATAGGCGACAGCGCTGTCCAGGTCCTTCACGATCTGATTAAAGGTCTCGGTCGTCGTATTCCTCGGCAGGTTCGCAGCCGCCTTCGCAGCCGGACCAACCGCATCCAGTGGCGTGAGTACCAGCGGAACGCCGCCATACAGCTTCACCAGCTCAAAATAGCGGTAGGCGCGCCAGAAAAATGCCTGCCCGTTAAAATGATTTTTGACGCTCTGGTCCAGTGTCCCGGCATTCATATTCTGAAGGAACATATTGATCGTCCTTATCTTGAAATAGTTGCCGCTCGTGGCCTGCGTACCGATATCTGTCACCAGCTCGCTCGTGACCGTCCCCTTCACATAGGCATTGTCCGCGCTCTGCTCATCCGTGATGGAAGAATACGATGACCCTAATGTGCCACCCGAATTGCCAAACCAGCCGGGCTGGTTCTGACTATAGATATAGTCCATGTCCAGTTTGGCCACGGTCGAATCATTAAAGACCTGGGAAGGTGTAAAATTGCCGATATCCTGCTTTTCGAGTACTTTCTTACAGCCGACGGACGCCAGGGTACCGATCGCTGCTATGATTATGATAGAAGATGCTTTTTTCATGTTTGCTTGATTTAGAATCCAACATTTAAACCTGCCGTGATCGTCCTGAGCGTCGGATACGTATACAGCGACGTCGACATGTCCCGGTAGTGGTTAGGAAAAGGATTGAGGAACTGTACGGGATTGGTCGCCACCACATAGAACCGCGTGCTGTTGATACCCGCCTTCCTGGTCCATGCCGAGGGGAGCGTATAGCTCAGCGTAGCATTGCTGATGTTCAGCGTCGTAGCCCTCACCAGCCAGAAATCGGTCGTCACCTTGTAATCGCTCACGAAATAAGGCGCCGGGTATTTTGCATTCGTATTCGACGGCGTCCAGTGGTCCTTCCAGTAGACAGGCCGGTTATCCGCGATCGAATAGCCCGTGGAAGCATTGTTATTGCCAGGCACCAGACCATCGATGGTCGTCCAGCCACCCCATGATGCCCCCATGATGACGTTCAGGCTCAACCCTCCATAGTTCACGCTCCAGTTAAGACCCAGACTGTAGTGATTGCTTTGCTTCTTGTTCAGATACTGCTGGTCCTTCACATCGATGACCCCATCCCCATTGAAATCCTGGTAGTTGATCATTCCGGGCTGCACCGGGGTACTGAAGATGGTCACATTTTTAATCCCCCCGGCTGCCTGCGCACGCTGGTTGATGATCGCCGTAGCCTGGTCCTGCGTCCGGATGATCCCCAGCGATTTGTAGCCATAGGTCCCCATATCGCTCGACTTCCCGGTCAGGTCCAGCGGACCACCCTTATTACCGGAAGCCACATCGATCTTGATATTCTTATTGTCCGACCAGGTAAAAAATGGAGTAAAGCTATAGCTGAACTTACTTCCTATATTATCCCTCCATCCCACAGACAGCTCATATCCGAACATATTCACCTTACTAAAATTTTCCGTCGGTGCGGCGGCGCCGATGGTCACAGGAACAGAAGAGGTCAGTGACGACAGCAGATCGTAGCCATGACTCCAGAAATAGTCCGCCGTAAAATTCAGATGGTTGTTCAGCACTCCCGCATCCAGGCCGTAGTCCAGCTTTGTCACGTGATCCCAGGTAACGTTCACATTGGGGATGGCTATGTTCGGCTTTACGCCAATGCTTCGGGCGCCTTCATTAAATACTGCGCCGCCGCCGCTTCCCGTAGCAAGGGTATAGTTCTCCCTGTACTGGTACAGCTTCGTATTGTCCGTACCCGTCAACCCCGCAGAAGCCCTTACCTTCAGCAGGTTGATCCAGGGATACTTATCCCGGATAAAAGGCTCTTCCGATAATACCCAGCCAACCGACGCAGCAGGGAAGCCACCCCAGTTATGCCCCGGAGCGAACTTTGAGCTGCCATCCGCGCGATAGACCAGCTGCAGCAGATACTTGCCGGCATAGCTGTAGTTCAGCCGGGAAACAAAAGCCTCAAAACCGAACTGGCTGATAAAACCGGTCTGCGACGACGACTGCGCACCGGTCGTAAAGGTCTGATAAGGCAATGCCCCGTTTACCACACCGTCGGATTCAGCCGCAACACCTTCTAAGTTCTGCTCCCGCTGCTCATACAAGGCGATCGCAGAGATCGTATGCTTGCCAAAGCTGCGCAGATAGCTCAAACCGGCATCCATCTGGTAAGAGTTCGAGAACGTAGGATTCAGCCGCACCCTGTTACCGTTGGTGATCGGGTAGCTCTGTATCAGCGTCCCGCCGGGAATATGATTGTTCTCTCCCGTGCCGCTATACTTGGAGTATTGGAAGGTAGAGCCAAACTGCTTTCCGTTAGCGCTGTTGATATTCTTGTTGATGGTGAACGTACCCGACAGCCCTTTCACACCCGGTATCTCATAGGTGATCTTACCCAAAATATTCGTCGTGGTCGTGCTCGCGGTCGTAAAATTGTTCGAATTCTGTATCAGGAATAAATTCACATTATCGTATCCACCCGTATTGCTGGCCCCCGTGATCACAGGATTCCCGTTGATATAATACTCCTGCCAGGGCTGTACGGTCTCCAGCGAAGCGACATCATTGTCAAGGCTTTCCTGTGTACCATTTATCTTGTACCAGTAGCTCTTGCTATAATAAATGTCGTCGGCCAGCGAAACCATGACATCCAGCCCCTTGGCCGGCTTTGCGTCCACAGTCGCCCGCAATCCGTATTTGTAGGAATTGATACCCTTGAAGTTGGAAGACTGGTTGAGAAAATCACCGCCGATAAAGTACGTCAGCTTGTCGGTACCCCCGGACAGATTCAGCGCGCCACGCTCCACATACGCGGTCTTGAAGGCTTGTTTTAAATAATTGTGGCTATGCGTAGAGAAATAAGCTAATTCATCAGGCGTATACCAGCTGGCAAGACGGGTGGTTGCTACCGTACCGTCCGATTTATGCAGATAACCCGCCGTATCATAGAACTGGTTCACAGGCACCCCAACACCCACAGCAGCCGTTTGCTGGTAGGCCGACGTCTGGTTATAATCATTGTTGAGGGTTGCCAGCTGAAAACTGTTCAGCATCTTGGGCAGCGTCGTCGCATCCTGCGAACCGACCGAACCGCTGAAACTGAGCGCCGGTGCACCCGCACGTCCCCTCTTCGTACGAACGATAATGACTCCATTGGCGCCCTGTACCCCATAGATCGAAGCCTCGGCATCCTTTAGCACCGAAACACTCTCTACCTGGCTTACATCCAGGAGGTCAAAGTCTGCCTGCGTTCTAATTACGTCATCGATGACAAACAGCGGATTGGTACCCTGGCCACCGTCCTTGGCGAATGCCACAGGATTGCGTATCGTGACGGTAGTCGGCTGTCCCGGACGCTGCACACCACCCGAGACGCTCAGACCGGGTACCGTTCCCCGTAACGCAGCGGTCATGT
>Ga0307510_10004426_pt1 | contig 16535 bp, 11 predicted proteins | sample 12_EM_MG_FD_207224 | JGI IMG/M metagenome (GOLD analysis project Ga0307510, IMG submission 207224) | Populus trichocarpa ectomycorrhiza microbial communities from riparian zone in the Pacific Northwest, United States - 12_EM | ecosystem: Host-associated > Plants > Roots > Unclassified | place...
CTTCATGATTTATAATTTTAAAGTTGCTCCGAAACTGAACGTTCTCGAAGTTGGGTAAGCAGCGTAATCAATACCAATAGATTGGTTTCCTCCGTTAGGTTTCGGACTATTAACTAATGGGTCGTATCCTGTATAATTAGTAATCGTAATTAAGTTTTGACCTGTTACATAAAGTGTCAGCCCGTTTAACCAGCTCAAATTTTTCAAATCAAAACTATAACCTAAACGAGCGGTATTCAATCTGATAAAATCTGATTTCTCTAAGAAAAGCGTTGATAAAATTGGTGAATTCGCAGCATTTGCACCAGACTCATAATACCCTGTCGCTACATTTCGGTCTGAAGCCAGATTATTAATATTTAAAGCATTCAACCCGGTATTATTCAACAAATAACCACCAGTTTGACCAATGATTGAGAATGAAAAGCTAAAGTTTTTATACTTCATATCACTATTAAGTCCGTAGTAAAAAGTTGGTAAAGCACCTTCAATAATAATTCTGTCGCTGTTATCGATATTACCGTCTCCGTTTTGATCTTGAAATATATTTGCTCCATTTGCATCAAAACCAATATGCTTTAACAAATAGAATGACCCGGCAGCATAACCGCTTTTGTAAATATTAGCGTTTACTCCCGATTGTCCGGGTCCTGAAATAGTTCCTGCCAAGATTTCTGAAACCGGTAAGTTTTCAACTTTATTGTTTAATGTTGCTCCGTTCACATCAACATTCCAGCTAAAATTTTTAGTGTTAATTATTTTTGTACCCAACATAAACTCAAAACCTTTGTTGACGATTTCTCCGTCAATATTTACCCAGATATCAGGTGTTTGGCTTAAAGGCTGTGAAGGAATGTTTAAAATCGCATCCGTAGTTGTTTTGTTGAAATAATCAAAAGTTCCGTACAATTTATCACCCCATAAGCTAAAATCTAAACCTAAATTGTATTGCGTAACAACCTCCCATTTTAAATCAGGATTTGCTGTTCTGGTTACAGTAACTCCGTTTACCAAATTCAAATCATCATACAAATAATATCCATCCGGACCAGATAAAGAATAACTTGCCTTAGTAAGTTTATTTTGAACTTCCTGGTTTCCAGTTTGCCCCCAGCTCGCTCTCAATTTTAAGTTGTTTACAGCCGTTACATTTTCCAGGAAACTTTCTTTAGAAATATTCCATCCTAAAGCAAATGAAGGAAAGTATCCGTATTTGTTATTATCACCAAAACGAGTCGAACCGTCAGCTCTCATCGAAGCCGTTAAAAGGTATTTTTCATTGAAAGTATAATTCAATCTGCCAAAGTAAGATTGCAATTCGTTTTCCTGGGCAAAACCTGTTGTTCCGGATTGAGTTCCTGCATAACCGGGATTAATTGATGGTTTTACACCTGTTCCCTGAGCAGCGATTCCGTCAATACTAAAACTTGTACCCGATCTTTCGAATTTTTGATAAGAGAAACCACCTAAAGCTTCAATTTTATGTTTGTCTAATGATACGTTATAAGTTAAATAATGCTCGATTAATGAATTTTTTGAGTCCAGGTTATTCTGAACATATTTTCCTATTTTATTTAAATCCGTCATGTTTGGATAAATAGTCGTGTTTCTTTCAGACGTTGAACGATCCACACCAATGTTTAGTTTATATTCTAATCCGTCGATAATTCTGAAAGAAGTCTCCAAATTCCCTAAAACTCTCAACGTACGTGTTTGATCCTCATAAATACTTAATAAATAAGCAGGGTTATAATGCGCGTTCATGTTGAAGTTTGTATAGTTTCCATCAGCATCAAAAACAGATCTTGTTGGGTTTGCCATCAAAGTATGTACGATTAATTGTCCGTTAGAACCACCGTCATCACTTACAGGAACTCCATTATCTGTAGTTTGACTCGCCGTAAGGTTCAATTTTAATTTTAATCGTTTGTTGTCTAAAAATGATTCCGCGGCATTAATCCTGCCGGAAAGACGTTTGAAATTACTGTTATGAATAATCCCTTCCTGATGCATTTGGGAAACGGATGCATAATAATTCCCTGATTCTGTTTGTTTTGCAAAAGACAAAGAGTTATTTTTAGTAATTGCAGATCTGTAAATTACATCTTGCCAGTCTGTGTTTCCACCATGATCAAAGGCAGGATCTTTAATAGCTTTTCTATATTCATCTGCGCTTAAAATATCTAATTTATGAGCCACTGTCGAAACTCCCATATAAGTATCAAAAGTTAATGTTCCCTCCCCTTTAGATCCTTTTTTAGTGGTAACCAATACAACTCCGTTAGATCCTCTCGCTCCGTAAATAGCAGCTGCAGAAGCATCTTTTAAAACAGTAATCGATTCAATATCACTTGTATTCAAAAAGTTCAAGGGATTTTTTGCTGATGAAGTTCCAAAACCAACATTGCTTCCACTTGGGCTCACATCATCGTTAGACAAAGGCAGGCCATCAACAACAAACAAAGGCGTACTGCCGCTTCTGATAGACCCAACACCTCTAATCGTAACGTTTACACCTGCGCCGGGCTCTCCGCTTGTATTGACAACACGTACACCGGCAACTTTTCCCTGAATTAAATTATCTACAGAAACATTAACTCCCTGTTTGAAACTTGCTGCGTCTAATTGTGTTACAGCTCCGGTAACGTCTTTTTTAGATTGTTTACCATAACCAACTACTAATACTTCGCTTAATTCTGATGTATTTGGCTCTAACTGAATTGTCATGAAATTCCTTTGAACTGCTACCGTTTTAGTTTTATAACCTAAATAGGAAACCTCGAGATTCCTTCCTTCTGTAACTGAAAGTTCAAATTCTCCGTCAAAATTACTAACGGCAGCATTTTTAGTAGTAGCTTCCATTATCGTTACTCCCGGCATTGGTACACCGTTTTCATCTACAATTTTTCCTTTTACTTTGATTTTATCAGCTGCTTTAACACCTGTCTCAGCTTTTACCGCTGTTTTCTGAATCAAAACTAATTTACCATTGATGCTGTAATTGAAATTAGCTTTTTTAGAAAGATCGCTCAAAATTAAAGCAACAGATTCATTGGTATAATTCACCGTATAAATTGTATTGTCAGTAATAATGGCTTGTCCATAACTAAATTTATAATCTGTTTGCTGGCTCAATTTTGAAAAAATAGAAACTAAGGTTGCTTTTTCTGTTTTATTTTCTACTTTTAAATTTTTAAGAACATTCGTTGTACTGAAACCGCTTTGAAACGACAGTAATGTCAGGGCTAAAAAGAAAACTCTCTTTAGATTTAAATTGGTAAGTTTAAAATACATGATTTAAGTTATTGGTTTTTTCGATACTTAATATTAATCGCAGTTGTTCTCAGCAACTGCTTTTTTTTAGTTTTTAATTCACTTTTACTATCTCGTCATATATATTGAATTTTAAGTTTGTGATATAGTTTATTTGCTTTAAGACACTGTCCAGTGAAGCATTCTTTTCTATAAAAACGGTAACCGGCATAGTTAGCACATCTTCATTTTTACACTCAAAGGCCACTCCGTATTTGTATTGTAAAATGATAATTACTTGCTTTAATGTGGCCTGATTTAAAGTAATATCAGTTGTGTACCAATTAATTAAAAGTGATTTATCAATTGGAAGTTTCATGAGTTTTTCACCGGTAAATAAAGCTTCTTCGTTTGGAACTAAATCTACGCTCTGCCCTTTTGCAGAAACATTTACTTTTCCGGTTACCACCATAACTTCACATTTTGATTTTGATAACCGAATATGAAAAGATGTCCCCAAAACCTTCGTTTTAATATTGCCGGACTGAATAATAAAGGGATGCTTTTTATCTTTGGCAACTGCAAAAAAAGCATTTCCTTTTAGCAGGGAAACTTTTCTTTCACCTCCATTAAATTGAGCAGGATATTGGAATGATGAATTTGCTGCCAGATAAATTTTCGAGCCATCACTTAATTTGATAGATTTGGGGACATCTGATGTTTTAAATGTTAATTGCTTTTCTGCAGCAATATTCGGTTTATAGAAAAATCCTAAACCAACAAGAAAAAGAATACTGGCAGCAGCCATATATTTTAAATAAGGATTGAAAGTTTTCTTCTCCCCTATTCGAAGTTGAATCCCTTCATATATGTTTTGGGAACCTTCATCGCTGTTTCCCATCAAAGCATCATTCCATTTTGATTTTTGATATTCCGTAAAAGCAAAATCGTTCAATAAATTTTCTTCTGCTTTTGAGGTTTTATTTTGAAAACTTCTGTCTATTAAATTTTCTAAACAATGTTTAATTCTTTTTATCATAATACTTATTATTACCTATAAGTACCGAAAATCTAAAATCGTACTATCCGGAAATATTATGAAACCATCAACAGAAAGTTATTTTAAAAATTTTGATGCAAAATAACATAAGGAGCCAGCCACACCAGATCTTTCAAGCCTTCGCGCAATTGCTTTAATCCTGAAGAAATTTGATTTTTGACTGTTTGTTTGGATATTCCAAGCTCAGAAGCAATCTGATCTATTGACATATCCTGAAACTTATACATTAACAAAACTTCTTTTCTTTTCTCGGGAAGCCTGTCTAATAAGGAATAAAGCAGATCCATAACTTCAGGATCAATCGAGGTAAAATTATCGATAATGTAATCTTCGAATTTATCTTCTAAAACAGTTTTGTCGAAACGATTATTCTGGTAATGTTTAAAAACCTGATTCTTTACCGCACGAAACAAATAGGATTCAATTGCAATTATGTTTAAATCGTCTTTTCTTTCCCATAAATCGATAAAAACATCCTGAACAATATGTTGCGCCAAGTCTTTGTCCTGAGTCATCGTATACGAAAAGGCATTTAATTTTTTCCAGTATTCGGTATACGCTTTTTCAAAAATTTCAGGGTTTTTCATAACAAATTGAGAGCTGTTTTATAGTGTAAAATAATAAAATGTTACACCAATGTTTTTTGTCTGAAGGTTAACTTTAAATTAAATAATAAATTGATTTGTTTTATTAATACTACTATTTTTGAATAGAAATAATAATCGGTTTGTAATTTCTTTTTTTTTAACTAACACAAAAAACAAATACTGGTCTTAACTTAGTGAACTCAAAAAAGACAAAAACACATTTGTCTTATCCACTATCTATTTTTAAGCTGTTGGGTATAATTCATAAAAAATTTATTTAACACATAGAAACATAGATTTTATGTAAAAAAAGAACACAAAAAGAATATATTTCTTTCACATAGATTACGCTATATCTATTATAAATAAGTGAAACGCCTATTTTAGAGCTTAAAAACCTATGTCTCTAGCCTGCACTGAGCGGAGTCGAAGTGTGTTAAATAATACAGGCAGCGGGTTATTTTATTAATTCCAATTACAACAAATTATGAAACGAATTCTGTTTACATTTTTAATTACGGTCATTGCAACTTACAACTCCAATGCACAAAGCAATGACTTAAAAATAAATCAATTGCAGGTTATCGGTTCGCATAATAGTTACAGGCACGCTATCGAAACTGATTTATACAATCTAATTCAGGCAAAAGATACTTCGCGTTCGCTAAAAGGTTTGCAATACACTCATATTGGTATAACCGAACAGTTGAATAAAGGATTGCGTAATTTGGAAATTGATGTTTATGCTGATTCAAAAGGTGGAAAATACGCGCATCCAAAAGGATTGGATATTGTAAAATCTAAAGAAGCGTATGATCCGAACGGATTAATGAATAAACCAGGTTTTAAGGTTTTCCATATGCCGGATATCGATTTTAGGACTTCTTGTTATACTTTCGAAATCTGTCTTCAGGAACTTAAAAAATGGTCAGATGCGAACCCTGATCACATTCCAGTTTTTATTACTTTGGAACCAAAAGATGGTGATGCGAATTTCTTCGGAACAAAACCTGAAGATTTCACTCCTGAATTATTTGATGCTTTGGATAAAATAATCCGTAAAGAATTAGGAAACAATAAATTGATTACGCCGGATATGGTGAGGGGAAAATATAAAACTCTTGAAGAAGCTGTATTGCACAACAATTGGCCAACACTTAAAAAAGCAAAAGGAAAATTTTTGTTTATTTTGGATAATAACGGCGCCAAAAGAGATCTGTACGCCTTAAATCATCCATCATTAAAAGGACGTGCCGTTTTTATAAATGCAGAACCGGGAAAACCGGAAGCCGCAACTTTGTTCCGAAACAATCCTGAAGATGCCGGGATTGTTGATTTAGTCAAAAAAGGATACATCATCAGAACCAGAGCCGACTCTGATACCAAAGAAGCAAGAGCCAATGATTATTCACATTTTAATACTGCAAAAAGTTCCGGAGCACAAATCATAACAACAGACTATTATTTACCAAGTACTTTCTTTAATTCGTCTTACCAGATTAAGTTTGATGATGGCGGCTATGTTCGCGTTAATCCTGTGAATGGGGAAAAGAAATAGCCAAACTCCGTGAATAAAATACAATGAGGACTTTGAGCTTCAATTTGTATCGTATAAAAAGTTACCCTTAACCTTGAAAAAGATAGATTCAGATCAAAAATATCATGTTTTTGCAAATGTAAATCAGAAAAAAATACAGGTAGAAAGAATATTTGTGCGCATTGAAGGAGGTTCTTTTTGGTTACCAAATGTAAAGTATGCCGAAGTTACCGGAATTGATGCTTCCTCAAATAAAATAATTACTGAAAGAATGTTGTTGAAATAGGATAGCTATGCGCAACGATAGCGCGGAAATTCTTTCCGTGCTTGTTCCTATATTAATAAAAACTGGATTCTCTTTTTTAAAATCTGTTGAGATATGCTTTGCGGGCACGGATTACAAATCCGCGCAATCGGGTAGCAAAATCTTGATCTGCTTTTACTGTAATACAAATGTAACTATTTTAAGATACATTTTTTTTTAACAATCTTGTTCAGAGTTTTCAATATACATTATAGCTGCGGTGTAACAAAACCTAATGTTTTCAGTATTTTTAGTCCATTGGTTAAATAATTTTTTATCCAATTTTTGCCTGAATTTGTAATGATATCATTGTAATTCTCTCCATTGCGGAGCCTGTTGTGCAGCTCAAAAGTGTAAAGTATGTTGTAAGCAAAATTGAATTTAATATTGCTGTCGTGCGGCACGTGCTGCATCTTTTCCCTAATATGTGTTGTAAAGGCATATAATTGTGCTCCATTCGATTTTTCACTGGTCTTCATATTTAATGCTTCGCAGATTTTACTTAAATCATGCAGTTTGAATATAGGCATGAAATATTCAGGATAAAAATAGGATGCCAGCCTAACAGGCAGTACTTTAGTATACTGGGGAATATTAAAATCAAAAATACCGTCGCAAAATTCACGAAGTTCTTCTTTATCTGCCAGATTCCAGGGCTTCATATTTGACATCTCCGGATAAATATATTCAATGACTTTTTGAAATTCTGGGTCTTCAAACACCGTCCTGAACTGTAGTTCGCGCAATCCTGTACCTGCAATTTTAGATTCGTACCCGTATGTAAAATCATAAAAAAGGTTATCGCGACGAAGAGGATGGTCTTCCTTAACATAGAAAAGTTCCTTATTAAACCCCATTCCCAATTTGCTTTTGAACTCTTCCTTTCTTTCATTTGCCTTAAATGTAAGGTTTGTGACATAGGAGTAATCATCCCCCATTTTAAAGATCTCCTCAATTATTTTTTGAGAATCGATTCCGCCATTTGTTGTAATGATATTTATATCCGAGCTTTTTTTACTGTTTGCAAAATCATCTCTTTTCTTTAATAAATGATATTTTGCATAATTGGCTTTAAGAAGTTCCTCTGTTATTTCGTCTTCGGTACCCTGCCAGATTTCTTCAAAAATTCTACTACACTCATCTGCATTTTGTGTATCTACTTTAATTGTTAATTCAACATTGTTCTCAAAACCGCCTTTTGTAAGATTTGAGGAGGTAACGAATGTTTCGTAATCTGTGATGTACAATTTGAGATGAATGTTATTATCATATCTTATTTTAAAGCCCAGGTCAAGGAGCTTCTCAAGAACAGGTATATCAAATGAAATAATGCAGGAATGATCGAAGCGGGTTATTAATCGTTTGTCAATTACCATTTTGACGCTGGAGCCATTAAGGATTTTATAGGCAAATGAATTTAAAAACGGAACAGCGAAATTTAACTTATTGCTGCTCATACTTACGGCATTTTGAATTCTGTCCGTAATTGGATTCTTTAAAATAATTTCATTCATTTTTAAATGTAATCTGCTTAGTAATTAGGTAAATGTAATATAATTTTTATAATTATTTTAAGCAGGCAGAGGTTTGCTTATCAACAAAAAAAGATAGCACTAAGGCTGTCTTTTATCTTGAATTTTATTAGTTCATTAAACTTAAGACATTTGGCGATTGACTTTAAATTAAGTCAGCTTTCGCGCTGCTGATTTTTTCATCTTTAAAAATAAAATCAAACATTCATCCAATTTTTCCTCCCGGGAAAGTCACCTGCAAATTCTACTTCCATATGGGCGATATTATCTTTGATTTCCAGATTGACAAGCCTTGTCTGTGTTTTACAGCCTATAAAATAAAAACCCTATAGTTACTGCAGTTTTTTTTGTGACTAAAATTAATTTCAAAACAGGTATTTATACTTATTGATTTTCAGTATGTTGTATGTATTTTTATGCGTAATATCTTAAAAAACATGCGAATTCGGGAATAATGATGCATAATATGTTCGTGCTTGTTTGGTAAGATAAAAGTGGAGTTTACAGAGCGCTATTTGAGGATTTAAATCCAAAGGCAGCTTTGATTTTTTAGCGATCAGCAGAGAACCTGTTTCTATGCTTATAGCAGTATGCGCAAAACATATGCAACCAAAAACAAACCGATATGAGAAAAACTGAAATTTCGAATGACTTAAAAGTTCAGGCAATTGCAGGGACTTATGTAGTACTGCTGGGTATTAATTTACCTGAGGAAAAATGTGATAACCTTCTGGGTTTTTCTGTACACCGCTATGATGAGACAGAAAACGAACAATATTACATTGAGGGCATGAAATGTTTCAAGGAAACAGATCCGGGCTTTCCGGAAGGCTCAAGATATTCCACTAAAAACCATCCTATCCAGGATTTTTTATGGGGTGATTATTCTGCAAAGCCAAATCATAAGTATACCTATACGATAACTGCATTAAAGGGCAGCCCACAGAACCTGACTTCCTTTGAAACCACGCAGGTTACTGTAACAACTGAATCACCGGTATCCAATGCGCATGAGGTTTATTTTAACAGGGGGGCTGCCGGCTCACAGGAATTTGTCCGAAGATTTGGAAACAATCCACTGCCCAAAGAGAAGATTGCACCAACCGATCCGAGATTTAAATGGCTGTCCAGAGGGATCTATGAAGCATTGGAAGATTTTATAAATTCCTGCGATCCCAATATTCATAAATTAAGAATTGCGGCATATGAGTTCAATTATGCCCCTTTACTAAAATTCTTAAAAGAGACCATAGAAAGAGGAGTAGACATTGAGATTGTATATGATGCCCGCCAGTCTGCGATCAGAAAAAAAAACATGAAACGTACAGCAGAAGCAAGTTTAACCCCATACTGCCGCGAGAGAACAAAAGGAGCCTCTTATATCTCGCACAATAAATTTATTGTAAAATTAGAAAATAATGAAGCTGTCAGTGTGTGGTCGGGCGGGATGAATTTTTCTGAAAACGGAATTTTTGGACATTCCAATGTAGCCCATGTATTTAAAGATCCTGAAATAGCCAAAAAATACCTAAAATATTGGGACTTGCTGGCAGGGGATCCTGAAATGGATGATGCCAAGACAGATAATGAACTGCTTACACCAATGCCAGATGCGGATTCTATTTCACAAGGCAACACGGCAATTTTTAGTCCCCGAAAGAACCTTGATGTGCTCAACCTGTACAGAGAAATAGCAAACCAAGCTGATGAAGGATTTTTTATGACTTTTGCTTTTGGGATAAATAAACTCTTTAAGTCATTGTACAGAGACAGCACCTGTACCTTAAGATTTGCTTTACTGGAGAAGAAAACCCGTGGTTTTGATCAGGATGAGGATGAACTTCGCGAAGCAGAGGAGCAGGAGATACAAGATTTGAGGAATATGCCTGCTAACATCTTTGCAATTGGAAATATTATCAGGAGTAATGAATTTGATGGATGGCTTCAGGAAGGATTATCGGGTTTAGCCACCAGTGTGCAGTACATTCATAATAAATTTATGATAATTGATCCTTTAAGTGATAATCCGATCGTAATTACTGGATCAGCAAATTTCAGCGATAATTCCACTACTAAGAATGATGAGAATATGGTTATCATTAAAGGGAACACGCAGGTAGCCGATATTTATCTGGGAGAGTACATGCGCCTGTGGAAACATCATTCATTTCGAGAATCGGCAGAATGGGAGCATCCGGACAAATTTTTAAAAACAGACAACTGGTGGGACAGGTATTTTCAAGATACTGACAGCGCGGCAAGGCGCAAGTATTTTTCCAGTACTCAGATATAAACAATACGCTGATGAACTATTGCAGAATTATGCCCCACAAATTCATTTAACAGGAAATGTTGAAGCAGGTTAAAGCAAATTGTCATATATCATTTTTTTAAGGTTGTTATTGATAATCTGCATTTTATCATCATTGCCTGCGACCCTGCAGATCATGATGCCTCTTCAATTTGTCACTAGTTGGTGCAAATCCTATTTTATTTTTTATAGCCATACAAAAATCGTACAAATCTTAAAAAATAAAAACCGTAATCAGCTTTAATACTGTTGATTACGGTTTTTTGTGGAGTCGCCGGGAATCGAACCCGGGTCCAAACAAGCAACTAAAGAGCTTTCTACACGTTTATTCCCTGATTGGGTTTTCGATGTTAAGCCAGGTCAGGAACAACCACTCAACACTTATCTTCTTAATTTCGAAATCCACCCGAAGCTCATGGAAATCTAGGTCTATTTTTACGGTTCCCCTATACTGAACGCCACAAACCAAGGCTTTCAAGGAGAATCCAGCTTCCCTATCTGATAGGGACGTGGCTAATCTTACTATAATTCGGATTATGCAGCTAAAGCGTAGTTATTTTCGCCGTGTAAAAGTGTAAGATCTTATATTTACGAGCAAGGTCTCAATGCTCGACGTGCTTACTTTCCAATTCGACTTGCTGTCAAAACCAGTCGACCCCAAAAATGAGTTTGCAAAAATATACAATTTGAAGTTAGTTTTGTAATAAATTTTGCTTAAAAAATAGCTTTATTCTTCATCCTTGAATTTAAACGGATAATCACCAAAAACAGGAGCCAGTTTACGGACTGCGTAAGTCTTTCTGGTAAATTTATTCGATAAAGCTATAATAGTAACATTTTCTTTCATCAACGGAATGTAAGATGACGTATATCCGTGCCACCAGCCGTTATGAAAGTAAAAGTTCTGTCCGGTTTCCCAATTGATCATTCTGATTCCCAAACCATAATTTTTTGCACCTTTACGCTCATTACTATAACCGGTATAAACCTGTTTTAATAATTCAGGCTTTAAAAAATCCGGTGAATTTCTGGCACGGTCAAACTTTAATAAATCACGTGGAGTAGAAAAAATATTTTTATCACCATAAACAGCATCCATATAATCCAATCCGATTTCTACATTATTGCCTTTATATGACGGAACAATTGTTTTTCTGTCTTTTTCATAGTCAAAAACAAAAGTATGGGTCATCCCCAAAGGTTTAAAAATCATTTGAGTCATAGCCTCTTTGTAAGACAGACCAGTTATTTTTTCAATAATAAGCGCCAGCATCGCATAGTTGGTATTGCAATACGCAAAACGAGTCCCGGTTCTTGATTCTAACCCAATATTTTTAGTAGCCAGTAACTCCAGAATATCCTTATTGGTCAATTGATTATGTCTGTCCCAAACCGATTTGTCCCTGTCTGTAAAATAAGCATAATTACGCATTCCGCTGCGGTGGCTCAATAACATTCGAACCGTACAATCAGGATAAGGAAAAATTTTCAGGATTGTATTTACCTTTTGATCCAAATCTAATTTACCCAGATTCACTAATTTTAAAACTGCAGTAGCCGTAAGTACTTTACTTACCGAAGCAATATGAATTGGCGTATTGGCATCTATTGTAGTACCTTCATTTTTATCTGCGTAGCCATTATATCTTTCAAAAATAATCTGTCCGTTTCTGGCAACTAAAAAACCACCGTTCATACTATTATTGGGCCAGTTTTTGTTGTAAAAATGATTTATTCTCCCTTTGACAGAATTGACATAAGATGCCGGTAATTTTTTTTCAGGTCCCATAGGTATCATTATACCCAGAGTATCTTTTACTTTTGGAGTGTTATCCTGATTGCTTTTTTTATCTTTTCCGCAAGAACCTAAAACTAAAATTAGAAAAAGTATTTGTGGTATATTTGTTTTTTTAAGGAAGCTCATTTTCATCATTCTTTATAAACAAATATATAGAATTCAATATTTATGTTTTTAGGATTTTCACAAATCGAAAACTTCCATTTTAACATATCATTAACTTCTTTTTTTGTTAGTCGATTGTACATCAGCTTTTAACGGTTTATAATCATTAAAAATAAGAAAATAGCAACAAAACTTTAACTTATTTTGTTATATTTGAAACAATTTATATGTAAAAAGTTATAATAATAAATACCCTAACCCACTATAAATGAAATTTGGAATTATAAAAGAAAGAAAAAACCCACCAGACAGACGAGTAGTTTTTTCTCCAAGTGAGCTCGCAAAACTTAAACAACTTTATCATGAAGCTACTGTTGAAGTAGAAAGTTCAGATATCAGGATTTTTCCGGATATCGAATACAAAACTATGGGTATTACTGTTACCGATGATGTTTCAGATTGTGATGTATTATTTGGCGTAAAAGAGGTTCCTGTTGAAAATCTGATTCCTGATAAAGCTTATTTCTTTTTTTCACATACAATAAAAAAACAGCCCTACAATCAGAAATTATTGAAAGCGATTTTAGAAAAAAATATCGATTTATATGATCATGAGACTATAGTAGACAGTCACAATCGTCGATTAATCGGTTTTGGAAAATATGCTGGAATGGTTGGTGTTTACAACGGAATTCGTGCTTTCGGAATAAAATTCGAATTATTTAAATTGCCAAAAGCAGAAACACTTTCAGGAAAAGAGGCACTGATTGCGCATTTGAAACGCATTACACTTCCACCTCTTAAATTTGTCATTACCGGAACCGGAAAAGTTGGCAATGGCGCTCAGGAAATTTTAAAGGCAATCAAAGTAAAAGAAATTACGGTTGATAATTATTTGACTAAAAACTACACTCAACCCGTTTATGTGCAATTAGATGCTTTAGAATACAACAAACGAATTGATGGACAGATTCTTGATTTTGTTGATTTTACATCACATCCTGAAGCCTATGTCTCTGATTTTGAAAAATTCACCAAAGTAACTGATATTTATTTTGCCGGACATTTCTATGCAAACGGAGCGCCAATGATTTTAACTCAGGAAATGCTGAATGCAAAAGATTGTAAAATAAGGGTTGTTGCCGATATTTCCTGTGATGTAAATGGTCCTATTGCCTGTACATTGCGCTCTTCGACAATTGCAGAACCTATTTATGGATACTGGCCAGGTGAAAACAAAGAAGTTGATGTTTTTCATCCGGCTGCGATCGTAGTGATGGCAGTTGATAATTTGCCATGCGAAATTCCGAAAGATGCCAGTGAAGGTTTTGGAGAACAATTTATGGAACACGTAATTCCGGCTTTCTTTAATGGAGATAAAGATGGAATCCTGGAACGCGCAAAAATTACAGAAAAAGGAAAATTAACTCCGAGATTCAGTTATCTGCAAGATTATGTTGACGGGAAATAATCAATTAATTATCAATTGTGAATTATTAATTACGATATGTGCTTCTAAAAATTGACACAAAATTTCAATAAAAAAAGCCTTTAGAAAAAATCTAAAGGCTTTACTTTTTTATGTGTTAAAATGAATTTATGCCACTACATCATCTTTTTCTTTTCGTTCTAATAACGCCATATAAAATCCATCGAAACCTGACTCAGAAGCCAAAATTTTACGGTCTTTTATAAACGTAAATTGCTTTCCGATTTCGGTTTTAAGGAACTTTTCTACTTGCTCCTGATTTTCTGATGGTAAAACAGAACAGGTTGCGTAAACCAATTTCCCTCCCGGTTTTACAATTTTAGAATAGCTTTCTAAAACTTCAGCCTGCACTTTACGAATATTATCAATAAACTCAGGTTGCAGTTTCCATTTTGCATCTGGGTTTCTTTTTAAAACTCCCAAACCGCTGCAAGGCGCGTCAATTAATACACGATCTGCTTTTTCGTGTAATTTTTTGATCACTTTTGTTGTGTCAATAATACGATATTCGATATTGAAAGCACCGTTTCTTTTAGCTCTCAGTTTTAATTGTTTCAGTTTGCTTTCATACAAATCCATTGCAATCAATTGCCCTTTGTTTTCCATCAAAGAAGCAATATGAAGCGTTTTTCCACCGGCACCGGCACATGTATCTACAACACGCATTCCAGGTTTAACATCAAGAAAACCGGCAACTAATTGCGAATTGGCATCCTGTACTTCAAAAAGACCTTGCTTAAATGCATCTGTCAAAAATACATTGGCTCTTTCTTTTAAAACCAAAGCTTCAGGCTGATCTTTTAAATATTCTGTTTCAATATTCAAATCCATCAATGTGTTTCTTAAGCTTTCTTTAGTTCCTTTAAGTGTATTGGTTCTTAAAATAACTTTAGCAGGTTGGTTTTGAGCGGCAATTTCTGTAGCCCAAACTTTTTCTCCTAATTCTTTTACACCCAATTCATCCATCCAGTCCGGAATAGATTCTTTTAATGCCCTAATTTTAGAAAGTTCATCAAAACGTCCTTTTATTTTTCTTTCAGGAGTTCCTTCCAATTGTTTCCAATCCGGAATTGGATAACCTCTAAGAACGGCCCAAACGGCAAACATTCTCCATAAATTCTCTCTGTCGAAAGGTTCTTTTACTTCGGCAATTTCTGCGTATAATCTTTTCCAACGAACAACTTCGTATATCGTTTCAGCAACAAACTTCCTGTCAGAACTTCCCCAACGTTTGTCTTTTTTTAAGGCTCTTGCTACCATTTTGTCTGCATATTCTCCTTCATTGAAAATAGCGTTTAATGAATCGATGGTAGTATAAACTAAATTTCTGTGTAATCTCATTTTAATTATTTGAGTTGCAAAGGTACTATTAATTGATTGAAAGTTAAATTTTTAATTTTTGATTGTTATTTTGACTTTCACTAAAAAGAAAAAAAAACACTCTAATAAGTTTAAAAGAGTGTTTTCTGAATTTATTTTTGGAAGAATAATTCTCGTTAATCCTATATTTTCCGGAGCGTGAAGCACCATAGGGAATTTCTCTATTTTTACAGAACTGCTGTCTAAACCAAAAGCACTTTCTTCAGATAAACTTAATTTTTTGATTAAGAAATACGAGTTCATGATTATTTTTTCATGCCATAATAAATCGGAGTCATTAGATAGGAATTTTTCAGATAATACAAATTTAAAATCTCCGACAATATTGTTTTTATTCAATGATTCGTAACGACTGGTAATATCAACTTCCCCATTTTTTACCATATCACGAATAACTTCCCTAAACATTAAATTGATTTTGGTAGGTTCCCTGAATCCCAAATTAAAGTCGATTCTGTAAATATCATCTTTGGCAATTTCTGTTACTTTATATTGTGTTTTATAAGGCTCAGTTAAAATATTTACGTGTACAAACCAATAAATATCAGCTCTTTTCGGACGTTTTTGCAAGATAGAATACATAACTTTTTGCTCTAATTCATCTACACGATTGGCATTGGTCATATAAACTAAATGCGTAGCATATTTTGGAATAGACAAATCTTCGCTCAATTCCATCAATACTTTCTTATAATCATCAATCTTAATGATTTTAGTGTAACTTTTGTTGATTTTCTTAGCCAAAAACCATATCGTCATTACAGCAATCAGCATAGTTGCAATAATTAAGGTTACATAACCTCCTTCTGCAAATTTGGTAATATTGGCAAACAAGAAACAACCTTCAATTATTAAATAAATAGTAATAAGAGGAACCATAAAATATAGTTTTACTCTTTTCATGATTAGATAATAATTCAGTAAAATGGTTGTCATAATCATACATAATACAATGGCAAGACCATAGGCATGTTCCATATTACTCGATTCTTCGAAGTGCAAAACAATTCCCACACAACCAAAAAACAATAGCCAGTTAATGGACGGAATGTATAATTGTCCCTTAACTTCCGTAGGATATTTAATTCTTACTTTTGGCCAGAAATTCAATCGCATGGCTTCATTTATCAAAGTAAATGAACCGCTAATTAATGCCTGAGATGCAATTACAGCTGCTAAA
>Ga0307510_10004427_pt1 | contig 16533 bp, 17 predicted proteins | sample 12_EM_MG_FD_207224 | JGI IMG/M metagenome (GOLD analysis project Ga0307510, IMG submission 207224) | Populus trichocarpa ectomycorrhiza microbial communities from riparian zone in the Pacific Northwest, United States - 12_EM | ecosystem: Host-associated > Plants > Roots > Unclassified | place...
GAGGCCTGGAGGGTTGGCGGACTCACTAGCTGATATTACGCAAATCGTCGTCACCTCTGATGAACCCTTTGGCCTTTGGAGAAGAGAAAGTGATTGTGTTTGCGTACTCGCGCACCTTGCCGCGACGGCATGGCGTCCGTGTGGCTGATGGATAATAACAAGTAGTGATCGCATTTTTTGATCGGGCGTCTCTCTCTTCGGATGAGGCGGTGTGGGGCAAGATAGGGCAGGGCACTCCAGAACTCAGTACAGTAATGTCCCTCTCATCCATCTGTGTAAATTATAAATTGTACAGCAGCCGTTTCCTATGTTTGCCGAATTTGAGAATGTCGGTCACAGACAAAGGCCGCCAAATGTATCAATGAGCCGATCAGTTAGGTTCTGCATGCGGTGCAACACGGAACGGCAGTGGCCTGACCGGAAAATAAGGAAGTTGTACAACTTCCTTTCCTCTCGCTCCCACTACACACACCTTTTACAAGCGTAAGGTGGCTTGTAGTGGTTCCTAAGGTATTGGCACTAGGAGTACGTATCGTGATCACCATCGATCAGCATCAGAAAAAAAAATTAAAAAGGGCACATTTTCATCGATGGTTTTCTTTTGACTTGCCAAATACGGTATACGACCACAAATAATTACAACTAATTGAATATCAAAATGAAATGACCAAACAAGCAAACAAACAAGACAAAAAGCGCTTGATTGATGACGCGACTTCGGGAGGAGGGGAATTTCACCCAGTTGATACTGCATCACGCCCTTAGAGGGCAATATCCAAATCTTGATTAGTCGGCGCAGAGTTGGCTGTATGAATGAAATGAATATGTATGTTCGCTTCCGGTGGTTGGAGACAATTGAAGATGTCTCCCCAATCCAATCCAAAGCGTCTCCAAGCTCCAATTGCAAAGCTCAACTCTAACGACCGCGGATCCAGGACCCTCGGAGTCGTACCACGTGGCCCCACTTATCATTCTATCTCGACTACTTCGACTAAAAGTTTTCGACTATCTCTCCTCCATGTGGCGCGTTACGGCAAACGAGCGGCGCGAGCGCCCCTCGGGGTGGGGGGGGAGGAAGGGTGGAAGGGTGCGGCTCTTCGTCTACGGGCGACACGGCGTATGGAGCCCGCCCTCCGCGGCCAACCCGTCTCAATGCCAGTTAACTGTACGTATCTTATCCGTCGGTAAAGCGAGGTGCTTCGCGTACCGTGGCCTCGATCCTAGATCAAACTTCCCCGAGAAGTTTGTTTGATTCTTAATTTTGCTTGCCGCACGGACCATACAAATGAATGAAGGGAAAAAGAAGTAGTCGTTTGTGTATTTGCGTGGGTGCTACGCGACGCGACGCGAATGGGATGATGATGGTGATGGTGATCCTCGAACCGACCGCGCAATCGTCCTAACTCGGTCCAGAGCTTGACGCAAGTGGTTGTATTAGCGAGGTGATGGGTGGGACTGGGCAATGGTTTCCTCTGCTTGTTTCCTTGGGAACCCACAGAAATCACCAAAGGGACTGTATTGGCTTCGCGTTCGTTGCCCTTGGGGTTCCTCGATCAAATTTGGCACGGCTACAATACCGTGACCGTGCCCTACCCCCATCATCTGCACAATCACGCCACACGGCGATCCATCAGCGTCAGTTATGGCAGTAGAGCCGCGGAGCCGGCGCTTCGTGCGCCTACTCGTGCCCTCTGGCCAATGAATGCCTCGCTTCGACCCGAACAGGCAGACGGCGGGAGGGGGCGGTTTCGTAACGTGAGTACACGGTTTACGGGAGGCATGAGGAGATTTCTGGCATTGATGCGCATCTTGAGATTGATCCTCGCTGTACGGCAGCTATAGTGTGTTAATTTATGAAACGCTACGCCGAGCACTTCGGGCGCAAAGGGATTGAGGCGTGCGCATGACTTGAGAGCCCGTTATTATCCTTTCAAGGGGCTCCAACGATACCTTGGATGAAGTCGCTCCCCACGAGCCGCAACTAGCCGCCGTGCTTGCCACTTATAAGGGAAACAGTGGGCGGATACAATTACCGACCGGGAGCCCGTTGATAAGCCGTAGCGACAGAAGCTATTGTTCTGCAGCCTCATGTCCTGCACAACGTATGCCAAGTTTTTGTTGCCGAGTGATAGCAAGAAAAGGGGGGAGGGGGCGATCGGCTGGACATACAGTGCTAGCCTGGCCCTCAGGTCCTCGGTGTCTCCCGTCGCGGTATGTCACTAGCTGCAATTGTTCGTGAGATCGGGATGGAACAGGAGGGCATACCTCAGCAGCAGGAGTGGGATTAGAAGATGACCAAAGAGTAAGTCCACTACCTTCATACCACTGATTATGTGGCCTGCCTCGCAACGTCTTACAGATGGTGACAAGTTATGGCATGGACTAGGCCTCGCATTCCGAACGTCTCGGATTGACGAGCGGCACAGCCCCCAGGCCCATCTCATCATCTAGGCTCACGCAACTGCGCGTCCTTGGCCGTAACCCGCGGTCGTGCCATTTGGCACCACAAGCACTTGGGCTCTGGCGACATTCATCAAGTCACCGCCGATTGTGGAGGGGGCGAATTGGGGATAGAAAAGCTAGGCGGATGTATTGCTCCAATTAGGGGCCCAAGGAACAGGTGACGCTGGCCAAGGGGGGATTTACATTGGAAATTGAGTAGTGCAAAAGCTTGATAGGAGCAGGACAATCGGAAAAGCTAGATAACGGAAAGGATAGCACGTGGAACTGACGATTGGATATTTCGATATTTGGGCGATTGGCCGGCTGGTCTCGCGACTGCAGAATCAAATGGTGGTCGGACGCATATATGCGTTCGCGTATATGTGTTAAAATGGCTCGCCGTATGATTTTCTTAAAATACAGCAAGAAATACGTACGTGTATCCCGCGGCCGACACGAATTTGACAGTCTCCATTCTCCGGTAAGCCCGCGTCTTCGGCGGCCGCAGGGCTTAATTCGCCACGACGTACTGTATAAGCAACGCATGTAATCTTTGGACAGACTTACGATGTGCATCGCGGGGGTTCCGCGTCATCAGCAAAAGGACTTGGAGTAACCATTCAGGCGCTTTCCGCGGGCGTAAGGGTGAGGGCAAGCAAATTCGGTGACAGGTCTTACTAAATGGAGGTCGGGTTTCGTAGTGTCTGTTGTAGATCGTCTACAGCGATCCCACTCGTTCGCCTAAAGGAGCGAGGGGGATAGCCGAGTCATCCAGAGGAGATTGTGCATTACTGCGGCGCCGCTGGTACGGCTACAGACCCGTCACCGGACCTTGAGTGGCGGCGGCCAGCGCGACTCGTAAGATCGGAGAGAGGGTGCGTGTTTATGAAGCGGAGAAACGATTTTCAAAAGGTAGGCATTGCGGGTTAGGAAGAGCGTTGACGTCCGAGCGAGAGAAGTAGGTCTCATAATTAGGGTGGACGCTCGGGCCCGTCGTTGAGGGGTCATATCAACAAGTGCCGCCGGGATTGGGACAAAGGTGGGTTCCCACATATCCGTCCATTAAACCATTGTTGTGCTATATGGTGTTCCATATAACGGGCAGCAGACGGCGTGACAGCTTATATGCGGAGATCTCAGCTCTAGATGCGTGTAGCTCAATCTTTGGCTTGCTCTGAAGGTGTCATGTCGCAATTGTCTCGGCATGAATGTGGTCCATAGTGAAAGACAGGAATCGAATCGAATGTGAGGCGGGACATGTACAGGAAGCGTCGACCAACTAATTGGACACAAATTTCATGCGAAGAGACCGAAAAGGCATGAGAACGGCAGACAATAAGTAGTTGCCAGAGAACGCAGATGCTACGGAACGAGGCAGCGGCCTGCCTGCATTGATGCCGGTTGAAAGGGAGGGCCGTGCCGTGAAGAAAAAGGTCTTATGATGTGGTTCTGCAGTCAAGACAATTAGCGGCCAACGACAATCAAAGTCATCATGGGTTGGGTGGCGAAGCGACTCTATTGGCGATGATGAGGTTGCTAAGGTGTGGATAACAAGGAGGACTGCTGATGAGGAGGAATTGGGTGAAAGTATATTCAACGACAAGTTTATAGGTGCGAAAGAGATCAAGACAGAGATAGGCGTACGGTATGTACAGTACCATGGATTGGCTACACTGGACAATGCCGAGGTGCCCTGCTGAGCCGGGACCAAATGAGGAGCGGCTGATGTGGGCGCCAATGGGAGATGATGGGGTGATCAAAGAACAGATCTGGTAACTCCATTGGATGTACGGGCGGTAATTTGGCGGAGAGCACTAGGAATGACGAGTGGGAGGGACGAGGCATGGGAGGCTGAGGAAGGTGAGGGAAGAGGACATGGGGTTCGTCAAGCGGGTGGGATCCTTGCGGGGTCGGGTGAGGATATGGCCGGCGCCGGGAGGAGGGGAAGGAAGAGAGGAGCGGGCCCACTTGCTGGCTTTGGGCGGCTATCGGCGGAGTTTAAACGAAGGAAATTGACATCGAAAGATTGTAAATAAATAAATAAATAAAGGGTTATTATAAATAAATAAATAAAATGAAATTTTGAAAAAGGCTGGGATTAATTGGGATTCGCTGGCTCGGTTCGCGCGAGAAGGACCTTCCCTGTTCCCTGTCCCGTCTCTTGCCATAAACGCCGCGCACTCCTTTATATCAGAGCGGCTCGACGTCCCGTCTTCCTTAATTTCTTTCCCCTCCCCTTTTCCCTTTCCTTTCTTCCTCCCCGCCCTTTCCCTCTCCCCCCTCCCACCTTACATCGCTCCTGCTGTTCATCCCTCTGTACAGCCTTGGGCATCCATCTCCCCGTTGCCCACCACCGCCGCTTAATCCCCTCCCCCCTCTCACCAGGCGGTGTCTGGTAAGTGCCCACCGCATATATTCCACAACCGCCCAATCTGATCCCCCTCTCTCCCCTCCAGCATATAGTTCCAGTGTTAGCTATCTTACCTCCCCACGAATACACACACCCTTCCTTGGGCATTAATCTCTGCTCGCTCCAATTTACTCTTTCCTAATCATGGACGTCCCCTCAGCATCATCGTCCTCTCATATGCACTATATCTCTCATCCCACATATCCCCACTACACTCAGCAGTCTTCCGACATCCCTTCCTCCGCACTTTTCGCCCCCGACAACTTTGTCCACACGTCTCACCACTATCGATCCCACTCCCTACCTTCAGAACCTATCCAAGCACCTGACATCCGCATGACCACGATGACTCCAGCGCCGCTCGAAGATGAAGATCAGGATCTTGTCCTTCTGTCCAACATCTCCGACCTTCCGTCCTCCTCTATCCACGGGTTCCAGAACACTCAGGATGGCGGACTTTCACGCCAGCTGACCCACCAGGAGCAGGAACGATTAGCTAATCTCGACCGTCTCAAATTTTTCTTGGCCACGGCACCTTCAGCCTGGTCCGGCTGCACCACAATTCCAGACATGAACGCCGAACACCCCACGCACCCGAACGCCGCTCATCCCGCGCTCAATCGCTTCCTCCTTCCTAATCAGGAATATGTCACCTGCGTCCTCTGGAATGGCCTCTATCATATCACGGGTACGGACATTGTACGTGCCCTCGTGTTTAGATTCGAGGCCTTTGGCCGGCCCGTGAAGAACATGAAGAAGTTTGAAGAAGGCGTCTTTAGCGACCTGAGAAATCTCAAGCCTGGCGTCGACGCATCTTTGGAAGAACCGAAGGTCTGCCTCACCAAGTTTTGCCCCTCACCGATCTGACCTGATACGTTCCTTTCTTAGTCACCTTTCCTTGACCTCTTGTTTAAGTATCAGTGTATCCGCACACAGAAGAAACAAAAGGTCTTCTACTGGTATGGCGATCTCCGCGTATTCCCTCCCGTCGTCTTGCTTATACTTTCTTAGGTTCTCCGTTCCTCACGACAGACTCTTCCTTGATGCGCTTGAGCGCGATCTGAAGCGAGAGAAGATGGGCCAAGAGCCTACCACCATGGTCACCGGCGAGCCTGCGATATCCTTCACCTATGACCCCAAGCGCTCCCTCTACGATCAGTTCAGCAGGGCACAGAAGGGTGACGCAGACGACGAGGATGCTCATTGCTCCGATGGTCCTGATACCGGCGCCGTGAACAAGATGATTAATCCTGCGGACTCAATCGTGGGCCGCTCCCGCGAAGATGGTTCCTCATCATCCGATGAGCGCTCTGGCGAAGACGCTCGCCCACGTCCCAACGCAGCGTTCTTGTCGATGTTCTGTTTACCTGAGGGTTCCCCCACCTACAAACGCAGACGCCGTCGGCAGCCCAAGATAACTCGGAAGTCCTCGGAGGAAATTTCCGACAACGCCTCAAGCGGTGGCAGTGTCCGACAGACCGTGGACGAGAACCAGATTGCGCCGAGTATCGGGCACAGACTGGGCTTGGCCAAGAATGCTTCCGATGCTTTCCTTAACCAGGCTAACCGCCGTCTCGGATTTTCGGTCGGACATGGACATCGTGCGGGGTCATCTAGCTTCCCGGAGAACTTACTCATCATGGGCGCCTCTAACACCACGACCAACGGCTTCGGCACTCCTTCAGATGTTGATGGGATTTCGCGTCATCCTCAAAGGCAGAATACATATCCATTGTATGAGCCACCGCGGGCAGCCATTGGTCACACATCTCAGCTGCAGGGATTCCCCTCCTCGAGGCCGTCACCTTACGTGTTCTCCGATGGCTCTGCCTCCCACTCATCTTCTAGCCTCCCCGCACCATCGCAAAAAGTGAAGGCGTTCTCGTGCCCACTCTTCTCATGCGGTCGTCTGTTCAAGCGCCTCGAGCATCTTAAGCGACACATGCGTACGCACACCATGGAGCGCCCGTTCCAGTGTTCCGTCTGCCGCAAGCGTTTCTCTCGTTCAGATAACCTTACCCAACACCAGCGCATTCATGCTCGCTCAATGGACACAGGCCCCATGTCCTACGAGCCGCCATTATTTGGCGAGGAGTCCGATGCGGACAACGACGGCCTGTTGGACGGTGACGATAGTGACTTTGCAGCCTATGCCAATGCCCGACTAGTTGAGGTTGAGGTGCAGGGCGAACTTCCCGAGGAAGGCCTTCTTCCGAGCGTGACGACGGGTGTGCACGGAGCATCGCACGAAATCTTCACGTCATCCATGCCCAATGTCCAGTTCGCACAGCCAAGCACGCGAGAGCAAAGCGGTTATCATGCTGTAGGCACGTCATCACCCTGGAGCATGCGGACCACTCCTCTTCCGAGCCCGGGATTCCGCAGTCCGGACGCATCCCCTGCGCAGGTGGCGCAACAGATCAACGGTTCGTCAACACATTACAATTCGTACCCCGGCAGCGTGGCTAGCTCGTACACTCCCATCTCCGCGCCACCACACAAGTCCGGGTTCGATCAACCATCTGTGTATTCCCAGGGCTTGGAACACTCGCAACCATCGGGATCTGGTCCCATCAGGCGTCATCGCAGCGTAACCCCATCAGTTGTTCAGAATGGGGAGCTTATCAGACGGCCAGTGACCGCGGCATCTATGTCTGATTATCGCTCAGCTAGCCCTGTCCCCAGGGGCTACCACCCATACGCGAACGCAATGGCTTCTGGGCATGCGTCCAACAGCTCGACCCGTTCGAGTCCCGCAGGCTATCACATCCCTTTGGAGCCGACGCCGTTGCACCAGTCACAGATCCCACGTGCTGCAGATGAATCCGCGCATGAGCCATTCGCCTCGATCGCCACCCCTTCCATGGGCTTTGGACTTCAGCATGCAGGCGAGGCAAGCTCCTACGACGGTATGTACCTGGCGGAGTCGTCGTCCACCCTTCCGGCGACCACCTTCTCTCAGCCTGAGCCGTTCTACCAAGCTCACGTTGCATCCGACTACTTCCACGGCGAGCCACAACAAGTTGTCATGTGAACTTCAAGTGCAATTCGACTCAATCTCCAACACGAAGAGTACTCTACCTCCTAGGACAATCCCGTAATTAATTTTCCTATTACATATCACCCCCTTAATTTGCTCGCATCTGTCTCATTGTGGTCCTCAATTGTTGATAATGCATAACATACGATACTGTGAGTATTTTATCCAGTTTAATTGTTTTCCAAGGCTCGGCCTTGTAATTGGTGACTTCTATCTATTTCACTTTCTCCCCGCGCTCGGCCGCACCCTTGGATCGTGTTTTCTGTCTTTGCCGCATCACCCTGTCCATATAACGCACCGTAGCAATTATTCGTTTCCCCTCATCTCTCCATTTATTCACGATCACGCGAGGCGTCGTCTGTTACTGTATTGTTCTTTCACTCATTCGCTAATCTCCTCATTCCCTCAGTTCTAAATGCTCTCCTATCGTTCGCGCACTACTGTCTTTTTACGCCCTACGTTCATGCAGCCGCGTCCGCCTCGCTCTCCACGTGTATTACCCTCGATGATGTAGTACTTAATCCTGCCTGTTTTAATTCTCTCAATACGATTTTCTCGTATCTCTGACACGTTGCAGTGAGAAATAAGAGTTATCCGCGACAGTAGGGACGGCGACGTTCCCGTCCTATCGCAACTCTGTGCCTGTGCCAAGGGCAAAGGCCCCACACGCACGCACGCTGGGATCACACAGTACATCATACACCAGTCTAGAACCTGTAGGATCTAAGCATCCGCAAATTTGGTGGCGCGGCCATCCGCGTACCATCATACATCGTGCATCATGGGCCAACGGCATCGGTGGATTTCTGCTGGAGAATCGGTCTCCTATTGATTCCGAAGCCATGGTCATGTGCCACCCAGAAAACCTAGTACGACTCGAGAGATAGCCACCGACCTTCCCGTGCCCTGCGATGAGGACGGGGAAGGGGTCGAGGGGACGAAGGGCTGGTTAAGATTTGCCTTATCTTTCCCGTTACGGATCACTGGCACGCTGTCCCTTCTTCCCCTTCCCTCCTTGATGACTTTTTTTTCCCTTTCTATTTCCGCCTTGCTTCCGCAATCGCAATCAGTCATATCATCATCCAACATCTTTTTGATGATACTTTTTCCCATGCAAAGAAAAGAAAGTTCGTGTCGTCGGATTGGTTGGAGCGTTTGGTTTGATCACCGATGACGGTGTTCAGTCCTTGTCACGCTGCTGCCCTTCCCTTCAGATTGCACCGCCCCATAACCTTCCCCTTCCCTTAGCCATCTTTCTTCTTTTTTTGGTCCCTCCCAAATCTCAATCTCCCTCACCTCCTAGATCATTTCGCCCGCTCCGTACCTGTTTCTGTTTCTTGACGATCATGCGCAAAACAATTGGCGGTGTTGATGAACCTGGGTGGGGCATGAGGACAGCGCCCATCCGCATCGAACACCGCGCCAGGTCCCCACTCGTCCGCCGCACGCAAACAACCCGTCATCGTTCTGACAGGCGCAACCCACCCAGAGTCCACCCAGTCCCCCAGAATAGCGCACGTTCCCCGTTCCAGAACCCCCCGTGATATCGTACGAGGTATCACATGAACAAATAAAAGCTAGCCCCACCACTCCCTTCCCTCATACGGTACTCATATACGGTAAGTGCCGGCACGATACCGCTCACATCTCAGGGACGAGGGCGGCCGGCAGCCGTCCCTTCCTCGTGCTTTATTGCCCCAAAACGCCGTGTCCTGTTAGCCAGCCACCATCTGATGGAACGAGGGGTAAAAGGAGAGGGGGGTGCGGGAAGGCAGGGCAGGGCGGGCTAGGAGACAAGTTTGAACCTGTAACACCTTGTTCGCGGCAACACGCGGGAAAAACGCTCCATCATTCATTGGTTGGGGACAAAAAAGTCTGGTTGGTGGCGGATAGCTGGGACTTATCGATGGACTTGTTATCATTTTGTTGTGCAATGCGCGTGTGTGCGCGTGAGCGCTCTAATGGAAGGGGGCTCCCACACCACCCCACTCCCCCCGCCCTGGACGGACGAATGGTTGACCCGCCAACCCACATGCAGCCGTATGAGTCCAGATTCTTTTAATTTCGAGCAACGTGCGTCTGACTCGAAACGAATCAGTCGTTCGCAGGTTGCCTTCACGACCAGCGCGGCGTCATGTGGGAGGGGAGTGAGGGTAGTAGGACAATAGTAAGCTCAGCGGTACTTTTTGTACGATGACATTATGACAATGGGTAAGACTGACTGACCACGCCACCCAGAACCGTAAATATGATCTGGTACGTGTCCTAATGCGTGTGCCCATATTCGGCACCGGCACTATTTTCCCCGACTGGGTCCTGACCGCCGAGACCGACTTGGCCACCCTCAGATAACCAAAGGATGCCAAGGCAGGCAAGCCGGCATCCAAACATTTGTCCACTCGACTGGATGATACATCAAACTGTCCCTTCTACCGTGACCGTAGTACTGTAGTATCGAAATCATCCATCGCTTTGCGCCTGGTGAGTAACCCTCGGATTTAGGTCATACGGTCGGCATAATAACGCAGCGCCTGTCGGTGTTGGTGGTGCTCAGACGTCGTTGCTGCTATGATACATCTGGTCCCGAATTCTTTGTATCGTCGGAGTCCACATGGATGAATCATGGGCATCAGCAGTGCCCCGCTTACAGCCCCAGTCCCTATCACAACATTATCCTTACCCCGCGGAGCGGACAACCCGTACACCAGACGGGGACTCCAAAGGAATGTGTGTGCGATGGTGATGATGATGGCGATGATGCGCTCAGCTTTTGTGTTCCATTTCATGCACTCATGCTGCGCTGCGAGGTCCAGCTTTTCCGACCACTCCGTAATACTTTTTCATTTTTTCGTTGGGCGCGCGTAGGTCGGTCACAGGCTGAGGAATCAACGAATCAATGATGGCCGGAGGCGATCATGCGAAATTTATAAGTTACATGCAAAATCACCGGGGCGTCGCTGCTATGTATATATCACGTGTCGTCCTGGCCGTCCCAAACGTATCCTTGGAAGACGTTCAACCACCAGCGGACTTCGCCGTGCTCTGCCTCGTCGCGGCACACGACACCTTGAGCCTCGGCCTCGTCGACCATCTCCGAAGCAAGGCCGATGGGCACACCTTCCTCTTGCGCGATGTCCAGCGTGGTTCGGGCACCGGACAAGAGTAATGTTCCGTGGAGACGCGCAGCGAAGGCAGCCGGTGAATAAGTGGGCGTGTGTAGCACCCGTAGACCGCTTGCATGGAACGTACGCTCCGTGATCATTGGGTCCGTGTAAGTCGGCAAATGGGGTAGCACCTGCAGAAATTGCGAGGGCGTCAAGAGAGCTGTTCAAAAAATGCGCGTGATTTTTCGACAACTTCTGATGAGGGTAGCGTGTGGGAAGCATATGGGCCGGTCTTACCTACTCCTCTCGCGCGATTCCATCCACCCCATACTTCGTCGAGAGCGATCATACCACGATTCTCCATCATTCCAGGCCCACTCTTTCCGCCAGTACCCTGCAGCACGCCGGCGAGCTCGCGCGCGAGTTGCTCGTACCAGCGCTTCTCGTCGCTCGCCATATCGAGCGTGACGGGCACGTCCGTCATTCGCAGACCGAGCTGTGCAAGCGATGAGCGTATGAACGTTGCCGTTTCCAGATCCGCTCCACCGGACGATGTGTTGAGTTCCGTCACAGTCGTCAGACGGTCGTTCAGCTCTCCGGCCAGGCGCACCATCTCGCGGGCTTTGACCATCAACGCATCGAGATCCTTCAGCGCGTCGTTCATATCAAGCTGCGTTGATTGCGCAGACGTCTCTACGCCACGCACGAGGCCATCTAGTGACCCATTTCAATACCCCAAGACGACAAGAAACGAGGATGCGTTGTCGCTTACCAATGCCAACCCGTTCATTGCTCGATGAGGCAGTTCTCTGACCAATCGGTTTTGTTTGAGGACTCAAGTTTCAGCTATTATATCCCTTGTCTCCCACAAATGAGGGCCCACCTGCCAAGCTTTGCCTAAAAGACTCCGTTTGAGGACTGCGTACAGTGCCTTGTCACCACCCTTACGGAAGCTCAAACGCAGGATTGCGCTGCCATCCCCGGTTCCTTCAGGTATTGGAGACTGAGGCCGGGATAAGATGGGAAAGATGGGAGGTGCCTGGGGAAGCTCCGTCTCGCAAATCTCGCATTTCGCCAGTGCGGGATGGTTCAAGAAGGTGCATGCCGGGCATGCGATCTCCTTCGGTCGGGTGACAGGGGTCGCTGGAAGGGAAGAAGATAGGTGCGCTGAAGGTGGAGGCGCAGAAGCTGCTCGAGGTGGCGTCGGGGTAGTAGCCGAGCTTGTTTTGGAACGTGGGACGCCGCAGAGAGCGCATTTCGCACCCGTCGGGCTCGAACCTGGCGGGTTGCGGAAATCGCACACCTCGCACTGCCAACCCTCAACAGGGTCGTCGCCATCGGTTGCGGTTGCGGCGAGCGCTTCTGATGTCAAGTACAATGTGACTTTGGACGATGACTTGAACATGCCAGCGTAGTGCTGGGTCTTGACAACGGTCGACAGGTCAAGGGTGAAGGATCGCGCGTGAGGTTGGGCAGCGTCGACGTAGAAGAGCCGATGGCTCGTGACGGAAATCGTGCCATTCTGGTGATTGGCAGATTTCTGTAAACTACGATATCAGTCAGGATGGAGGGAGGGGACGAAGGTGAAGATGACGAGAGGAGTCATGGGGGCACAGGCAACGACGGTAATTGGCGGCGTGTCGATCAGAAGCCAGCCTCTCTGGCGAGTGAGAGCAGCCTCCGCGCCTACGCCGAACCAAAACAGATGGCAGACTGAACCGAGAAGGGCTTTACACCCAAGAGAGCATCACGCGATCACATGAACACCCTTTGCACGAGGAGGATTTGTTGGGTCCGAAAATAAGAGGGAACGCAAAGCGGGGCGGGTGGGGAATGGGGGAGATCGGGGAATGTGCATTACCCATCATATATGCCAACGCCCTCTTGACTAGCGTAGTCCTCCTCATCGGCGTAAAGTAAAGCGGCGACAGGAATGGTGCCATCGACGGGTCTTGTGTATCGTTGCAATATCATGGCATGGAAGTTGTGACTCGGAGTGCGTTGTACACGGGGAAAGGGTGACGAGATGCTACGTCGTTAATAAAGTACTCTTAAGAGAAGATGAGAACAGACTCGGCGAAGGAGGTACGAGAGGACTCACATAAATGATATCAGCTCGGAATAGTTGATTGGGTCGTGAGGCGTATATACAGGCGAGTGCAGTGGCGCCCCCGCGGTAGTTTGGAAACGACTTGGTCAGTGGCAGCAGGGATCTTACAGAGTTGATAACGATTCGCGATGGCAAAGCCCTCTGATGGATTGTAGGCCTGAAGAGGAGTGATACTCGTGGCCGCAGCAAAAGATAGTGTATATTTAGATGCCGTGCTGTGTTGGGCAGTTTGGGCTCCCACCGACCTTCAACTTGAAGTAGTTGGTGACGTGCTTCTCTCACTGTTCATTCTCACAGTCCGCAACGACAGAATTCGCTCATTGAGAATTGGTCAGTCTGAATGTACACATAAAGTATCAAGATTCGCAGATCAAGACGGAGCCACCGCAACAAGTGAAGGACCTGTTTTCCTTGTAAACCACTCGTTGCCAGACTCTCAACCCAAGTCACACCTGCTCATTAGAACTCTTGGGTTTGATTCCTTGCTTGAAGGCACAGGCACTCCTCTATCTCTCTGGTGAGGTGTTACGTAGTCGACCATCCCCCGTACTTGTTCTCACCCCGTCCTTTCCCCTCCCTCCTTTAATCGCGTGGTCGCGTGCCGTAAACTTCAAGTGGCTATCTACTTCCTGGGGAATCTTTCGCTCTCACAGATACGGTGAGTACACAGTAATCTTTTGGACAACTTTGGGCCCGACATGGTATGGATCAGTAGATTTGTGTTTGACGCTTTTTTGTCTTGCATCGGCTATTTGCGACTTGTTAAGGCCGGGACAGTAAATATTACTGTCGACAACCTAGGCCGTTGGCCGTCTATCATCCAATTACTACATGGATTTCAATGGAGTTCTATTAGGTTATGCTCTCCATCTGTTCCCTTCCTTATGATTGGCTTCCAACAGTACCTGTTGCCACCGTTCCCACATCCCGCCAGCTTTGGGTGACTGCGGACGACCTTGGCGACGCTGGCGGGAGGAAGAGTTGATGATATATCAACGAGGCATATGCCAACAATTAAAGTCAATCTCGGTGGCGAAAGATGCGCGGTTCCCAACCCCACTTGTGATCCTGATAATAGGCAACAGCATCACGGGAGCCTAGATGCGGATGATCCCGGGTTTGTTGATTTCTACGTATCAATTTGACTTAATCTCTCTTGTACACTTCGTTTACTCCACCACCGATCGTTCTTGCCAGGGTCGGCCATCCACCTGTATCGCATTTTCCTGTTAGGGATGCCGCCCAATACCTATAGCACCCCAACCATCTGTCACTCTTACTCTAGACGCTGAGCGCGCGGCCACCTTTCTCCATACTGCAGTGACTCCGCAAATACTCATGGCTTCCAATCTAATGTTTCCGTCTTCAACGAGAGGTACCGTCACTACTGTACACATTCTCAATCTCTGACCTAACTCGACCTTTTTGTACGATTACCACGCGGTCATACAGATGATTCGATCGTGCATTCACCACTTATTCCCACGGCGACGACTCCCTCGTAACCGGCCAGGCATTCACCATAAAGTATGTGATGCTCCGTACTCTGTAGCGATTGTCACTTACGAATTATTTTTGTTTGCCATATCTGTTCATTTGCAGAATTCGATCAGACTCGAATCATATCAGAACTTCTCATAGGTTTAGTAGGAGGATTTATCGCTGTGATTTCGGCTTTATCTCCTTGCTCGCGCTTAGCATGTATTGGCTTTGCCGCCGCTCTCCGTTACGACAGACAGGGACGTTGATTCCATACCCAGTCTTATCATCCTGATGCCCCTGGGGGTCCGCCATCGTGACCCCACTTCATTCGTCCCGAAATACCTCCTGGTACGTAGCAATGGGTTAGTCCTATTCAGAATGGGGTGAGCCCTAATCACGGTTGTCACCTACACCACATCCACACTGTGTTGTACAGTACCCCCGTAGCTTTGTCCTGCGGAGGTCTTTCTGAATACCATCGGAGTTTTCATCTAGGAATCGTACCACCTCACGTCATCTCCCGTTTGGTCTACGCGCCGCGCACCAGTGGTGCTCCCTATACACATGATGCGCAATTTTCAAACATAACACCTCCTTTCCCCGTTACAGTTTACCTCCAGAACTACCAGCTCTTCCCCAGTCACAAATATATGCGGAGGATGCGGAGCCAACATTATTTGAACTTTTCCTGTTCTTCCTACAGTGGTTATTCAATTTTCCTCACGACCTCCGAGTCCACAGCCCCCACGATGGTCTAGAACTCCATATCGAGCAATTTACCCGGTATAGGTCCAATATGTATTATCTCCGAATCTAGTGCCTGGGATACTGTCGTTACGTGCAGGAAATGGCAGCAGTGAAGTCACTGTTTTCTTTCTACGGCCAAGAGCGGTTATAATGTCGTTTTCGATGCTTTAGACGCTCCTGTGTCTGGTTCGGTCTCCGCAAGGTCTTCGTGACGGAGCTTCAATGAGTGGGTTTCACCCACCACTACACGATTTACCAGCCCCATGATGCATCCAAACCCCGACAGCGCTTCTCTGAGGACCACACGTATGCTGGTTCCTATCCATAGTTGGCGCTTCTCAGCTCCCTTCATCAGGAAATTGCTATCATATTGGTCCTCCGCACGCGCTTGTGTTCCCTGTTCTATGAATGATATTTTAAATTACATAGAACGAACAGGAATGACAACTGTTGCTCCGGACGTCATTCGTGCTCTTCCACATCCCAGCATCAAGGGCATCGCGATGGCTTGCTCAAACTCAAACTTGCGTCGGTGCGCGCCTGGTAAACGCCATCACACGGTACGACAACTCACATTATTCCTGATCTATTCACGCTACCACATTGGTTAAGACTACACCCTATCTTTACGTGGGGGGGGGGGTATTTCGGCCCTGGCGCTGGGTCCTTCCCATTTACGCCTGAGTACCAAAGTACGCAGTAACTCCGGGCCCAGGGTCATATTATAGAGCGATGCGTCGGAGAATATACAGAAGTGTACGAACCCGCGCCATACAGTATTGCGGTAAACTGTGTGGGCATCACCATCACCACAACAGAGGTAAGCAGTGGCGTTTATTCTCTCCTGAGAACCCAACGTCTCTCAGAAAGCCTAATTGGTGGGCCATGGATCACCCAGCCAGGCACTAACCATAAATTTGCCATCAGGGATATCCGTCAGACCGTAGGAAGCAATGAAGGTGAAGGTGTTACGTCTGAAGCTGGTTCATCACCATACGTAGGCCAGCGGTGCAGAAACTCAACCGACACGGCGCTTCCTTGCCAAAGACGTAATTGGTTTCCAGTGGGAAAGCTAAAACATTGAATATTAATACAACAAGTCCAGAAATAGGTGTGGATTTCACGGCGTACGACAATTCGAGGTGTTACCTGGCGAACCTTCTTTCCCCGTACTTGTGGCTTGCAGCATATCACGAGC
>Ga0307510_10004428_pt1 | contig 16533 bp, 17 predicted proteins | sample 12_EM_MG_FD_207224 | JGI IMG/M metagenome (GOLD analysis project Ga0307510, IMG submission 207224) | Populus trichocarpa ectomycorrhiza microbial communities from riparian zone in the Pacific Northwest, United States - 12_EM | ecosystem: Host-associated > Plants > Roots > Unclassified | place...
TCTGCCGTCGCGAGAAAAGCCCTGGACGTTTCCCGAAACCATCGAGGCGATCGCCGAGGTTCATGCCGGCATCGAAGTGGCGGAATGCCGCTATCCGAGAAAGGCCCTGCCGCCGCTGCCCGGCATTCTCGCCGATGGCAGCGCCTCGGGACGCTACGTCTTTGGCGACCGCATCGAGACCTGGCGCGACGGACTTGCGTCCGTGCCCGTGCGGCTTGAAGTCGACGGGGCGCTGCGCCGCGAGGGCATCGGCGCCGACGTCATGGGCGATCCGCTGCGGCCGCTGTGGTGGCTCGCCGAACAGCGCCGGCAATGGGGCGACGGGCTTCGAGCCGGAGAGACGATCTCCACCGGCTCGATGACCGGCATGCTGCCGATACGCGCCGGCCAGCACGTCCGCGCCCGCTTCGGCGATGTGGCGACGATCGAGATCACGATCGACCTCTGACGGCCGACTGCACGCTGAACCCGAACGGCGCCACGGACGACTAAGGCGGAGGATCCGCATCCCTCCGCTCGAGAGCCGAATTCCATGTCCGTGCCTCGCCTTGCCACACTCGCCGTCGCCCTGTCGGCTCTGGCGCCGGCCAGTGCGAGCGCCATGGACGAATATCTGCGCGCCTCCGGCAACAAGCCTATGCCGATCAAGCTGTGCGGCGAGACCGATGCCGACCGCATCAAGACCGCCCTCTGCAAGGAGCAAGGCTACGACAAACTGGTGGCGCAGATCGACAAGGCGTTCGACGCCGTGCTGCCGAAGACGCCGGCCAACATCCGCCCGCTGCTCAAGCGCGATCAGGCGTGGTTCAACGAAATGATCCTCGAAGCCGCCGACCTCGTGGTGGAGATGGACGATGCCGACATCCGCACCGGTTTTGCGGAGACGCTGCAGTCGCGGGCTACTGCGCTCCAAAGCATGGCCGACGGCATCGGTCGCACCGGTTTCACCGGGCGATGGACCAGCGCCTTCGGCGGCATCGTCGTGACGCCGGCGGAAGCCGACGCCTATCGCCTCGCCGTCAACATCCGCGTCAACTACGGCAGCGACCGGCATGCCGAGTGCACGGTCGGCGCGCTCGTCAAGCCAACCGCCGGCGCATGGCTGGCGGGACCGTTGCTGCCGGACCGGGCCGCGCTGGCGAAGGCATCGGCCGAAGGCAAGGCAACGGCCGATGCCAAATCCCAGCCGAAGAAGCCGCCGACGATCAGGATGCGCCGCCAGGGCGAGACGCTTCGCGTCGCGATCGTGGCTGGCGACGAGGGCTACGACCTGCCCAGCTGCGAATCGGTCGAGCAGATCACCGCGAGCTATTTTGCCAGCGGCAAGCCCGAGGCCGCGCCGGGCAAGGCGGCCACGAATTTCGTGACGCCGACATTCGACTGCACCGACCCCAAGACCGCGACCGAGGAAGAGATCTGTGCCGATCCGGACCTTGCCGACAACGATCAGCGGCTGAACCGCGCCTGGAAGACATTGCTGCCGCGGTTGGATGACGTCACAAGGCGCGCGCTGACGGAAGACCAGCGCAACTGGGTCAAGGCTCAGGCCGCGCAGTTTCCGCAATTCCTGCATCCGGCCTGGGAGAAGCGAGCCTCGCAGATGCACTACACCACCGACGCCCGCGACCACCTCAACGGATTGCAGCGCGAGCGGATCGCCTTGCTCGAAGGTTTTGACGACAAGCGCGCTGGTCTTGCCGGCATCTGGCTTGCCTACAACGCGATCATCAGGCTCACCGCGAACGCGGATGGCACCCTGACCAGTCAGGGCTGGAAGTGGGAGCAAGGCGACTGGAAGGCCGGCTGCGATTACGCGATGACGGGCAAGGTCGTGAACGGCGCCTTCCGCTCCGACGAAAAGCGCAAGAACCCGGATACGCTGGAGCGCGACCACGCCACGTTGATCGCCAACCGCCTTGACGATGCCTTCGCCAAAAAACGCTGGAAAAAGGACGGCACCGCGGACGAGACCGCCGATGAGGCAAAATGCAAGCGCAATTCGTCGAACTCATCGACGGCGCGGCTGTTTCCGGCCCGCCCCTCGCCCGACATCGACAATCTCGGGGGATCGATCCGGTAGGCGCGGCGGACCGCTTCAATCCTTATCCAGTCAGGATCGGTTTCAGCGCCTCGCGCTGCTCGATGATGTAATCGAAGAACGCGGCAATGCGCGGCACGCGGCGGATATCGGGATGCGTCAACAGCCGCCAGCTTCGCGTCAGCTCCGGAACCGGACCGAGCACGCGGACCAGATCCGGCTCCGCATCGCCGAGCGCCGTCGGCAGTGGCCCTACCCCGGCGCCGGATTTCACCGCGGAGACGAGGCCGAGCACGCTGTTGTTGCGCACGGGCATCCTCGCTTCGGGCGCGACGTCCTTCAGCCACTTCGCGGTGCGATGATTGGCCAGCGTTTCGTCGAAACCGACCAGAAGATGTTGCGACAGATCCTCGATGCGCTCGGGCTTGCCGTGACGTTCGACATAGCCATGGCTTGCATAGACGGCCCAGAACGAATCCGCGATCTTGCGGCCGATCAGCTCGTCGTCGGTGTCGCCCGAGCGGAAGGCGATGTCCACCTCTCCCTTCGACAGGTCGAGATAGCGGTCGCTCGTGATTAATTCGACGCGCAGATGCGGATGGCGGGCATGAAACCGCTCGATCAGGCCCGACTGCGTCATGCGGATCACGATCGGCTCCGGACAGGTCACGCGGATCGCGCCCTTCATGTCCTGCTCGGTGTCGGTTGCCCGCCGCTGGAAATCCCCGACCGCGGCCTCGATGCGTTCGGCGAACGGCAGCAGCGTGGTGCCGTATTCGGTGAGGCGATAGCCGCTCGCAGCCCGCGTCACCAGCGCCTGCCCGATCCGGCGTTCGAGTTCTTCGAGCCGGCGATGCACGGTCGACTGGCTGGTGCCGAGCGCCTTGCCGGCTGCAATCGTGCTGCCGTGGCGCGCAACGGCGAGGAAATACTTCAAATCGTTCCAGTCGAACATGCCGCCATTATGCACTTTTGGAGCGGGTCCTAGCAATCTTGCGGCTCCCGCGGCGCGGCCGGGCTGCCTAGGGTTTGCGTCGAAACAGCGCGTTGATTGGCAACAAAGGAGCGATATATGCGCAGCCATCTCGTCCCGGGCATCGCCCTGCTCGCTAGCCTCTGCGTCGGCAATCCGGCATTGGCGCAGCAACACGGCGCGGCCGCGCCCAATATCGCCAAGCCCAACATGGTGCTGCAGCAGGTCATCGAGGGATTGCCCAAAGACGACAAGCAGACCGTGCGGGTCATGACGGCGACGTTCAAGCCGGGCGACAAGACCGTCTATCACACGCACCGTTTTCCGGTGACGGTCTATGTGCTGGAAGGCGCCTTCACCCTCGAGCTCGACGGCCACCCGCCGCTCACGGTCAAGGCCGGCGAAGCCATGGTCGAGCCGCCGAAGGTGCCGATGACCGGCTATAACCGCAGCGCCACCGAGACGACCAGGGTCGTCATCTTCTATGTCAGCGCCAACGACACGCCATTTCTCGACATGATGTCGCACTAGGCAAGAACGCCCGAGCCGGGCCGCATGCAGAAGCGGCACCAGCGCCGCGAGCCGTGATTTGCGCACCCTTTCCGGCAGGTGTAGCTTTTGCTTCCGCCGGGCCAGCGCCGATCGGGAGCACTCCATGCGCGTTCTTGTCTTGCTTCTTGCGCTTGCATTCAACTGGACGGCGCCGGCGTTTGCCGACGACGTCGCCGCGGCGCAAAGCGTGATCCAGGCGCAAGAGCAGGCGTTCAGCCGCGGCGATGCCGCAGCGGCGTATTCGCATGCCGCGCCCGAGATCAAACAGCTCTTTCCGGAGGCCGACATCTTCATGCAGATGGTGCAGCAGGCCTACACGCCGGTCTATCGCCACAAGAGTTTCGAATTCGGCGAGGCGCGCGCGGCCGGCGGCCGGATCGCCCAGCGCGTCCATATCGTCGACGACAATGGCGAAGCTTGGGAGGCGATGTACACCCTGGAGCAGCAGAGCGACGGCAGTTTGAAGATCACCGGCTGTTCGCTGCTGAAGGCGGGACAGGCGGTATAGCCGAGCTAGAAGAATTCGCCGAGAAACTCGGCGGCCTGGTCCGAGATACCGACGATTTTGTTCGTTGCCTGACGATAGAATTTGAAGTTGAGTTCGGTCTGGGGTTGACCGTCATTCCAGTCGCTGAATCGTTTGAGTTCGCTTCGGCCCAGCGACCGCTTCGCGAGCGCGGTGCGTCTGATGGCGACGCTCACACGCGGCGTTTGCCTGGTGATCCCGCGCTTCTTCGCCATCGCCTTGGCTGAACTGACAACGCCGCGCGCGATGAGGCCTTGCCCACCCTCGTTCTCGCTCGCGAACACGAAGACCGTGTCACCTTCGGCGATATGCTTGCCACCATACATCGTCTTTTGCGCGACAAGCGAGAACTCCTTCGCGCGCGGATCGGGGATTTCGGCTTTTATCGCGAACGCCATGATCGCCTGGTCCCGCCGAAGTTCCTGGATCGGCCCCTTACGCCATCGCCAGCCGCTGCCGTGCGCGCATCAACAGCAACAGCATGATCGCGATGTTGAGCGCGTTCCACGCCAGCCCGTTGGCGAAGGCTGCGCTGTAGGAACCTGTGGCGTCGAAGATCGCGCCCGAAACCCAGCCGCCGAACGACATGCCGAACACGGAGGCGAAGATCACGATGCCCACGCGTGTCGCGGCCTCAGATGCCGGCATCGCCTCGCGCACGATGATCGCGTAACTGGGCACGATACCGCCCTGGAACAGGCCGAACATCGCCGAGATGACGTAGAGCGAGGTCAGGCTGTCGAAGAACAGATAGAACAACAGCGCGGTGCCCTGCGCCACCGAGCCGATCAAAAGCGTGCGGATGCCGCCGATCTTGTCGGCGAGGAAGCCCGAGCCGATGCGACTGATGATGCCAAAACCCAGCATCAGCGACAGCATCTCGGCGCCGCGCGCCACGCCATAGCCGAGATCGCCGCAATAGGCGACGATATGAACCTGCGGCATCGACATCGCCACGCAGCAGGCGATCGCCGCGAGCGACAGCATCACCGTCAGCGCATTGGTGGAAAGGCGCAGGTCGACGCGCGGCGGCGGCGCGTTCTGATGGTCGCGCTGCACGCCCGCCCCCATCAGCATCCGCAGGCCGATCAGCGCCAGCGTCATCGCCACCGCCGTAAAGATGCCGATGGCGATGTGGGTGCTGCGCCAGCCCATGGTCTCGATGGCGTGGTTGATCACCGGCGGCCAGATCGCGCCGCCGATATAGTTGCCGCTGGCGGCGACGGCGACCGCGAGCCCGCGGTAACGATCGAACCAGTGCGAGGCCTCTGCCATCAGCGGGCCGAAGGTGGCCGACGACGACAGCCCGATAGCGAAATGCACCAGGATGAATTGCCAGATCGAGGTGGACATTCCCGCGACGACATAGCCGAGGCCCAAAATGCCGATGCCGAGCCCGATGGCGGTGACGATGCCGTAGCGGTCGGTGATCTTGCCGGTCAGCACCGCGCCGGAGCCGAATCCGAGCATGATCATCGTGAACGCCAGCGACGCGGTACCGCGGCTGGCGGCGAACTCGGTCTGCACCACCGGAAGTGCCACCACCACCGACCACATGCCGACGCTGCCGAGCGAGCCGATCAGCACGGCCACGGCAAGCCGGAGCCATGCCCGGCGCGAGTCGGGAACGAACAGGTCGGAATCTCGGGGAAGTTCAGAAGAAATGGCCACGGCGCACGCAACTTCGGGGCATAATCGCCTAACGTCAAGCCACATTGCCGCGATATTGGGCATGCAGTTGTGATGGGGCAGCGTCGCGCAGTGCCTTGGCGGAATCAGCCGCGGGCATTAGGTTGCCGCCATGTTCGTTCGCATGACGAGGCCGGTGCGCGCCAAAGCGGGGTGGTTTGTCGCCCTGCTCTATCTGTTTTGCGTGATCGCGCCCGGCGTCGCGCTGGCGCTTGGCGATGCCGCGTCGTGCCTGATGACCGAACCCGCGACGACCGACGCCGCGCATATTCATGACGGTGCGCAGCCGGCGCATGCAGCGAGCGTCGCGCACCAGCATGGCGAAGAACATCAACACCACGCCGATTCCGGCGCTGCCACGCATGATCACGCCCAGCACCAGCATGGCGGCAAGACTTCGCAGGGACCGTGCTGCGCCATGATGTGCATTTCGGCGATTGCGGCCGATCTGCCTGCGGTTGCCAAGCCCTCGCCGCCGATCTCGCTCTGTGTCTCCGAGATCTTCCAGCGCCTGCCGGGTGAGGCGCCCCCTCTGCTCTATCGTCCTCCGATCGCCTGATCCGACGTAACGGGTGCGTGCGGCCGCGCTTCGACGGCGTGCGCATGCCTGCACCTCCACGGATTGAGCCCACCGTGCCGCGCGTCGCCGCGGCCGATCGCTGACGAACGAGAGAAAGAACATCGAATGAAAAACATCATGACCGCCGGCCTCGCGATGGCCGCCTTGTCGGCATGGCCGGCGCCTGCAACCAGCCACGACAAGCATGCCCACGAAACCTGGTCGGCCGGCGAGCCCGGCAATCCCAAAATGCCCTCGCGCACCATTGAGATCGAGATGAGCGAGATGGCCTACACGCCGTCGCGCATCGAGGTGAAGCGCGGCGAGCAGATCCGCTTCGTGATCCGCAATGTCGGCAAGGAAGATCACGAATTTCTGCTCGCCACCACGGAAGAGAACCTGAAGCACGCCGAGGACATGAAGAAGCACCCGAAGATGGAGCACGACGATCCGAACGGCGTACGGCTGGCGCCGGCGAAATCGGCCGAGATCGTCTGGAAGTTCACGCACGCCGGCACGTTCGAATATTCCTGCCTGATCCCCGACCACCGCGACTACGGGATGATCGGGCGGGTGACGGTGAAGTGAAGACGGCAAGGAGATAACCATGAAGAAACCAGTTCACACCCTGGCGGCCGCGATGTTCGCCGTGATCCTGTCGCTGTCCGCTGCAACCGCGCAAGGCAACGCTGTCCAGGGCGAAGTCAGAAAGATCGACGAGGCCGCCGGCAAGGTCACCCTCAAGCACGGCCCGATCAAGAACCTCGGCATGGACGTTGGCATGACCATGACATTCCGCGTCAAGGACCCCGCGATGCTCAGGGAAGTGCAGGTCGGCGACAAGGTCGAGTTCGAGGCGGAGCAAGCAGCGTCCGGATATACGGTGACGAGGATGCAGAAGAGCAACTGACTGCCGCGCCGCGTCGTCTCGACATTGCGGCGTGAAGCCGTAGGATGGGTCGAGCGAAAGCAAAACCCATCGGCACCATTGCGGCGCGGCTCCGAAAGCCGCGCCGGGATTGTTGCCTGCACGGTGGCGTGGCCGCGCTGGACGCCAACCAACGAGACGGACCGTGCAAAAGATCGAACATCAGGGCTTTCTGTTGCTGCTGACGGCCGTCACGCTGGCGTTTGCCTGGGTGCTGTACCCGTTCTATGGCGCCGTTCTCTGGGCTGTCGTCGTGGCGGTGCTTTTCGCGCCGGTGCATCGCAGGCTGCTGCAATCGATGCAGGGCAGGCCAAGCCTCGCTGCCGCGGTCACCGTCCTGATCATTATCGCCATGGTCATCCTGCCGCTTACAATGATCGCGGCTTCGCTGGTGCAGGAAGCGTCGAGCCTGTTCGCAAAGATCCAGTCGGGAGAGTACAATCTCGGCAACTACCTGCAGCGGATATTCGACGCGCTGCCGGCCTGGGCCACCGGATTGATCGAGCGGTTCAATCTCACCGATTTGTCGGCGCTTCGCGAAAAGCTCACGTCCGGCCTCATGACGGGCGGGCAGATTCTCGCCCCGCAGGCGCTCAGCATCGGGATGAACACGTTCGACTTCGTGATCCGTCTCGGCATCATGCTTTATCTGCTGTTCTTCCTGTTGCGTGACGGCAAAGCGCTGGCCGAAGGAATCCGGGAGGCCATTCCGCTGCGCGGCGAGCAGAAGGCGGCGCTGTTCACCCGGTTCGCCGACGTCGTTCGCGCCACCGTGAAGGGCGGTATCCTCGTGGCGATGGCGCAAGGCACGCTCGGCGGCATCGCGTTCTGGTTTCTCGGAATCCACGCAGCGCTGCTATGGGCGGTGCTGATGGCGTTCCTGTCGCTGATCCCCGCGATCGGGGCCACGCTGGTCTGGCTTCCGGTTGCGATCTACTTCCTGGCCACTGGCGCCATCTGGCAGGGCATCGGATTGATCCTGTATGGCGTGCTCGTCATTGGCCTCGTGGACAATCTGCTGCGTCCCTTCCTGGTCGGCAAGGGCTCCAAGCTGCCGGACTATGTCGTACTGATCTCGACGCTCGGCGGCATCGAAGTGTTCGGCCTAAACGGTTTTGTCATCGGGCCATTGATTGCCGCGATGTTCATGGTGAGCTGGGAAATCTTCGCCGTATCAAAGCGGGCGTCAGGCGATGACGCCCCCGGCAACGGGAATCCGTAGCGCGGCAGGAGGTCCTGTGTGCACTAGTGAACCGACTTCCCACCCAGGGGGATCTAAACTCAAGCATCACCGCACCGTCCCGTGGCAGCTATCGGTGAGGAGAACGCCAGTCGCGCTCCCGCCTTCTCGCATGTGGAGTAGCGCCGTGCAGCAACGTCGTCGCGTCAAACAAACCTCGCCACTGGATCAACGCTTGACCGATCAAGCGGAGCGCCTGCGAAAAGAGGCGCGAGGCACCCCGCCCGGCATTGAACGCGAGCGGCTGCTGCGCAGAGCGCGCCACGCTGAAACGGCAGCGCACATGGAGCAATGGCTCACGTCTCCGGGTTTGCGCGCGCCGAGCTGAGAATTTCCTGCAGCACTGCCTCGTGCAGGCATCACATCGGAACCATCCGCCGCGTCATCGGGCCGAGACGCGCAGCAAAAGTCCTTGCTCCGGCGCACCTTCTGCTCGCAATCCAGGCGTTCCCAGCGCAAACGCGGTGACGAGCAGCAAGAGGCTCGCGCAGATGATATGTAGCCAGAAACGATCCATCCGCGTCAACGAACGAGTGCGCTGCCCGTTCCCGGGAACCGGTCGTTGAAGTTTCCTGATCGATCGCGGGAACCTACCCCAATTCAAAACTGGTGACGCCGAACACCCGCTGCATCCGCAACGGCGGAATCGCGCCGGTATACATGCGGGCCGTCTCGAACACCGGCGCGAGTCCAAAATCCTGCGCCAGCGCGATCGCCTCGCGGTTGATGCCGGGCACGTCGAGAAAAATCTCGCCGCCGCCCACCCTGGCGAGCAACGCCGATAGCACGACCTCCGCACTGGCGCGATCGTCAGCTACCAGCGGACCGATCTTAAAACCCTTCCGGCATGGACGGATCACGCCCCAGCCGGCAAGCCGGCCATCGCGCATCAACGCGCAGCCGATATGTCCGCGCGCGCCGATCCACGCCCGCAGGAACGCAGATCGCGGCGCCGGAAACACGGTGGCGTCGTCCGCCTCCACTGCTGCGAACGGGATGTCACTCAAGGCCATGATGTCAGTTCGCGGCGCGGCGGGCGCCGCAACCACCGTGCCGCCATAGCGGACATTGGCGTAAGCCAATTGAAAGCCGGACTTTTTGTAGTTCTCCTGCTGCGCCACGACGCCATCGAGCCCGATCACGCGCGCGCCGGCATGCGCGATCGCCGCATCCCAGATGCGCAGCCCAAAACCTTTGCCGCGCAAATCCGCGCGCACCATGTAAAAGCCGAGAAAGGCAAAGCGTGCATCGTAGTTGACGCAGGAGACGGTCGCGACGGGCTTGCCGTCGAGCTCTGCGATGAAAAAGCCTTCCGGATCGACGGAAGCAAAGCAGGCGTCGTCGGCAAGGCCGGGATTCCAGCCTTCAGCCGCGGCCCAGTCCACGGCCAGCGAGATTTCGTCCGGCCGCATCGTTCGTATTGTGAAGCTGTTCATGACGACGATCCTCGAATGTGCGGCTCCAACCGTCACGCCGCGAATTGCAATCATGAAAAATCGCAAGACTGCAATTGATTGCGCAATACTCGCGCCCTCACCGCGCAATGCAAATGTGAACAGTCCAGAAATGGCACACTTCTTCGCGCAGAATATCCTTGTGCCGTGCGCTTTGTTTAGCGAAAATTAATCATGCTGGCTGCGGGGCCGCATTGTTGGAGGCGTCACACATGTACCGATCATCGCTCACGCTGGCCTTCTGTGTCCTGTACTCGGCGGCCGGTGCGGCCAGCGACCTGTCATCCGTCTACGTGGCGCCGGGCGGAATCTACGCGCCTTCCGCCAACGTCTACGTGCGTCCAGGCCAAACCCAGCGGCCTTATGCGGAACCCGGTTACGGATATCGGCAGCCCTCTTACGGCGTGGATCCTGCCTACCGCGCCCCTGCCGCAGTTTATGGCGACTACGACCCGCCCTACGCCGCGCGACCGGTCTATGTCGACCGCGCGCCCGCCTATCCCGAGCGTTACTACGCCCGGGAGCGCTACTCGGCGCAGGACTACGACTATGAATATGCGCCGCGGCCGCCGCTGCCCGTGCCCTACCGCACGCGGGCGCGGGCACGATGCGACGACGGCTATGGCGGGTGGGCGTACTGCGATTGAAGCCGCTGGCATGGCGCCAGTGATGGCGGTCCTCAGATGACCGCGCACGTGACGTGGCCTGGCGCGCTATCCTCGATCAGCGCGCAGGATAGATAGAGCTTTCGCTCTACCCGTCCTGCTGCGCTACCATTCCTTGAATGTGGGCTCGGCGCATCCGCCGCAAACCCAGGGGAAGGTCCAGTCGGCGGTAAGTCTGGCGCTCTCGGGAATATATCTGCTCCAGACCGAGGCCTTGATCGGGTTGATCGATCGCCAGACCACATCAAAGGTGCCCATGGGATTGAGCCTGCCGATCATGGCCGGCTTGGAAAGATGATGGTTTGCATTCATGATTACCTCGAAACCGCTGGGCGCCTTGATCCGCTGACCGTACATGGCCTGCCGGACCGCATTCACATCCGCCGTGCCGGCCTGGGTCACGGCCTGCGCCCACATCCTGAATCCGATGAAAGTCGCTTCCATCGGGTCATTTGTCATGTTGTCCCGTTGCTCGTTGAAGTCCGCCCACATTTTCACGAACGCATCGTTTTCCGGCGAGCTGATGGACTGGAAATAATTCCATGCCGCGAGCTGGCCGGTCAGACCGCTCACGCCAATGTCGCGCATTTCGCGTTCGCCGACAGAGAGCGCCATCACGGGAAAGGTGTTAACGTTCACCTGTTGAGCCCTGAGTTCCCTGTAGAAATGCGTGTTCGCGTCGCCGTTGATGGTTGATATCACCGCGGTCCGTTTTCCTCCCGAACCGAAAGCCTTGATCCTTGCAACGATCTCGCGCCAGTCGGAATGCCCAAATGGCGTGTAGATCGTCATGATATCGTCTGCGGCCACGCCTTCGTTGGCGAGATAGGCGCTCAGGATCCGGTTGGTGGTCCGCGGATAGACATAATCGGTGCCAAGCAAAACCCAGCGGCGAATCCCGCCACCTTCCTTGCTCATCAGATAGCGAACGGCTGGAATGGCCTGCTGGTTTGGCGCAGCGCCGGTGTAGAAGACATTGCGCGAGCTTTCCTCGCCTTCGTATTGAACGGGATAGAAAAGCAGACCGTTGAATCGCTCGAAGACGGGAATAACGGCCTTTCGGGAGCTGGAGGTCCAGCAACCGAATACAACCGCGGCCTGCTGCTTCGCGAGCAACTCAAATGCCTTGTCGGTAAAGGCATCCCAGTTCGAGGCGGGATCGACGACGACCGGCTCCAGCTTCTTGCCGAGCAACCCACCTTTTTTGTTCTGGTCTGCGATCAGCATCAAAACCGTGTCCTTCAGCACGGATTCGCTTATCGCCATCGTACCGGACAGGGAGTGCAGAATACCGACCTTGATGGTGTCCTCGGCGGCGCGAGCCGCCGATACATGGAGCACGAGCAGCGCCGGGAGGAGCCTGCGCAAGGTCCAAGCCAGGTTCATGCTGATACTCCGGCAAGTTCAAAGATGCGGGTTTCCTTTGTCATGCCCTTGGCAACGACGGCATCGAAGGCGTTGAACCTGAATTGATCGCGAACGCGCAGGTACACATCCTCGCTCACGAGGATGGTGGTCCCGACCTGCTTGTTGAGGCCTTCCAGGCGGGCCGCGAGGTTTACGGTGTTGCCGAGCGCCGTGTAATTCATGCGCTCGGTCGATCCGACATTGCCGACGACGGCTTCACCGACATGGATACCGAACCGCGTGATGAACGGCGTCAGGCCTTCGGCTTCGAACTCGCCGTTAAGCCTCTCGCCGGCCGCTCTCGCTGCAAGAGCTGCCCGGCAGGCGCGCGCGACATGGTCCGCCTGCGGATTGGGAGCGTTCCAGAACACCATGACCGCGTCGCCGATAAACTTGTCGACCGTTCCGCCTTCGGCGAGGAACGCTTCGGTCAGCGCCGAGAAATATCGCGAGGTCTGCAACATGAGCATGTCGGGGTCGGCTGCCTCCGCGATCGTGGTAAATCCCTGAACGTCCGTGAAAACCAGCGTGATCTCCTGTTTGACGCCGCCGAGCCTGGTAGAGATGGAGTTGTCGATGACCCCGCGGACAATCTCCTTGGGGACGAAGTGCGCGAACGACCAGATGGCTCGCTGGGCGAGATTGACCGTGGTTCCGAGTTCGTGAATCTCGCGGATATGCGAGGTAACCGGCGCGAGGCTGGGCTCCCCGAGCCTCTGAAGCTGGCTTGCCTGCTCCGTAATGCGTTTCAGCGCTTGCGCCATCGTGCTGCCGAACATCCAGACAGCCGGAATAAAGGCAGCGCCAACGATGATCGCAAGGACGAGTCCCTTGAACTGGAGATTGCGAACGTTCTGGACAAAGTCATCCTGGGCGGCCAGCAGCAGTATGCTGCCGCTATAGCTTTCGCCGAGGACGAACTTCGTCAGCCTGAACAGATAATCCCGTCCACCGTCATCACGGACGATGCCTTCGTTTTTTTCGAGATTGTGTGAACTTCGCAGGGCCGCGGCCGCGACGCCGGAATTGACCTCGCTGATGCTGGGCAATTGCGATTGGGAAGGATGCGTCATCGCAGCCGCGACGAACTCGGCAAAATCGCGATGAGCGATCAGCGATCCCGCCTGGTCGAAAATCATGACGGTGCCATTCTGTCCAGGCCGCTGGGCCTGGACGAAATCGCTGAAGGTGTCGAGCTTGAGATCGGCGGCGAGCACGCCGGGCACCTTTCCCCGCAAGGGTGCGCTAACCGTGATTACCGGCGCGCCAATGCTGAAGGAGAGATACGGCGCCGAGACATACGGGCGGTCCGATCTCATCGTTTGCCAATACCAGGAACGCTTGCGGGCGTCGTATCCGTACTTCCACAGATCGATTTCATCGATCTCGTTGTCCTGTCGATCCCAAAAAACCCGCCGCATCGGCAGGTCGCCACCTGGGGTCGGACGAACCAGGTTGATTACCAGGTCGGAATGCGGCGGTGCGCGTATCCGATCGCGCTGATCTTCGGTAAGATCGCTGACCCGCCGCACCTGCAGCCATGCACCATTCTCGAAGCCGGCATAGATGCTGTCCATCTGCGGCAGTTCGTGCAAAGCCGCCTTGAACAGTGGAATCGCGCGGCCTGTCTCCGACCTCTCATCCGAATCGGCCACGCTCGAACTGGTCGCGAGCACGTTCACCAGCGATGCAATCGCCTTCAGTTCGCCCTGCAGGCGACCTAGCGCCTTGTTGCTGGCGGCGTCCATATAGGCAGACGCCGCTTCCCGCGTCGCCCAGTGCAATGACTGGGCCTGAATGGCAATCAGCAGCGCCGCAAGCGCGACGACAAATATCATCACCGTGAGAGTGATCGATGCACGAAACGTAAACATAGTGTTCAGCCTCCTCGTAAGCGAGGGGGTAACTATCGGCGTTTAACCTCCGCGCGGCTTTCGCCGCTGCAATCGGGATCGAACAGGTCTCAGCGAACAGGGCAATAAGCGAAACCGCATTTGGCAAGCAGCGCGAGCCTGCGCTCCTCGTCGTCGCCAATCAAGCGGCCCTAACCGGCGACATCCGCCGCTTTAACGGCCGTTAAGCGCTTGTTTACCCATTCACCTGGCAAAAAAATGGATCCACAGCCAGAAAACGCTCTCATGCAAGCACGCCGGGCAACCGCCGGTGCTAGGCCCCCTATCCTTCCGGGTCAAAGGGCAGCCCGTAGCCCGCAGGACGGGTGGAGCGAAAGCGATACCCATCGCTCGGTCCCTTGCGGCCCTTCCCAAAAAAAAGACGGGATGGCCAACTGAACCCGGCCCTGGATGTCGACAGAAGCCGATCCCGGCTTGTTCGCCATCGGCAACGACGCCGCTTCCATCTTCGGCGGCAGCTATCCCGGCGCTGGCGCCACGCTCGGGCCCGCCATGACATTCGGATATATCTGCGGGAAGAAGCTGGCAGAAAAGCGCGCGGCGGATTAGCGAAAACCCATCAACGCCATATTCGAGTGAAGCTTCACCCAAAACTGGAAGGCCGTTGAGCTGAAGCACAAAGCTTTGGTGTGTTGGCGTTCCTGACCAAGCGCGCTCTCTGCTGCGCGGAAGAAGTTGCTTCCATCGCCCAGGCGGCTGGCGTTGCCGAAGGCGCATCCAGAAATAGGATGTGTTGCGAGTCTGCTACCGCTTCAGTTTATTCCACCCTGCACGAAAAAAGTTCCGGAAAAACGCGCCCCTGCGCACGGGAACCGCGGGCTTGATGGATGATTGTTCCATGTACCATCCATAGCCCCTGCTTTTGAGGCAGGGCAATTTGAAGTGGATGGCGTCTGCGCTTCTCCGGGAGCATTTGAAATGAAAGTATTCTTCAAGGTCGTCATCTGGATTGCCGCGCTGTTTTTCGGTCTTTTTGTCTGGAACGTGCTTCCCGACTTTCGACCGCTGGTATCGTCGATACTGGCCGCAGCCTTCGCTTGTTACGTGTTGTCGGTCATTGTCGAAGTCACCGTCAAGCGTGTCATGTCGGACGAACAGCTGGAGCTCCGCAGCCGTTTGGAATTGCTGGATCGCAAGGTTACTGCAATCTTGCGCGATGCTCTCGAGCAGCGCCGCCTTCGATGACGGCTGGAGGCGATGATTCGGCGCAACGCTAAACGCGCTGCAACATCAGACATCAGGCAGGCGGGCATGCACCAACCACGCCGACAAACCTGATGACGCGGTATGGTATGACCCTTGATGCCCAATAATGTAGCCGCATTACCACAGCAGATGGATTTCGGCCGACGACGCTTGTCAGCGCATTGCGCTGTTGATTATCAATATGTCGCGGGGGCAACCTAAAGCGGCGCGGTAGCAGCGGACTCGTTGAAGGATAGGGCGACTATCCTCGACGGGTCCGTCCCGCTCGCGCGGTGATCGAAGATCGCACCAATTATTCGTATTAAAAGAAAATGCGGCAACTGTTCAATCGCACGCGCGACGATTTTAGACTGCAAGCTGTTTCGAGTGGCGCTGATCAGCTTTGGTCGTATCGCGGCCCGTCGGTTGGCTTAGGCGCGATCTCGACGATTTTTCGATGCGCGCAATTTCTTTTCTTAGTTTCACTAGTTCGGAATACGCCTTGGCGAAATCGTCGTTTGCGGGACTAGCCGCGGTACGTTTGCGCATGTTCACGCCTCGGCCGGTTAGGTGGGCATCGCAATGCTGAAGTCGAACCGCTGCCGAGCATCACGCCGGGTTGCTGGCTCTCGGTTCCAAAGACATACGGACTGGATCGCTCGAAAATTGAAGCGGCATTTCCAATCGCATGTCCATCATGAGCGATGATCGCTTGGCCGGCTGATCTGGCGTGAATTCAAGCCGTCGCCCCGCACCACGCCATGCGCCGCCCGCCTTTTTGTAAACGGTCATCAACACCGCCAACAGCGCCATGAACACGATAGTCACCATCATGAAAGCTCGGGTGTTCTTTGCTGATGGTTGTTCCACCGGCGCCGGCTCGGTCCGGTGTTGCGACAATTCTGCATCGGGCCAGCGATCCAGGATCGTCAAGACCGGCTCAGCCGTCATCGCCGCCATGCTGTTTCCCCATGCGCGCAAATCATTTGGCGTCAAGGTTTGCTTGGGCGTCCGCGCCGAGCTGCCATCCGCCACTTCAGGCTTTATTTCCGGCTTCGGTTTGGCATCGGGATCGTCGGAAACCGACGCCCGTGCATCCAGCAGCTTGTCTTGGCTCGCTGGAAGCACCTTTGGCTCTCGGCGGAGATTCGTTTGTGCGGTTTGAGCCGCCGGCCAGTGCAACAATGATTTCGAAAGCATCGGCTTGCCTTCGTACCAGCACTTTCGGCCGTCGATCAGACGATAGGACCAATACGTCCGCGCATTTGACGGCCGCTCCGCGCTGCATTGGGTCGCCTGCGCAGGCGTCGCCGAAAAGAAAAACCCAACAGTTAAAACACAAACGATGTCAGTCGCCAGTACAGTCCACCGAAACTTGTTCATTGGACACCTACGCAAAACTAA
>Ga0307510_10004429_pt1 | contig 16533 bp, 22 predicted proteins | sample 12_EM_MG_FD_207224 | JGI IMG/M metagenome (GOLD analysis project Ga0307510, IMG submission 207224) | Populus trichocarpa ectomycorrhiza microbial communities from riparian zone in the Pacific Northwest, United States - 12_EM | ecosystem: Host-associated > Plants > Roots > Unclassified | place...
GAGAGGTGGGAGTCGAAGAGGAAGAGCGCAAGGCGGAGACATGTTTGAGGAGGGAGCGGGTGGTTTGCTGGGATATTACATAGTTGTCGCCTTTTTGTTTCACGTTAGGATGTGGAAAGGAGTGAGGGGCTGTGATGCGAGGGTGTCTGAGACAAACCTTCGTACGTTTGGGAAGCAGTAGCGTTTGCGAACAGTGGGCCGATACCACTCATGTGAGAGTATCCGTGACCACCCATACATTTCCTTGCTTCCTCTAGCCCCTTCGCACAGTCTGTTGAGCTTTTGACCTTCAAAGCAGTAGACAAACTATGCATCTCTGCTAACGACTCCATGTTTCCCCGTTGAACAATCTCCTCCACCATCTTCTGATACATCGCCCAGAGTTCCCTCCCGGCGATAATATACGCATAGCTTGTCGCTAGCAGTGGGTATAACCTATGCTTAACACTAGCATAAGTAATAACCGGCTGCTCCGGTCCATCAGGAGTCGCTGCGAACTGTCGTCTGTGAATGCAATACCTTAGAGAAATTGTCACAGCTCTCGCTAAAGACCACCCCAGGTTCACTGGGATGCCAGCCCGCAGCGCGACCATGTTCCCGTAGGAAAGCTTGTCGTGTGCCGGCCGTACGTACTCCCCCGTGAGCGTGACTTGCGCATGCCGCATAAGCATGTTCTCCCGAGGAATCCGGACTTCCCGGAATCGCACATAACCGTTATCCACTGTGCCAAACCCTCCATACGCCTTCGGCCCAATACCCCCGATCGTGATTCCCGGCAATGGCTCATGCGTCTCCAGAGAGCGAACAGGGACAATGAACAAATGTGGACCATAAGGTTTGTACTCCAGCGGGTTCCCGGGTAACGGTAGGTGCAGCACCGCCTGCACAATTGTATGATTCGCCATGACCCCTGACCCTCCAATCCACCACTTTGTACTCTCCAGCCTCGGCGAAGAAATCACGAATTCTCCGGAGGTGACATCGAACCTCGCGGCTGTTTCTAACTCCTGCACGTTACTCCCGTGCGCTAGCTCCGTCTGCGCGTAGCAGCCAATGACCTCGTAGCGTTTGCATTTTGGTAGCCAATGGGCTTGTTGCTCTCGAGTCCCTTGACTTGCGATGGCCGGGACGAAAGCTATGTCGTGGAAACTCGTCGGGAGAGACTCGTCCTGTAAACGACAAGCGAGGGTGAATTCGAGATCAGACCATCCGTGCGCGTCGCGGAGCTCCAGCAACCGTTTGAAGATGCGCAACGAGAGGTGGAGGAGTTGGCGGTGGTTGAGGTGTGGCCGTAGGGACTTGTCGAATATCCGGTCGCTGGCGAGGATGCTGGCTATGCGGATTCGAGTCTCGCGGTATCCCGAGTCAAATAGGAGGTTGCCGATTTTGTATGGGTCGATGGTAGTGTCGGTGCGTATGGCGTCGAGTGGAGTCGGCATCTTGCTTGGTCGGAGCTGCTTGAGTTGTTTCCTGTTTGGCTGCGAGGTTTGGCTGGAGCTCAATTGGGATTGAGGGAATGGATAAGTTGGCGTTGGTGTTTATTGGTGATTTGGGGTGTGCGTTGAGCCAGATGATTGGTGTGCGGTGCCGAGGCTTGAGGTTCAAGCTACCGGTCCCCGGATAGCAACCGCGTGGTACTGCCGGTACTCGAGTAGAAGAGTATCATACCAGTACAATGCCAGCGACAGTCCACCAGCAAAAGTAGGTTGTATATAAACCGTCCCAGGGAGATAAATTAACCACCAGAAGATAGATTGTGTCGTAAAAACTAAAATAATTGAACCTCACGATAAGAATTCCCCTCCATGGACAAACAGGGGATCACGGAAAAAGCTGGCTTCGAGTCCTCCGCCGTGACAGACAAAAGAAAAATGCAAGGAACCTTACAAAGGTAGAGTCCTCTAACCTCCTAGCTAAGGTCTGATTACCGTACTCCAGTTCGAAAGCTACGGCATATTCTTAGGAGACAGCTACCGGTATCATGCATAAACTAATATGCATTTGCTTGAACAACCTAAGGATACTAAAAACGATACTGAACCGACCAGTTAGATCCCTACCTAAAACCACTCAGACTGCTTGTCCAAAAATTAGCGAATAAAACTCATAGGTGCACTTTTTACACAGAATTCTATACGAAAAAGGATGGGTTTTAAGGAGAGATTAATATATAAAGCATGCATAATGTACTGCGCTTAACTTAGTAGACTACCTAACTATCCAAACCAATCCCCGGTATCGTTAGCGCAGATGTGATGAAAGCCCAGTATGTGCCTGGGGTTATGCTAGAAAACTCAAGAGTGTATGATATACCGGTACATGGTAGCTGCGAGACTCTTCAATAGTTTGTGGCCATAGACGTTGGCTTCCCAACCTAGGACATCTATTGCAGCTCGGGCCCTCTCTCATCCCCAGAACTTAAACAAATTTAATGTATGATATCATAAAAAGATATAAGCTGTGCGCTAACAGTCGTTCCAGGGACTAGGGCAGCACCTGCAATTCTGGTTCTCTCTCATGCTTCTACCCCAGAGAGCTAGAGTCAGGATTGGGATTCTTTATAGCCCGAGAAGAATTCAAGATAAAGAAGCTGTGGGAAACCTACTGCATCGGTGTCACACGCCTGAAATCCTCGCCGGTATGAGCCCATCATCACCAGCCAACACCGATTCCTGGGCAAATGTTATAATATCATAAATCAATCACCACCCACTACCTACCTTCTTGCCCCGGAAGGCCTAATACTCACCGGTATCATAGCCTATGTGTTATAACCCCTACTTCCCTCGGCCCCATACTCCTTCGACCGCAATCATGCTTTAACACACCTTAACTCTACAACAACACCCATCTCCACAAACACCCTCATATCCCCAACCCCAAACGAAACACTCTCCTCAACCAGCCTCCTATATCGCATAAAACTTCTCAACAGTAAGGTGCTCCTTTAGTACACTTGGTAACCTCTCCGCAAAATCCCCCCTGATAGTGGGCAGGCACTGGTACATGGGGTATGTTTGCCAATGTGAATATGCTAATCACAAAAACTGGATAATAGCACGCCATAGTCTCCGTCGGTGTTGGACACATACGGGACATGTGGCGGTGGATGTGAAGAGGTGGAAGGTGAATGTGAAGAGGTAATTGAGGTTATACTGCCGTTTTGTACGACTACTGAACATGGTCCGGAGAGATCGTTGCCTGCTTAGTGGATGCCGTGGATTGCAAGGAGGGGTAGTCCTTTTTTTTTCCCCCACCGTCCTCTGCAACAGTCTAATTTCTGGGCTGACCGTAGTGGTAGTAGGGTGGGAATATTTACTGCACAATTCGGACCCCCGGGGTTGCCGTTGACAATAAAGTATTATGGTGAAGTCGACGTCATTTTCGGTATCCCGGGCCACTGTGAATTTAACAGTGAGGAGGGCGCTTATTGGTGGGGTATGGGCACAGCACCATGCCACAAGTGCGGTCTGGTGCAGCAAGGCAGGTCCAACTGGGCCCAATGATCAATTAGCGAAAGCAGGGGCTCCCGATGGTGTACCGGTAACGGATGGACCAAATGATGGCTTAAAGAGAGGTACCGATACTATTCGCAGGAGACAAGGAGTAGCTGAAATAGGGTCGTGGATTTGTGAGAGCTCAGATACCCACAGATTTTTTGCTCTATATTTTTGGAACCCCCATTTTTGGGTGCCAATTGCCTGTTACGAGTGCCGTAAAGCGATGGCGCCAGTACTTGCATGGATAAACCATTATCTAGGATTATTCTTGTCGTTTGTCCATTTGTTTTTTGTCTGGAGGGGTAATGGGAGACCAAATGTCAATATGATGGACCAGTGGAGTAGACTTCCTTGGTAATTTGAGAAACCAGCGTTGCTCTGCTACTAACTTTGATCTCCAGTACGGCTAATTGACGATGTGGGCTGAAGCGGAATTACATACTCTATGTGAGGCCTTGCCATTCATAGGTATCTTAATCTCCCAATCGCCGGTGTAGGAAATTGTGATGGGTAGCTACAGTCCCGGCTAGCAGCAAAGGACTTGTGCCTACAACCGTACTATACTAGAAACGGGCAACACAAGTGGCTCGTGACACGGCAATGCTACCTTTTACCGTCCTATCAATGGATGTTTCTCTTACTTTTATGGTCCTCCCTTGACTTGAAGGTTGAAAGCTCTCCTCTCTAAACTCTAGCGTGGGAGATATTTCCTATTGCAATAACATACAACTCCTCGTTTCGTCAGTATTCTTGATAGCAATACTAGGACGGAACACTCTTACTGTATGGTAACTCGCAGGTGCGATTGCGGTCCTTCATATAATCTATCTGCTCGTCGGGATCGGTGAACTTTTTCATAACGTGACTCATTTACCGGTACCCATACGCGTACCACTACCGCATTATCACCATCATCAATAAGCACAACCCCCGCCCGTAAAACTGCTGGCTCCCTCCCGATATTCTGAAATAACCAAATCATAGCCAAATTACACCTCAAGCAGCACCTCCAAACACACCCACTAATTAGCTCCCCCGCCTATCTGCTCCCACCCCCCCCAGCCTCCTGCCTTCGCTAACAGTCGAACAGACATCTGACCAGACAAAAGCATCATAATAATCATTCTTGCCCTCGTCGAAACCGGCCACCAGCCGTTCAGGTCAGACATGCTACTACCGAGCCTCCCTATATCGTGAAAGCAGGCACCCTATCTATTCTGATACCCCAGCCCCCCTGTGACCGCCGGTTGCTTGCGGTTTCTCGTAGGGGGTGCCGGGTGTTGATACGGTAGTCTGGAGTGGTCGATCTAAGGTGTCTAGCGGGACCATTTAGCGACCATGATTGGGGGTGTAGTTGCGGGATATCTACCGGTACCAGTTTTTTGACTATTGTAGTGGGTTTAAGCTTTGTCGTGGTTGGTGGTTGGGTCGCTGTATTCAAATATCGTACTAGTGCTTAACATCTATATGAGGGCTGGTACCAAATCACCGGCAGACGTTGCTCAGACGGTAGCCTATGTGGGAGGCTTAAGACTAGACACTGACCCCTCATATGTTTAGCGCCACTCGAGTACTCGGGTATGGATAGCGTTGTTGGCATTTGAAGTGCCTTGTGCCATGCCAATGTGCCCCGGCAGGGCACTACGAAATGCCAGAGTGTGGTGACATTAGCTGATAGCACTGGTTTGCCTGGTACAATTCAATTATTGCAGGCTGGTTTCTGTTATTGAGGAAGCAAATATTCATGTTCTTCAGCACAGTGAGAACTCAGAAGGATGGGAAATGGGGATATTCAATATGAATTAGGCTTGTAGAGAGTTTCTTCATTTTATTTGTACATGTATTGCCTGGGCACTACATAGTGCCGGGCCAGGCACATCAATTTGAAGGGTTGTGCCATGGCACAAACTCTGTCGACTTAGTGCCAACAACGCTAGGTATGGAGGTAAATAACGAGAAGGATAGAGGTTCAAGGTGCAAGGCTTCTCACCTTCCTGGAATTATTCCTGCCAAATTAAATGTTTTTTTACCTGTGACGGTAATCACCGGCCTGACACAAGACCCTTGCCCTTCTCATCATTTACGTCCATACCCGAGCACAGTAACGTGCAATAAAAGCATCACATTAGCGTTGGAGCATCATATTATTATCGTCGTTTTTAGCGTTTCTGTTCTGACCTAGCGGGGGACAAAATAGGCTGATATTTTAGCAAGTCCCAATACTTAAAAAAATTTAATGACAATGTATTTTTACACAAGTACCGGTATCGGGAACAGTGGGTTTACAGGATCAGCAGAGCCCCGGATTTCTGCCCTCAAACCCCGCGCCCCCCCGCTTTCCGGATAGACCTAGGTGTAGTTTCCGTACAGGGGCTAACACTTTGCAAAGTAATTCCTGCTTGCGCCGAGTACCGTATGGTCATTTTACGAAGTCCGCATAATAGGCCGTATTACAAGTACGAAGCAAGGAGCCGTTTATAGTGAATCTCACCCACCAACTGCTCGAGCACCTTACGCTGCCCAAAGGATGGCCGAGTGGGCGCTGGCATCCCAGTGTATCACGGGTAGGGGTCGACGAACAATATGGCACAACGGCTCCCGTACCGTACGGTACGGTAAGAACTCATGTTTCGCTATCCCTAGGAGGTCGTTATTCTCCGGATTTAGTGACAAAAGCTCTTGGGGAAGGTTTAGTGCCTTCCTAGCGGGGTATGGCTTGGGTCCTTTGGACGTCGCAGTTCCGCTAACCCGCCAAACTAAACCTATCGTGGGCTGATTCGATAGTGAATTGCAAGAGTTTTTACGGGTACCGCCATGTCCGAGGACCGGGTGCTTGCCGTCAAAACTGCCCCGGGCTACCCGAAAGAACTCGAGGCTTTTTTTTTTGACTTCATGATCCGCTCGAGATATAGGTCACGGCATGTGCGCAGTACTAGTATCACAGCTAGTCGAGAGGTGAGGGCAGGACTACGGGTTGTCAGTATTCAGGAGCAGAGACGGACCATCCATCCGAGTAATTACTACCGTCATCAGCACGCAAAAGGGCGAGAGAGAGCGTACCGTACTCCTGCACCCAGACTTGGCGATAAAGGGTGGAATCGTTTGGAGATCGGCTCCCCAAAATAACTTGATCAAACGTCTGGTACGGTACTGTAAGTTATAGTACTTGTACCTACCGGTATCTCTTGATGGTCTGGTGATACTGCAAGGGTATCTGATCTAATGGTTTCCAGCCTTCTCCTCTGCTAGACCACCCTGCCAGGGGAACGAATCTTCGATTTTCCTTCCATTTCCGGCTGCCAAAGCCTAAATTCATCGGAATTCTGCAGGAACCCTAACATTGAGAATCTTGGCACTAACGGAGGGGATATCCCTCTGGGGAAGGTAACAGTGTCGTCACGGGCACAGTACCATACAGCACAAAAACTGCAGTACAGAACGACTCAACCCCCCAGCTTCCTCGCGAATTTTAAGGTATCTGCACTACGAGGAGAAGGAGGGGCATTCAATATTCCTTACTTCTCAACCTCATCAGGCCTTGAATACACTCCCTCCAAATGATGGGACGAGCGAAGCACCGATATAGTTTAAGTAAACGAGGGGGCCATTCTTGAGATGGGTGAGTACTCTCTAGCTCGGAGATCTCTGGGCCGCATTCCCACATGATAAACAATTGGAGAATAAAAAATATATTTGCAGAGACCGCGACTCCCTCATGCCAAGAAAAACAACAGAAGGGCTAGACGCAGGAACAACGGGTGATCACTCCCGGTATATGAAGGGCGTGGTCCACGGCATCCTGGTTTGGCATATCAAGTTTTTCATATAATTTTCTTGATCGTTCAATTAGCACACACTACCACTGATATCGATACACCCGTACACCCTGCTGTGCAACGTCCCACTGGGGAGCCACATGGCGGCGGCACCTAGATCAGCGAGGAAAGTTGTTCCCTACAAAGAGGGTATCCAATATAGGCTTTGATATTGCGTGAATGCCCTACTATGAAGCGAAATCGCTCGGATGGCACAGCGAGACTTATAAAAAGGGCAGGGCCCGCAACCCTCGCCAGTGTTCCCTGTTCCCCACCGACTTTCCTATCCATCCTCTCCCCAGAGTTGCTGTCGTCCCCTCAATTGCTCACGATGAAGCTGTCCACCGGTATTTTCCTCATTTCCTCACTCGCTGGTGCAGTTGTGGCCGCTCCTCAAGCGCAGGATCCCTATAATAGTAGCCTTGTGGAGTCGAACAAATTGAGGCGTGTTCTGCATAGGAAAGTGTTGTATGAGCACGCGGAGAAGTATCAGAGTTTTGCGGACTCCACGCCCCAGCGGAATCGTGTTGCCGGTTCCATTGGCCATAACTTGACTGTGGATTATCTTTACGACACTCTTGTGGCAACTGGGTACTATAATGTTGAGAAGCAACCCTTCACTTATGTCTTTTCTGCTGGGAATACTTCGTTCTCCGCCCTCTCTACGGAATATCCCTCGGAATACATGACCTACTCGCCGTCAACCGGAGGATCTACTATAACGGCCCAGTTGGTTAAGGTAGCCAATCTTGGGTGTAACCAGGTATGTCGAAGGGTTTCTTCTTGTGATAATTCTCGCACTAACCATCAAAAATAGAGTGACTACCCCGCTGAACTTACGGGGAATATCGCACTGATCTCTCGTGGAGACTGCCAATTCGGTTTGAAGGTTTCCCGTGCAGGTGCTGCTGGAGCTGTCGGAGCCATCATCTATAATAATTTACCCAATCTGATTGGCGGTCCTACTCTCAGTAACCTCACCCGCCCTGAAGGCCCCTATGTTCCCGCTGCAGCTATCTCTGGGACTAACGGAACTGCCTTGCTCGCTGCTATTAAGGCGGGACCGGTTCAAGGCAGTTTGCTTGTCAACTCTACTACTGAAATCAGATACACCAACAATGTTCTCGCGACTACCAAGGGAGGAGATCAGAACAACATTGTGATGTCTGGGGGCCACACGGATTCTGTTCTTGCTGGCCCTGGTATCAATGACAACGGTTCCGGGTCTCTCGCAAATCTCGAGGTTGCACTGCAATTGACCAAGTGGTCGGTCAAGAACGCCGTTCGCTTCGGCTTTTGGTCTGCTGAGGAATTCGGGTACGTTCAAATTCCTTGGGTGCTGCAAATACACCTCCAAGCTAACGGGAACTCCTAGCCTTCTTGGATCTCGTTACTACATGGAGACCCTCCCTGAAGCCGAACGTGCCAAGGTTGCCCTATACCTCAACCTAGATATGATTGCATCCCCCAACTTCGGATACTTCGTTTACGACGGCGATGGGTCTACCTTTAACATTACCGGCCCCCCAGGATCAGGCGCCATTGAGCAGCTTCTTAAGGACTACTTTGAGGAGGTCGGACTACCAACCCGTCCCAGCAATTCCGACGGCCGCTCAGACTACGCCCCATTCATGGAAGTCGGGATTCCCATTGGTGCTGTCTTCACAGGAGCAGAGGGGATTAAGACTGCTGAGCAGGCAGCGCTCTGGGGCGGACAAGCTGATGTTGCCTGTAAGTCAACGTAAAACACGACAGTTAGCTGCTACCGAACTAACCAGCTTAATATACAGTCGACAGCCAGTACCACAAAGCCGGTGACGACATCAATAACTTGAATCTGGAGGCTTGGATCCAGAACACTAAAGCTGCTGCCCATGTGATTGCGACATACGCTAGGTCTACAGAAACCATTCCCAAGCGTAGCCTTTCTAAACGTGCTAAACGCGACAACAAACACGCTATCTCCGGCGCTTGCGGAAGTAAGCCTCTTCTTGTTTCTTAGGGGGAAAAAAACCGTCTTGATGATCGGGAATGGGAGAGAATGGGAGAGAATGAACGGATGACCGGTGCACGCGGCGAGGGAAGGAGGGGGGGGGAGTAAGGTTTATGTATATAGAAAGAAAGGATAATAGAAGATTTGATGCTGATGACGGTAACGGAGAGGTGTGCTTCCGGTAGTGGCAATTTTTTTTTTCCGTGGCCATCAAGGTGTCCAGGCACTTTTCGGCAGCCATGGAAAAATACACTATTATCTTGCGGAAATGCGCCGGTAGACCTCCAAACTTTGAGATAGTCTACCCATCGGCCATCTATTCAGGCACATAGCTCATGCTTAGATTGGCTGTACGGTATCGTACCCTACAGTGCGACAGAGAATCTTTTAGTGTCGCACCATATAATAGTTGGTGATAACTAAAGATGGGCATATAATAGCACCGATAGATCACTATCGTAGTACATTCAGGTCGCGGAAGGGGCAAGTCTGCTTTTAGAACCTGGGAATATTATGGTAGCACATCACATGAGTCTAGTACAGTACTCGAGGATGGTATGATACCGGTACGGTACCGTATCGCCCCTGCCAACCAAAATCTCTTCTTGCGACCCAATTTGGCCAGCATTTAGAAATCGCGGGTGGTTCCTGACAGCCACCTGCGATGTGGCTTCGGCTGTGGCTTTTGGGCTCATTGAAGTAAGAGGGCCGGAGAAACTTAGCACCGGTAAGATAATTGTGGTTATTTGGGGGGTTCGGAAGGAGAATATCTATGGAACAGCAAAGGAGGCGGATAATTCAAGAAGTCGGAGTTTTCCAAGGGCCCTTGTTTAAGTGGACAGACAGTAGATTCTAGTGATCCGGTCTCATAGTGTGTAAAGATAAGTTAACTCGTTTGGCCTTGTGCTCGCTGTACTCGAGCAGTGCTACTGGTATACTCAAGCATAACAAGGAAGAGATACTGGTAGTGAACTCGTTTAAACGAAGTCACGTGACAACATCGGGTCCATTTTTTTCTGTGGCAAATTTAACTGAGAGTGTTCGAAACTGACCCCTGATCTCCATTGCGGGGATAGCGCAAGGTACTCGACCGCGGTGGAATGCAACCGGTTTTATTGTCTGTTTATGCAAGGGGTTGCGCTGGTATTTAAGTATCATACATGGGGGGAATTCCACCATCTTAGAGGATCTCAGCATTCGAGTGGATACCAAATCGTAAGTGGGCTACCGGTATCATACTGGCATTGTAAACTTTCTGGCTGGGGAATGGTGAGTTGGAGGTTTTTCAGTTTTTCAATTTTGATTTTATTGATGAGAGGGTTCCTGGTTTGGGAGGGTTTGGTGTTGACCGGGGTGCTCCTAATTTTATTCACCTCTCCCTTTCACCTTCAAGACACTTCTTCAATCGGGCCACTGACGAAGGGGATTGAAAACAATATTCCTCTGCGCACAATCTATTGGTTGGTCGATATTCATTCATTAATTTTGTACTTTTGTTTCTCAGAATCTCCCTTTCTTTTTTTTTCTTTTTGTTTTTCGCCGGTCACATACGGTTTTGCCCTGTCTGTGTTGTCCTCGCCTGTTTGCTGACTTCCCGCACTTGTTCCTGTGTTGCGACCGTCATTTTCTTCGCTCCTTGCCATCGACACACTCGACTCACTTCTCCAACAACAAACCTTCCCCCACTCCTCCACCACAACCCACCATCGTTAAGTGCTTGACAGTGTCACCATATACTTGCACCATACCGAGGGTTCTACAACTTTTTAGCAACATATTTTTACGGTCGTTCGGGAGCACATCATGGGCACTGTGGGCGACCGTAATCGTCTTCCAACCCTGTTCGAGGTTCTTAGCAGGAGAACTTTACCACCCGTGGATTTGTTCTCGTTTTATATTTACATGAGAGATCAGCAGCGCTCTGTGGATTATCTAGATTTCTGGTGCGTCGCTTGGAAGAAGGAAGTTTTCGTTCTGCCCCCTTGGAGAGGAGGAGCGGTGTTTATGTTCAGCTTTTGATTGAGGCTGTGGCTTGGGTTTCGAGCTGACATGTTTGTTTTCCTAGGCTCGACGTCGCCCAGCACATCTCGCTCTGCCGACACTATGTTCGTGAACTCCGCCGAAGTGTCCTGGTCTCTACGCCCGATCTGGACAAAGGCAGCAAGAGGTCCTCAGGAGCTCCGGAAGATCTCTTGGGTGATGAGAATTATGAGCAGAAAAGTGATGACCAGCGGCTTTCCGCTTTCCTCCGTTCTGAAGGCACCTCAGAGTCTCCTGCCCGCCGCTCCATGGGTGACACGCTGGAAACTCCAGGAACAGGTCGTCCATCGTTCATGTCCTCCTCCGCGCTTGATCCCAATACAGACTCGACCTCTCCTGGCCACACAGTTACAAGGAATGATCTTCGCGCCTCTGCTGAAAAGATCCTGTACACTTTCCTCTTGCGGGGCGCCGAGCGCGAGATTGTTCTACCAGAAGCCATTCTACAGTCTATTGCCAATGCGATCGAAGTGGAGGCACGCGACGATCCAGCTATTTTTGATGAAGCGAAAGACTACGTTTTCCAGGCGATGGAGAGGGACGCCTTCCCAGGATTTCTGACAGCAAAGGCCCTAGGGAATCTCGTACCCCCCAGCGCTACCATCCGTCTGATCGTGGGCCTCCTAGCTATGTTTGGTGGCTTCTGGGCAGCTTTCGTACTCATCTTCTTGGACATCAAACCAAAGATTATCAGATTATGGGTTAGTCATATATTCCACCAATCTAAGCCCGCATGCCACTACCACGGACTAACAAATTAATCAATCACAGCTCATCCTCCCTTTTTCGGTCGGCGTCTATTGCCTCATGGCCCACCAATACAAACTAGATCCCATTATGGGCCTGATAGGCATTAGCGAGTACACCCTCATGTCTTTCACACGCATTAAGGAGCCTTACGTCCGTCGCTTACTCGGCAAGCGCTCTCTGTGGATCCTTATGCTTACTATCGTCATGGTCGCAGCGCTGATGTGCTTGTATGTGTTTGTTCCGGGGAAGAGGTTATGATCGATTGATTAGTTTAGTCCATATCAGAATTCTGTGTCTGCGTGTTGGTTGGTTAGAAGGGGGCACTTTTTCGTGAACGATTTGGTTTTTTTTCCCTTTCTTTTTCATTTTTCTCCTTCCGTGATATCAAACTAAAGTCTTTTCTTCTTTTGGGGGGAGGGATTGTATTGTAATAATCTTTTTCTTCTTCATTTTCTTTTCGTGAGGGTTTGATCTACTGTTAATATCCGGTTTGCTTGCGGACCGCGGATCGATGGATAGCTAGCTAAGGGCAAGGGGAGTCTGATAGAGGGGAGTCTACGTAGGGTTAATTGAGGCCCATTTTTGCCTCTGTGTATGTCATGTGAGTTTTGTGCCATCGCACCGGTCTCGCCTACTGTAAGTTGATGAGAACCGCACGTTGCTTGCTATGAACAATTCTAAGGAAGAATACAAACTATGGTTGACTGAAAAGGTTGTAGCTAAGTATCATACTGGTATGATACAGTACGAGTCTTCTAGCCCTAGTCGCTTCAGCGCTGCCCTCCTGCTCGCTTTGCCGGGTGCTCGCAACGTAGGGAAAGATTGTACTCGAGTAATAGCTACGCCGTGATGGTATAGGAGTCGTGTGGTGTGCGCTATAAATTTATGCAGGTATGCACCAGGCCAACTGCCGTAGTAGTAAGTATAATACTCAGTATTCCTCGCTTTCACCCAGTATTTCCAGCAGAAGTGAGTGTAAAAATACTCTATGCTATGTTTGCCACCTTCAGAAGTATCATGGTATTTTTTTTCCTCAGTACTTCTCTCCCAATAGCATTTCCTGTGGAGAAGATTAGTAGCAGGGCACGATACGATATAACCACAGCAGCTTGCAGATAGATATTTTTCTCTCCAAGGCGGGAAGGGAGCAGATTGGAAGGGGCTCTTCCTTCGCTACAAAGCACATGATTAACCTCTCCTTCCCATTTGGAAGTTTTTTACTTTTTTACTAGAGGGTCGAATTTGGGATGATGATGGGGGGTTTTACTTTTGCGGTCCCGAATGATTTGGGAATTCTTATCGTTCAAGGTATGATATTAGACTTTGTGAATCTTCATTAGCCACAGTTTCTTGTGACATAATCGATTCCGATGCCATGGGGATGGCCCAGAGAACGCTGATTTAAGTTTGGAAGTCAGCCTGCTAGTGGTGGCCTAAGATGTCTGATGGCTGCTTAGAGATAATTTGACTTTGGGTCAAAGTATCATAGTAGTTGGAGGCCTAAGTTAGGCACTAGGATATTGTTGCGTGGACAAAATTAACCGATCAACGAACGCTCATAATTTTCGCCTTGATGTTGTCAACCTCCTTTGCTTCAACCGCCCCAACCCAAACAATAAAAATAAGTAAAAAATAATTTAAATACATGGTAGCATTCGGTACTTGTATACCATCCATCAGCCTTAATAAAAAAAAAGAGAAAGTATTATGAGTGCCTGTTGAGCGGTAATGATTTTTGTGGGGGCCCGGAAACGATGCGTTCACCTGCGTGATCGGTTAATTTTGTCCACGCACAATACAAGCATCAGGCAAGACGACTTAGTAAGTACAAGGCGTGAATTTGTTGCAGAGGAAAACATAGCAACATGACACCACCGTTTCTTCCTTTCCTTCAATACTCGTCCCAGGGAAGAAGTATTCGAAAATACGAGTACGAGTTAGGGGGGATCACCCAATCAACGCCCATGTTGCCGTTCTCACGATGGCTTCAAGTCTTTAATCTTACCTGGGTGGTTCATGTGTATTCATGCCCCGGGCCCGCTTTCTTTTGTTTGCCTATTGATATGGCCCTGGCCTGGCGCTTACTGCCGCTCCCCGTTGCTTTGCCACTTTGGTTTCGCTCTCTTGTCGCACTGTTTGGCCCTGGGTCTGCTGGCTGGGATACGGTTGGTCGTATGGGTTGGTTTCTTCCTTCCTCTCCTCGGAGCGACCGTTCGGACACACACACGCCTGATCCCCCTTCGCTTACGGTTCGCTTGGTTCGTGCCTTCCTGCGGTTTTGGCATTTTTCTCCCCACCTTGGTTCGCGCAACTTGTTTTGCGTGTTTCCTTCCACGCTCTCCTGGCTTCGTGCTGGGTCCTCGATTTCCTCTGGCCCCCTCGGGGCATGCCTGAGACCCCGAATTTCGCGCCCTCCACTTTGGCCTTTGGGCTGGTTTTGGTGTGGTGTGTGGCGGCATGGTGAGATTGGTTCGATCCCTGGTCTGGTGGGGGGCGCATGCAGTCATTGCAACTGTGTCTTCCTCCTGCCTGATTGGGTTCTCCTTCCCGGGTGGGTTTCTTCTGTGGGGGAGGGTACGCGAGGTGGCTTTTGGGCTGTGGTAGTGATTGTTTCCTTGTTGTTGGTTTTGGCTATGTCTCGACATGTTTAGCGCTTGGCTTGGGTAGCCTCTCACACTATTGGGTCCTTTTAACTTCAGCCGTGCTGTTGTTTCTGTAAAAGGTTTTCCTTATTCCGTGGGGGTTTGGGGGGAGGTTATGCCCATGGGGCTTGTCCTTTGAATGAGATTGTTTCTTTCTTTGCCCACGTTGGAGGGGGCGTCGTTTGGGTTTCTGTGGGGCCCTGGGTATTGTTAACTTTTGCGCGCGGTTGGTGCCATACCGGAGGTACTGTCGGGTAGACGGCTGGAGGGTTTCTTTCAAGGGGGCCAGGCCAGGGGACTGTGTCCTCGGACGCGGTTAGTGTCATTTAGTTGATTAGCGTAGAATGAATGAAAATAAGGTTAAGAAAATACGAGTCTTTGAAAATTATCCGTTACAACAAACACGAAAGTTTTCTGCCTGACACACACCACATATCCTTTCCTCACATATCACTTTTTGTCACTGCCAACACACTATTTTCTCCGGTAAAGACAGGATTTCCCTGAACTTTGCTACTCCTCGCTTTTCTCACCACCCCCCTCCCTTATGTGTGGCAGCCAATTAGGCTCGCTTACCCTACGGCTTCCAAACACTCCAGGAAACAATTGCAAACCTCAGTAACTTGAACTGACTGGTTCCTCCGCACCATGTCTACCTCTCTTGTCAAGAGAGTCCAGGGGTAACCCAGGACTCAGAAATCACCTTTCCCTGCCCCTGGCCCAGCCTCACCTCGCGTCCTCAACCCAGGATCACCCTTTGGCATGACCCTCAGGGGCTGCCTACCCACTGGATCCTCCATCCTCCATGCCTCCGAGTGCCCAAACAAGGACGTCAACCTCCTCACTTGTACCGTCATCCCTGGGAGTACTTTCCCTGATGTCCGGCTGGAACTGGGCTGTACAACTATGTCCTTTGTACACCTAGGTTCAAAAACTGGTCCAGATACTCCTGTTATCACACCAGCCCCCCGCCCAATTGGCTTCCAAACAGCTCTGGCCTCCATCTTTGGAGACGAAAGAGTAAACACAGGCGACGCACAGGCCCTGGCAGAACTCGCAGCAATGGCCTCCTCCTATCAGCCCTCCCCACTGGCAGAAACCCCCGCTACCGTACAAATACCCGATTCACAGCCGAGTGAAGACACGGCTATGGAAACCGCAAGCCTACCCACCTCCACCTCCTAGGAGCTAATTCCCTTTGTACTGGGATCCTCTGTACGAGAACACCCTATGGACATGGGGAATGGACAGAACACCGAAAGAACAGGGCTCGGGGACAGCCAACACACCCACTCGGAAATCCCTCCATCCATCCTCAGCCCGTTCTCAGACCCATCACTACCATACCCAACCTCACCGGAACCCTCCCGTCCCCCACAAGGTTCGCGTCCTCCTGGTCAAACACAGCCTCCCAGATAGGTGGAGGAAACACGACCACAAGCATACGCTTCTCATCCCCCCTGGCCAAGATCTGGTCATCAAAGGAAATCCCTGACACCTTCTCGGAAGCCAGCAGCAGCATCCGGACAAACCCAAAGGAAACGTCCGTAACAGTGGACCTATGCCAGCTCCTGGACAAGGAAGGAGCCATACCGGAGAACACAGGACTCTCAGAAGACTTCCTTAATCGTGCGGCTACCCGAAAAGACCTCATCAACTACATGGCGTTCCTTGAGGACAGTATAGAGAAAAAGATGATGGAAATGGAAGAACGCATTATAACCTCCATCACAAGGGCCAGGAACCCAACACCCCCCAAGAGGGACAATTATGCCCCCCCAACTGTCCAACAA
>Ga0307510_10004430_pt1 | contig 16527 bp, 16 predicted proteins | sample 12_EM_MG_FD_207224 | JGI IMG/M metagenome (GOLD analysis project Ga0307510, IMG submission 207224) | Populus trichocarpa ectomycorrhiza microbial communities from riparian zone in the Pacific Northwest, United States - 12_EM | ecosystem: Host-associated > Plants > Roots > Unclassified | place...
ACTGTTCAAGAAATCTTCCTTAATTTTTAAAATTATTTTTTATTTGAAAATATATTATTAATTTTTTAATTTTTAATATCATTATATAAAAATCATATTTTTTTTTAAAAAAAATAATTTAATATATTTTTAAGTGAAACATATCAAAACATATAAAATATAGAATTACAATTTTTTTTTTTTTGATTCACGTGGGGTGTCCGGGCCAGCTTACGCGCACCACGACTATTCCCCACGGCCCACTGGACATCCTGCAAGCCCAGGAGCAGGTAAGGCACCGCGGGGGTGACAGGCGTACACATAGAGGGTCGAGACGTGCACATAGAATTACAATTTTGCTCGCACCAGAGAGTGAAGACTGGGAGAAATAAAATAAATCTTCGATCATGTATAGAGCTCGATATATACCTCGCTCACATGCTTTTATAATAAAAGAGGAAAGCCTTGAAGTCATGTGATGACCATGTTAAAGTGCTTAACCATATATCTATTAGCGAATTCTTCAAGGCTTTTAATTAAAAACTTGAAAAAATATTTTTTTTTATTTTTTTTTGACTAGATCGACGAATCATGCGAATTGATGGGTGATTGCTATTTTAATTATTTACTGATTATATAATAAATATTATGAGCCTGCATTTCACTGCTTGTAGTTTTAATTAACACATTAATTTATATATATTTTTTAAAAATTTATTTGGTTTTATATCTATGCATAGAGCATACAGATAAAAGTATAAAATGTTCTTTTATGTGGTTAGGATAATCAATTTTTATCTTTATTTTGTCATCAACTATCACCAAATTGGAAATCAAACTTGTTGATGCCACAGTTTTTCCTTGTAGATACTATCCACCAAAAAATAAATTATTTATTTTTTTAAAAAATAAAAGAATAATAAAAAACTTCATTTTTTATTTAAAATTTAAATCTTATTTTTCGATGAATTAAAATTTGATCTTAACAATTATAAAATAGCATTCCAGTAACATTTAAATTAATCTATAATAAATGTAATAATAAAATATAGAGTGATAATAACATCATCAAAATGCAAAATTAAATTTAAGTAAAATACGAGTGATTTAAGAATAACACGCTCACGGAGCATATATTGAGACCTGGGATTACCTGGTAATAAAAACAAATAAGGAGAATATAAAAAGTTCGGGTCGTCATTTACAAATTGGCAAGACAGAAGGGCACAGATGCAAAAAAGACACAGGAATGAAAAGATATATACGAGAAGAACCCTCTCTCTGAACTTAACACACAGACACTCTCTCTCTTTCAAAAGTTCGGGTCGTCATTTACAAATTGGCAAGACAGAAGGGCACAGCTGCAAAAAAGACACAGGAATGAAAAGATATATACTAGAATAACCCTCTCTCTGAACTTAACACACAGACACTCTCTCTCTTTCATCCAAGCGTTGTTTGGTCTGATTTTGCCCCCCCCCCCTCTCTTTCTCCCTGTGAAGTAATAATACCCATTGCAGTAAGAGAGGCAACAAAAATGGGTTGCTTTTCCTGCGCAGGAAAGTCCAGCAAAAATGATAGTAAGAAGAAGCCTGATGATCAGATCCCATCATCTTCAGGTATTTCAATGAAAGACGCTATAAAGCTTGAAAATTTATATTTTTTTCTCATATTCTCAGTATCAAGTTAATATTTTTTGGACTGATTTTCATGCATTTTTTTTCATGTAAAATGATTTGAATTGATGAAGTCGCGTCCTTTGCATAATTGTGTGAAACAATCTTTTCTGGGCTGGGAATAATGTATTGATCTGGATTGGACATGGAGGGTATAATTCGAGATTGATGTTTCCTTTTAACCCATGTTCAACTCCTTTTAGGCTAATGTGGTCTGTTTTGAGGTTTAATCAAACGATAATGGCTTTGTGGGCATGGTGAGTTTCCATAATCATGAAAAGTGGAAACCATGTCGTTGCTTTTGTGTGATATAAGATCTTACTGGCTTAAAATGATTGTCAGTAACTACCGGGATCAATTCATGGACGATTTACAGTAAACATTAGCATCAAATTCAAGAAATCAGAGGATTAATGAAGCTGAATTTTATTATTACCTTTTGCCTTTGCCCACCTTGATCGTAAAATATGGATTGATTAAAGTTTTGATGGATTTGTAATGTTATTCATGTCGGTTCCGTCACTTATTCATGTTTTTATATGTTTGAAATCCTCACTTTTAAGAAGTCACTCAATGCTAATTCTAAAAGGCGGTTTAATTAATGTTGCAGTGGTTGTACAGGTGTTCAGTTTTTATTTATTTCTACATCTCTGAAAAAACGGCAAGTTATTTGGTGTTGAGGTCCAATTGCCTTTAAAAGAATTGGACAGCAACCATTTAGTTCAGAAACTGTTTATATTTCCGTTGCAGTTGGATAGATGGTGGTGCATATGGAAGCAATGCACCATACTTGTAACTGAGATAGATCGTTTTCTTGTCTTGTGTGATTGTAAAAAATCCCAGCTTGGATCCTTCTTTGATGCCTGTTTTGTCTTTCATGATTCTTGTTTTCTTTCTATACTCTCAATGACATGATGAAACGTTATCAATATTCAAACATACTTTATGTTTGCTGATGTAGTAGCATGTACTATATCTTGCTTTTCTACATTCATTTGTAGATGGTGTTAATTTCATTTCAGATAAAACAAAGTCAAATGGTGCACCAGATGTCAAGGAGGCTTCCAAGGATGGAGGCTCTGAACACATTGCAGCACATACATTCACATTTCGCGAACTGGCAAATGCAACAAAGAACTTCAGGGCGGATTGTCTTTTGGGTGAAGGAGGTTTTGGCAGAGTATATAAAGGGAGATTGGAGAGTACCAATCAGGTTGGTTGAAGAACTTATTGGAATTTTAGTTTTCACCAAAAAAATTCAGATGCAGCACATATGCTTAAGCATTCTGTTGTATACTCGGGATCAAATTATTCCTACATGTGTACTAGTGTTATTTTATAGAAAGTTCTCCTAGAAAATTGTATAGGCATTCTGTGGACCTTCAGGCTGACATTTTGCATGTTCTTAAAAAGAATAGTACTAGCAGAAAAAAGACGTTGGGTGTGTGCATTTTAAGCAATGGAATAAAAAAAGAAGTGAAATAAGGCTTCAAAAGAACCAAATAGGACAAAACAAACACTGATAATATTTAGGAGAAAAGGTAACGCTAACCTGGCCAAGACTGACATTGCAGCTTCACGTGTTATTTTGCTGCCACACATCACCTTCCATATCATTATTGCCTGGAACAAACAGCAGTTCTGCCATCTCACAACTTCGTTCATGCCATGATGGTCACCTCATCCCACCAGTGTCCTGCACCATCACTTAGCCTGTACTGTGATCAATGTTGCTACCATGATCCCTGGACACTATTGTCACCATCACAACTCAAGTGCCAGAACCTCACATTATGACTGTTGCACAGCACCCACCCTCTATCATCTAGCAAATCTCCATGTGTTCATCTATGTACACTTCCACCTTGCAAGCCAAAACCTACACCATAATCTGTGCTGCCCTTTCACTGCCCCTGAAATCATTCTTACAAGCTCATTGAAGGCATTTTAGGTAGTATGGGTTGCTTCTTAATGTAGTATAGTTGATCTTGCTTAGTGGTTGCTTTTTTCTAAAATATTTATTTATAATGTAAAGCGAATAGCAAGTTAACTGGAAATAAGAATCATCAAAAGACGAGTTTTTCTTTGTAGTTTTTATTATTTTGGGAGGGATAAAAGTGATGGGAATTATGGGGTGCATATTTCACCAAAAGGAAAAGCTTGTGAAGAACTTCCTCCAAAAGTTGCGTGCTTCTAACTGGAAATGTTAAATATTGATCTTTATATAGCCGTGGTTGTTCTTTGTTTATTTCATAATAATCCCATAGCTGTCAGGATAATATCTTTTTAATGCATATGGTTTTGACCATACGCAATAGACCTTTGGTTTAGACCTTAACCATGTTCTTTGGATTGTGTAGGTTGTAGCTATCAAGCAACTTGATCGTAACGGGCTGCAAGGGAATAGGGAATTCCTTGTTGAAGTATTGATGTTGAGCCTACTCCACCATCCAAATCTTGTTAACTTGATTGGCTATTGTGCCGATGGAGATCAAAGACTTTTGGTTTATGAATACATGCCATTAGGATCTCTGGAAGACCATCTATATGGTATATGACCAAATCTTGATTTCTATATAATTAGGCTGCAAAAAAGTTGTATTTTTTGTCCATTGCATGTATTACTAAACATTTGAATGAGATGGGTGGCAGGTGAGGTGCAAAAATTACATGGTTGCAGCTAAGATTTCTGTTCTAGATTATCATTTCTTGTTTAATCACTACGGTGGCTTGATATACATTTCCTGTACCAATGCTTCAGTATTTTTTCTTCTTATATGCTTATATTTCAGACCTGCCACCCGATAAAAAACGACTTGACTGGAATACAAGAATGAAAATAGCTGCTGGTGCTGCGAAAGGCTTGGAGCATTTGCATGACAAAGCTAACCCCCCTGTTATATACCGTGATTTGAAATGCTCAAACATTTTACTTGGCGAAGGTTATCATCCCAAACTATCTGATTTTGGCTTGGCGAAATTGGGTCCTGTTGGAGACAAGACCCATGTATCCACAAGAGTGATGGGAACCTATGGATATTGTGCACCTGAATATGCAATGACAGGACAGCTTACTCTGAAATCAGATGTTTATAGCTTTGGGGTTGTTCTCCTTGAGATTATTACAGGAAGGAAAGCTATCGATAATTCAAGAGCTGCTGGGGAGCATAACCTGGTTGCATGGGTAAGAAAGTTGTCTTCCTCCTGCAATGGTATTTTCATCATTTCTGTGTGGATGCTTCATCTGAATAAATATGTGGTGCAACGACCTTGAATCTATGTAACTTTGGTCTTCTATTTTATTTTTCTTGGTTGAGAGTGAGTAGTAATAAGCCCAGGATTATATGAGAGAACTGCTGCTGATCATTAGGCTCCGAGCATTTCCGTTTCACACAACAAGCATAATTTTTTCACCTTTAGCTAGTTAGTATTTTTATCTGCTTTTTCTATGCTGTTGCTGTCATGCAGTGCAGTTCTACTGTGAGGCGATGATCACCAAGAACTCTATTTGTAGTCAAAATGCTAGTAAAGTGAATGTTATCTAATTTGTCTCATGTTGCAGGCACGGCCCTTGTTTAAAGATCGAAGGAAATTTGCACAGATGGCTGACCCCTTACTCCATGGCCAGTATCCAGCGAGGGGCTTGTATCAAGCTCTTGCTGTAGCTGCAATGTGTGTTCAAGAACAGCCTAACATGCGACCCCTTATAGCTGATGTAGTCACAGCACTTTCTTATCTTGCTTTGCAGAAATATGATCCAGAGACCCACCCAGTCCAGGGCTCTCGCACAGGCCCTTCTACTCCTAGAACTAGAAGAGAACAATGAAGTTGGTAGGAGAGAGATTTAGTGAGAACAGTTGTCCAAGGATGGTTCAATCCTTGGAAACCAACGATTAGACCGCTATCATCCTGCAAACCATGGGAACACAGGATGTTTCACCCAAACATCTTTCTTTCCATGATTCAGAGATCAGTGGATTGGAGTTCAGTAGTGTGCAATTGTTGGCTGCATTTGCAATGGTACTTGTCGATGAAATCCTGCAGCAGTTCCAGACACAGTGCTGCAATAGAAAATTCCTCCGCCGCTGTTTTGTAAGATTCGTCTTGGCCTTACAAATATCATAATTCCCCCCGTCTTCCAACCCTTATACAAAAATTTTTCATGTACAATTGAGCTTGGGGCTTTGTATCTAATTGTCTTCCATAATAGAAACTTGTGCAGCCTTGAAAAAATTCTGCTTGGAATTACGCCTCAGTGTTTGTATTTTTTTATATACCCCTGATTTGCCCAGGATCTTTGGAACTCATTAATCTCTCAGGGTGGCTTGTTTTGGATTTGGCACTCTCCTATGACAGGAACTTGTGGTTCTGGAATATGGGTGTATACATGTTTTGTCAATAGCCATAACTAGTTGAGCACCTGGCAGGGGAGCAGGAGCCTCTATCCTTGACGAAAAACAGACTAAAACAACAAAAGCAAGCCAAGGAATATAGATTGGACCCAGAGCCTTGTATAATCATTATCTTATGACTTGGAACAGCCTTCAGAATTTATTTCATTGTTTGTTGTTAAAATGCACCAGCTCTAGGCGTGCCATGCTATTCTACTGTCTACACTTCCGTAAAGGAATTTTCAAGAATTAAACCAAGCATCACCACGCATTTCCTCTATATTTCAACAAAATGAACTCAAATGCCGACCACTGAAAGATTTATGCGATTGTTTCACTGATGATATCATGGTTCTTACATTCTCTTCACCTCTACACTAATGTTATTATTGTTTAATGAACAAACAATTAATGGAAATGGGCTCTACAATGAAAAAACCCAAAAAAAAAAAAAACAAGAAACTAATCTATACTCTGCCTGAACTTACCTTCGTACACAAAAAAATATCTACCACGCCCACAAATAAGGATATTTCACGATCTACATATCATTAGGATAAATATGCAATTTTCTATTACTTGTCGTGTGCTGAAATGCCATTAGTCTCCTGCTCAGGATTCTGCCCCTCATTGGTAGACTTGTCATCACTTGCCTCCTCAACAGTGGCGGGTTTCCCCTGTTGAGTTCAGTTTGAGTTAGCAACATTATTATTATTATTTTTTTTCATGAGAAAAATTAGCAACTTTAATAAAAAAACAATCGACAGCTAACACTAGGCAAATAAAACTATCATCGTGTTGAAGCAAGCAGCTTTACACTTAATAAATACGAAGGACAGGTGCTATGGTACACAGCATTAAAAAAAAAAAAAGAATTGGTAAATAGCTGCCTCAGGCAATGTTTTAGCCACAGCAAAACAAGAGACTGTTGAACCAAGTACACAGAAGGGACCAAACTCTACGGGGGTGTCACCCCAGAGACCCAAGGGGAATCCTGGAAGGGTTAGGCAGCTAGCTCTCCTTATTACTCCAATTATAGACAAAGAAAACAAAATTAAAAGGCAGAAAAACAGATAATCATGTAAAGAAATCCAAGCTAATGAGTAGTTTGAATGCAGCGATAACTATCAGCTACCCCAAAATGGACACATCAAAATCCTATTTATTAGCACACTGCAATATATAGGTGGTGAAAGCATTCACGAATTTAAGGAGGCAGTAGCAAAATAAAATCGAACCTTGTTTCGGTCACGCCATCCAAGTCCAAATGGTCGGGCTAGTAAACCAATCTTTCTCGCAGGTATTTCCTGTTCAGGCTCTTGATTGGCACGTGTTTGTGAATCTGGATGTGAAGATCTACAAAGAAATTCATGTTTCTTATAAGCACCAATTATCCAAGTAGGTACAATATGTGTGTAAAACAGACAATACTTCATGCATTTTCTGCTCAGGAACGCATATCAAACCTTGGGGACAGAGAGGGAGAAGACAATTCAAATAGAATTTATTTGTCAGCATGGGAAGTTAGAGCAACCTACACCTCATTCTACTTAAATGTGGGCGTGTCTTTTAATTAATTGATGCAACATATGAAAAATTCCATTTCTCATCCCATTATGTTCAATCCACTCTATTCCTTTACGGTACATCAAACTGACCCAAGCGATAAATCAAAGTAAATATGACCACATACAGTTCCAAGGAATGGTGAAAAATTAAATCGTTTTGGCACTAGCAAAATTGACTACACACCGAGGAGAAGGTTGTGCTTTAAGTTGACCAGACTGATACTGCAAAGTGGCCTCCAACATTGACTCTGCCATAACCACTCGTTTCTCCATTTCAGCAAGTGATGCAATGGCCTGTTCATATTTTTCCTGCATATAAACAGTTGTTGGAGAGAATAGTGAAACAAAGAGACAAATAGAATGTCAAGAAGTGAACATTTTCAGAGTGTTGAAATACAGAACAGATCAATTAAAGAATGACAAAGGAATCTGGTGCGCTCCTCAGTGGAGAGGGAGCACAACTAATCTATAGCTCAAGGAACTATGGTAGAAAAGGACTCTCTCTGTCATATCAAGTGTGTTCTGCATAACATACAGAAAGAGGGCTAGTGTGACGGGCGGTGTGTACAAGGCCCAGGAACCAATTCACCGCTGTAAGACGAGTTGCAGCCATATGTGAAATCATGATTCTTGATATGGGCCTTCCTCCACTGATTCTATTAGGGACACATTCCCTCTTATGTGAAATTATCAGAGTCTCAATCATATCAAGTGTGTTCAGCATAACATACTGATTCCTATTTATATGGAAATTAACTTGGACCTTTATCTAACAGGCACCACCTTCCAGAACTAGGGTAGTGAAGGATTCATCACCAGTTCCTAATGGTTGATAAACTGCTAATAGATATGATATATTTGCATTAGAATCAAACAATATGGCAAGCATAATTGGTATGTCCGACCTGCAAGTGTAAAGCTCAGGACACATCACATACATCATCATAGAATTGTTAAGACCTCTATTTGAATGTAAATTACATATAAAAGATGAACTAGGAATAGAACAAGAAATTATAAACCTGAAGCACTTGAGCTGCATATCTCTGTGCTGCCGCATCTTGCTCAGCATATATGCGAGCATCTTCAGTTACCTTTTGATCTTGTTCCACCCGCATTAAGACCTACATAAGAAACAAGTGAGCTAATATGAAGAAAAGACCAGGCCAAGATTTGAGAGAAGATACGATCTTCCCAAACCAAACTGATTGACCATGGAGCAAAATTAACCTGAAGCATGGCATTTTCTTGTTCCTGCTTATCAGCAAGAGCCCTCCGCAGCTCAGAAACCTCTTGCTCTAACTGTTCGACCTGAAGATCAGAAGTAGATGCTCAGCACGTTTGATCAAAGTTAGATAGCAAGGACTTAACTAGCATAGTAACTGATTAACTGCATATTGCTTAAAAAATCCCAGCTTAATGTGAAGTCCAATAACAGCAACTGTATGATCAAATTTGCCCTATTGCTACCATCACTCCTGGGGCATAAAACGAAGTGGATTCTAACTACAATGTGAAAACCATTCTAGAAGGGAATTGGAAATAATACAGAATAGCTGTGGATTTTGCATCATTTCACTTCCCTGAGCCTTGCAAGAAAATCAACTATTTAAAGAAGAAGAAGAAAGTTTGGACATACCCTAGCACTCAATTGCCGCCGATTATCTTGCTTGACCATCTCCATCAAAGCTGTCTCCAACTCCTCAGCTCTGACAGAATTGATATTAACAGAAATTTAATGTAATATTATGGAAAAACAAAAACACTTCGACAATTAAAAATGAGGTAATTCTACATCAAATTATGCAGGCAAGAGAACTGCAGAAACTTCTTAATTTTTTATACTGTCACAAGGAGATATAAATTGTTATTAATGTTGTTTCCACGAGACTCCCACCTAGAGACAAAAACGTATTTTTTTTCTGCCAGAGACACCATATCCATCCATAACTCAGCTATGCTCCTTTTTCCTTCTTTTATTAGAACAAAAAACTCACCTATTCTAAAGCTTCACGGTTTTTATTTGGGGATGTTTAAGAGATCTAGTCATCTTCAAACTGTGAATTCCATCCACGCAAAAGCTAAATTTTGGAGATCTAAGTAGCTAGTTGATAGTTATGAAGCAAGTGCTAGCTTTGAACCCAAGCACTGCATTCAGATCCTCAGCTCACTCTATGAAGTGCACGTTGAAAATTGAAGGTGAATCAAGGTATCATTTTCTTTACAATTACTAACAAAGATTACAAGGCCGGAATAGTGCAGTTGTTTCTTCGTATTATAGCCCTCAATGACCAAAATGGTACTATGTCACTCAACAGAAAGGCACATTTACAAAATTGAATTGGAAACGTACCAGGAGAAAGGTCAAGGCCCGTTATGGATGTAGAAAGCTAGAGTAAAAAGTTTAAAATAACCAAAGGCGATATTCTGAAAACTAAAACAAAGTCTAAGCTGACAGCAGCAGAAAAGATGAAAATTCCAAGATGAAGTGGTAACTTTGGAAAACACTGAAGGCTTTTCTACATAAATGCTCCTACTATCTAGAGCTCTAAGAAATCCCGAGGAGGTAGATGATCTCTGTAGAACTGTTCCCAATGCAAATAACACTAGTGGAATTTCAAATTTCCTTCTCACCACACATACAAACTTTGACAGCCAAAAAATGCTCCATGTGTTGTATGCAGCTTGTGGTAGCCTAGGTTTTAAAATTGAGACTATGCATCCCAATAAAAATCTTAACCTGAGCATGGTAGATCTTTTCTCCTCTAGCAACTTGCACAGTTCAACCTTCAACCACACTACCTGCATGACAAAAGAACTGCATTTCACCATCTAGCATCATAAGACAATTATCTAGACTTGTATTAATGTCATAAAGAAGGGAATATAAATTCCAAGTTTCATGAAGGTTTCCACAAACAAGATATCAAAGGGGGGCACAAAATAAAGCAAGGATACAAACACAACCCAACCAGACACGAAAACGCTTAGTAATCAAACCACTACAATACTGCACCTATAATTATAGCATAATATAACCAGCATGTCCAGTTTGGACTTCGCTGATTGAAACATGATGTTTAATGCATCAAATCAGCTCTGATCAAGAACTTCCAGATCTCAAATACATATTTCCCTCCCCAGTAATTTCTCCAGAGGTTCATAACCATAAAAGTGACTGTTTACATTTCCCTCCCCAGTAATTGCCCAAAAGCCCTAGTGCCATTGTTTACATAGTGATCTTCCTACACATCATTCAAATCAGAGCTGAGTCCATCAATTCTTTTTCCCTCACATATGACTTAAAAAGTATGACCACTTCATTCCCAGAAAATTTTTTGCAATGCTGGAGTAACTAAAAGCCCTGGGGAGAAAAGGGTGAGTTTAAAAGAAGGACGATCTGTTTATCTACATTTATATAGTTTCTACTTTACTACAACCAAAGTGATGCCTGGTCATCAACTCAAGGGGCTTGTGTAAATAAACATCATATGGACACTATACGGTAGACAATCATCATTAGATTTGTACAAATTCCGCATCAAGGAAAAGATTATGCTCGAGAAAAGGGGGGGAATGTTTAGCTACCTGATCTGGAACACTATCTATTTCAGCATCCCCTGTCAGGCTAATAAGAACTTCATCTGCATTGGTGGATCCAGACTCTGAACGAGACAATTCACCACTAGTCTTTTTAGTTGTTTCCATCAGTATTGACTTGCGATCATGCTTGAAATTATATAGCTTAGTTGCCAGACCCTGAGAATCCCTCAAAGCTTGAAGCCCCTTTGTTCTTTCCTCAACCATAGTTATAACAGCCTGTCGATGCTTATTTCTCAGCTCTTGTAATCTGGTTTCATTTACATTTTGGTAACCCATGCAGGCTGTTAAGACAAGTTGACTGCTATCAAACGTTGAGCCTGCCAGTGACTGTAGCAAAGTAACTGCATCTCCAGCATCCTTAGTGGTAACTAATGCAGGGCCTACAAGAGACTGAACTAAATTAAGTTCCATAAACTATAACAGCCTCACTTGAAGATCAGAAAACCAAGTCACTGTTTGTACAGGGAAAAAAAAAAAACTCAACGTAATTCCTCAGTACCATATAACTCCATCAAAGCAAGTGCTGTCCTAAATAACATGACACGGTTTCCTTCGTAAAGGAGGACATCCCAAACTCGGAGAACTGAAGTCAAGAGAAAGCAGTCAGATGCCAAGCTTGTAACTAGGGCACAATACAATGAGAATAAGAATGAAGAAATTAGAAATGCTGTTAAGAAGTGAAAAGCTTTATCATGCAATGCTAGACAGACTTAAGTTCATATTTTAAAGCTTAAAACCTGACCACTTTCCCAAGGAAGCATGTTCATGAATATGGAAAGGAACCATGGCCCAGTAACCCAAGCAACCTGCACTCCCTGGTAATCAAGATGATTGACTGCACCAAAAGTAAAGCTGGCATAAGAACTCTCCTAGGTAGCATCACCAAAGAAATTTTATGCATGTATAAATAATTAGGAACAGCACAAACCCAATTTAGGAAACCTTTCGCGCACCAGCTCCTCAAAGACAAGTTGGTCAACCTGACAAATGGAATGGTTGATCAGATACCTATCCATATCTGCTGATGGATCACAGCATCATAGCAAGCATCGCCAGAGGGAAGGGCACAGATATACAGAAAGACAGATCTATAGCAAGCATTACCTGTGACTCTATCATTTCCTCTGAGTAATAACCATCAAAATAGTCATCGATAATACCCATCAATGTCCTGGGAATTAAACCAAAATTTAGGGGCACAGCAATATCAAAATTAATCTGACATAGGAAATATAAATCCAAAAGTACTGTAAAAAATTAGGACTAATAAAATTGTGTTCTCTGTCATTTGACAACATAAAACTACAGCAGCATGCTTCTGAATACAAGGACTATCCAATTGGGGGGAAAAAATTAAAATGGCAAAAACAAAATTTCAAGGCCTACCAGAAGGCATTTTCTTCAGGCATCAGAAGTAGCAACAAGGCAGCAAAAAAATTCATGGCCTGCATATATATAGAACCCAAAAACACATTAAAATTCAATGGCATATTCTTGCAATAAATCACAGTTATTGAACTTGAATAATTTGTTACTTTAGTTGAAACTTGTCTGAACCGGCAGTATAATGTTGTCAAATCACATTTTGAATGCTGCAACTTTTGTCTTATCTACTAATATCCTCTTTATCCAAATATATCTCATAAGATGAGAGAAAATTTCTTTTGAAAGTTATACGACTTCTTTTAACAAAGCTGAAACTGACAGGAGATAGGTTGTTGTGATTACAAGATCATTTTTGCGATTTGTGTAGATATTGCCTGATTTTTAATGTCATATAGTTGTGATTTTAAATTAAAAGTTGATAATTTCATTACATGTATTGCATGTCTTGTTAATGATGATGTTATCATTCAAAGTGATTCTGAATGCTGTAATAATACTCAATTCAACTACATTCAGGAATTGCTCGATTTTGATCAATCATTGTGTTCATGGAATTTATGAAGCAAAATTTTAAGAAGTTTGGCCAAAAATTTGTAAGGATGCAAATTGTTCTTATTCACATTGTAGCTGTTTCATCTTCTTTATTACATGTGTCAAGTAATTCATCACATCTCCAGATGTAGTATTTTTTTTTAGTAAGCTGGCAGGCCAAGCCTTGAAAGACACAAGTTGATTTCATTGAGTACCATAAGCTGTTTCAAGTACCTGACAGTAGCCAACGGCAGGGTTATGTCGAGCATATGCTGTCAGCAATCGCCTCAGAGCATCTCTACCATCATTGTCCAAAGCAGGATGACCTGGAAAAGTTCTTGGCAAGTCCTGCATATGAAACGGGCTATAGATTTTATTTCAAAAAGCCACTAATATGTTGGGTGATGACTTGGATTGAGAATACCAAATAGAAAAAAGTAGGTCCCGTTCTAAATTTAAAGACTGTGCATGTCATTACCTTCTCGATCTGGCCTTTCCATTTCTCTGGTACACAAACAGTGTCTGCAGTTGAACCTTTGGTATCACTGTCTGATTGTTGGTCTACATGATTTCCAGAATTAGTTTCTGAAGCAAGCAGATCCTGGTAATACTTCTCCACTCTGCGTGTCCTTGCACCCACAAATGCTTGCCAGAGCTAAAATTGAGAGCACAAATCAATTTTGAAGCTCATGCACCATGAAACAAATTTAATTTGAGAAGAAAAGAAAACAAATAGCACAAAATATACCTCTCCTCTGAGTGCCATTGGGACTCCCCCGCGTACAAGGACCTCCAGCTCTTCTTTCCAAGGAAATGAAGATTCTGGAGGCAGCGCATCAGCAGGAGCACCTGTGGCAGGGGCACTAGCACTGTCACTGGAAGAGGTGTCTTGATTTGGATCTGATCTTTCCACGTCGTAAAACTCGTCTTCAGAATCCTCTTCAGATGCTCCTTTTGCTGATTTAGCATCTTCAAAAGAAGGTACCATCCTTTCTTTTTTAGTCTCTTGCTGGTCTTTTGATTGGTTTCCTTTCCTCATGATGCGAAGACTCATCATATCCTCAATGACACGGAGGGATGGCCTGATCTCAGTCCATATTTGGATCCCATGAGTCTTTTTACTGGTTGCAGACTGTTTCTCCTCTGTAACGTTTTCCAGTAAAACATCAGAACTAGGTTCCTCACCACTTATATCAACGCCCTTCTCCGAGCCATTATTTATCTCTTGCTCTGTTGCTTCAGCATGCAACTCCTTGTTATATTTCTCAGAAGATGTGCCATTTGTCGGCAATTGAGAAGAATCTGCTTGCTGTTCCAAGAAGGTCTTCCATCTATCCGATCTTTCCTCTTCTTCCTCCTGAAATCACAAGTTCATCAGAAAAACAAGAGAAAAAAAAAGTTATTCGCCTTAGTAAGCAACTTCTCTATCTCAACCTCCATTTGATTGCATTAAAAATATTAGGAGATGCAGATAAATCAAATCTTGGATAAAAAGTTCCGGATAGGTAATGAAACAAGCCTCGTTTTTCAATCTTGGTAATGTTCGGACATTTGCTGCTCTCAATTATCAATACTTTCAGGAACCGAAACACTGTTTAACAGCTTCCTCGACAACTAAACAGACTATTCAATTTATTTTTTTTAAGTACAAAAGAAGCAAAGCAAACCTGGTAGATATTAGCATATTCTCTGTATCTTTGTAAATGCTGCGGTCTCACAGCAAATCCATACGCATCCCTGTCCACACCAATATCCATTAACAACATAACACCTCCACAACAAAAATTCAGGAAAATTCCCGATGACATGCAAATCACAAACATACACACAAACACTTCTGCCCGCAATAAATAAACAAAGAAAAAAATATATAACTCTAAAATAAATTAAAAAAAAAACTCATGGATTAAGACAGATCTAAATAAAATGAATTTACCTGCAATCAACCTTGAAATCTCGCTGGCTCAAACTAGACAACAACATATTCCACTTAAAACTACAATTCTACCCTCCATATCTCTCAACATTACACTCAGATTTACCAAAAATCACCGCATTTCACACTTAATTCCTAAACTTAGCCAAACATCACGCATTACAGTAACCAAATTCAAACAAATCAAGTTCGGTAATGATCAAACTAGTCAAAGTCAAAGAGTAGTCAAAGAGTAATTATAAACGCGATCGATCAGGGAAATGTGTGTGCTAATGAAGTTCAACTCCATCACGCAAACTGTAGGGGCCGGAATTCGATAGATCATCTCAGAAATAAAAAGAAAGAAAGTGACGCGTGACGCGTGGCGAGAGAAGATGGGAGAGGATTTGTAGGCGTACCTCTTGTGTTCAAAGGCGGTGAGAGGGTTGATAGATTTCGTTTGGGACTTCATTTGCTGGATCAATTTGATTGGTCCGTTTTCACAGCCTTTCTGTTGAGAGATTGATGCAGGTAGAGGATCTCACTCCGCAACTGATTTTCAGGGAGGGGGGGAGTGTGTGCGCGTTTGCGCTAAGTAGTGTGGGTTTTGTGAGAGTTTTAAGCGAAGGGGGGAGGCTAGAAAAGAGCAGAGGGGCACATGCGAGTAGCGAGATTGTCGTTTACATCATTACATGTGAGATTTGTGAGGCGAGTTGCCGTTTTTTGATATTTTTTCATTTTTTAAGCACGGAGTTCGAGGTTGTGTTTAGCGGAGGGAGAAAGAACTAAGAGGGAGAAAAAAGGCGCTTTTTGGTAAATTTGATGCCTGTATTCGGCTAAATAAGGGACCCACGATGGGGAGCTGATGGACCCACGAGTGAGCTGAAATGGTCCGGGTGACGGTGATGCCGGATGGGTGCCGGTGTGTACCGTGAGGCAGTACTGATTAAGGTTTTGTGTTGATAATTATGATTCTAATTTGGTAAAACAGAAAATACTTTTCCTATTGTCAATCGGTGCTTACTGTAAATGCAATTGAGGTAGGGGTGGTCTTATTTTATGATGAATAATATTATGCATATGTCTTTTTATACTCTTTTTTTATATATATATAAAGGTAAGAAACTCATGAAAAAAATATTTTTTTTATAGATATTAAGCAGTAGAATTGAGAAATGATATCTTGATATTAAAAAACCATGTTTCAAAATACTCTCAATAATGTATTTTTGTAACCAATTGTTATATTTTTTAAAAAATAATAATAATAAAGAAGTTTTGTAATGTCATGGTTTATTTGAAGCTGTTGATATCTCTTTTCTTATTATTTTCATTAGCTTTTCCTTTTATTTTATTATTTACTACAAAACAATGTTTAAAGCATGATTGTTTTTATGTTTTAAAAATATTTAAAAAAAAATTAAAAATATATATTTTATTTCTGCTTCAAATCAATTTTATTTTTTTTTTGTTTTTTA
>Ga0307510_10004431_pt1 | contig 16521 bp, 13 predicted proteins | sample 12_EM_MG_FD_207224 | JGI IMG/M metagenome (GOLD analysis project Ga0307510, IMG submission 207224) | Populus trichocarpa ectomycorrhiza microbial communities from riparian zone in the Pacific Northwest, United States - 12_EM | ecosystem: Host-associated > Plants > Roots > Unclassified | place...
GTGGAAGAACGTGGATCAGTATGACGATCGATGGGAGGATTGGACTCGGTGGGCGGAAGGAAGATATTGTTGTTTTTCCTATATACTCCTGTCTTCGCCATTAGTTATGTTAGTTAGTTGAGTCAGTGAGCATCGTGAGTGTGAGTGTGTTGCAGAAGAGAAAGATTTTCCCCCGCTTCTGTGTTGTGCGATCTATCTAGTATTGCCTTGCGTTGGCGTTCGTTTCGTTTCATCGCCTATCACTCGCTGTTTTATCGCCGCCGTTATTCGCCGTTCAACCAGAGCCAATTTGTAAAAAAATCACAATTTGACATCATAATTGGCTTGCCAAACACCCTGTAAGTATTTTGTATGTCTAGTCTGATGACTCTACTATTAGGATATTCCATATAGCAATCGGGCAACTATCTCAAAAGATAGGATTTCTATATACTGCTCACATTATCATTATGATTTGGGCTTCTAGTTTGAGATAAATAGTGTTTGGAAATCACTCTCAGTATATGATTGTAAGCGTATAATCTAGGTATGTTTGTAAGTACTTCTAAGCAGATGATTCCGGGTACATAACTCGACCCCTACAGTTGTCTAGTTATGCATGTCCAATTCCTATTTTCCTGAAGATAGGCCAGTATCCTCCAGCTTATCATTTGCTGATCTCATTCAAGGTGTATGGCTTGTGGCTTATGGCTTTGGGTATTCAGCTTTGGGCTTATGCCTTTGGGTGTTAAGCTTTGGGCTTTGCATTTTAAGACTATTGGCTGAGGCCTCACATCTCACATGCCTTGCAAGCCATCCACCCAAATACTAGCCACTATTTAAATCTAGTCTGAGGGTCAGGCAATCACTTACCCTAAACTTGCCCATAGTTGGTGTAACATGTGCACATGTTCTGGTAACGGTACACAGGAGCGGGCAGTGCAGGATCTCCTATGTGTAGTTGATTTATATTTGGTTTATTTGATTTGATTTCAGCTCTGCCACTGCCTCTGAGTCAGATAGGCTATGCTATCGTATTGCTATGTTTAGTTTCTTTTGTTGGAAGTTTATATTTAGGATTCCGGGTATGGAATGGTCATGTAACACTGGCGAGGGCTGAGCACTGTTTGTTTCTTTCTTTGGTCTTGCAGGATTACAGAATTCCGGTATGTGCGCAGCTACTGGTAATGATCATGATTGCAGGAAGGCTATCGCTCTTGGGTTTTGTATTTAAACCAGTCTCCTGGCTAGCAGGAGACAGCAGACTTCGACAGACCTTCAGTCTAAGAATACACTTGGTTGAACGGCAATCCCTGAGTTCTATTTGTCCTTCAACTATTATCCTTCTAAGCTACCGGTCCCTTGAAGCCTCCCTTAGCACCAGCGCTAGCAGGTCTACCGCCGGTCCTATTGTATTTTCGTTAGACAGGAATAAACCTGTTACAGTCTTGGATTTCGGGTTTTGTTTTCACCATAGCTAGCGCTCCATGAGATTTCTTGTACCTTAACAATGAGTATATGATATAAAAAAAAAAGGAAATAAAGAAAGAAAAAAAAGCCCTGTATTTTCTTGGTTCTTTAAGCTACCTGATATTTCTTTCACGACTCCTGTACTTCAGAATACAACATCTGCTATTCTGCTATCCAAGATCCACGCCAAGAACACACGAACCCTGACCCTGACCTGCCGTTATGCAATCACCCTTGACCTGAGATTGTCATCTCCGAACACTTACGCTAAACGACTGTCATCCTTTAAGACCTTCCTGTCATTGTATGCCTTGGACTCACATCCAGTGCCAAGACCCCTTACACAAGGGAGCGTCTGACCAGGATCCAACCCATACAAGACCATGTCTCGGTGTGTTGAACTTCCAACCGCCGTGTTAACTGCCTTGACCGAATTGTCGGCGGTTACCAATGACGAGTTTGATCAACTACCAGAAGGTCGAATCAGACATCAGCTCTGTACCGTACGCGATCTTGCTACCTCACTCAATGGGCTCCCCGCACTCCCTCCCATTTCCAGAGAAGGCACCCCTGCACTACTCAAACAAAACCCTCGCTTCAAACAACTACAACAAGGTGTTCAAAATTTGGCCAATGAAAGGGAGGCGCTTGCTGAAGAACAAGATGCACATACCAAAGAACACGATGCGTTACTTACTAAGGGACAAGGACTGGAGGCAAGGTACAGAGCCATCAAGACTGACCTAGAGCATGACAGAGCCATCATAGTTACCCTTACTACCACATTGACCAACACGAACACTGCCCTGGCAAATGCAACCGCTGCATTTGCAAACACAGGGGGACATGCTCCGCCAGCAGGCGATAGACCGCCTAAGCGAGAATCGATCCCCAAACCACCGGAGTTCGACGCATCCCAAGTCCAACTTCACCCGTTCATAGCACTATTACGTACCAAGTTTCTCAGAGATGCCCACAAATGCATGGATATCCAACATCGGTTGGCATATGCTGTTGGGTTCCTAAAAGGGAAAGCTTACGAACAGATCCTTCCACTTATTGATAAAGCAAATATTAATATCACTAGTGTGGAAGCCCTGATCACACTACTCGAGAACATCTTCGGTGACCCTGATAGGGTCCGTACCACTGAACCTAATCTCCAAAGCCTACATCAAAAGAACTGTAAAATTTCTGACTCCTTAGCAGACTTTCAGAGATACACCGCTGAGGTAACCTGGAACGCTGCTGCTAAGCGAACCTCGTTGTACGAAGGCTTTAGTCCTGAACTCAAGGATGCCCTCGTAACCCTGGACACCCCCGACAAACTTGACCAATACCTCATATTACTCCAGTGTGTGTATAACAAGATCCGTGCCCATGCAGCTCAACGGAAGGGGTCGTCATCTACCTAGAGATCGCCTACTACCACGACCGCAACCCCAAAACTGGCTGCCCCACCAACAACCACCACCACTGCTACGGGTACCCCAGCTGGCCCAATGGCCCTTTCAGCTGCACGATGCCGCTTATCACAAGCGCAATACAAAGATCGCATTCGACCCGGTCAATTCTTCTACTACGGAGGAGCAAACCACATAGCTTGACAATACCCGAACAGGCAAAGTCATCTCTGAGCCAACCCCGCCGCCCTTCGTGCACCTCCACCAATGGTTCCTGAAGACTCTCCGTATATCCTGGCTAAAACACCACGATGTGAAGATTGACTTCGCCTCTAACTCTCATAGCTTTGAATCTCAATACTGTCTGAAGAACTGCGTTAATAATGTTACTATGGCCTATGGAATCGAAGAAGAATTACCGCATTTTCTACGGGCTTACACTGCACAATGTGCCCTTGGACATAAAGTCCTCAACAACGATGAGGTCCTTCAGATACTTCCCAAACATTACCATGAATTACTTCCTCTATTCCTCGAGAAAACAGAAGATCAACTACCACCTGACTGGAGGTTTGATCATGAGATACCAGTGCGCCCAGGATTCGTCCCTCCTTTCAGAACAATATACGGTCTTAGCCTGCCTGAATTATCGGCCTTATACAAATGGCTAGACAAAAACTTAGACAAAATGTTTATCTGTGAATCATCCTCCCCTGCTGCTTCTCCGATTTTGTTTCTTAAGCAAAAGGAAGGTTCTCTACGCTTATATGTTGACTACAGGGAATTTAACGAAGGAACGATCAAGAACCCCTACCCTTTACCCTTAGTCAAAGAGACCTTTATGCAACTTTCACGAGCAAAGATATTCACTAAACTGGATATCCGCGGAGCTTACAACTTAATCCGCATGAGAGCAGGTGAAGAATGGAAAACCGCTTTTCGTACACGATACGGCCTGTTTGACTCCCTTGTCATTCCCTTTGAACTTACCAATGCCCCCACCATCTTTCAAGTGTATATTAACGATGCGCTACGCCCATTTCTGGATCGGTTTGGTAAAGCATACCTTGATGACATATTGATATACTCTGAGAATGAGGAACAACATATCGAACATGTCAAACAAATTCTGAAAGCTTTAACGAAAGCTGGACTTCTGGTAAAACCTCACAAATGCGAATTTCACACTAACAATGTCGAGTATCTTGGCTTCCTTATTACCACAGAAGGTTTACCAATGGATCCTGCGAAAATCCCCACAATTATTGAATGCCCCGTTCCTAGGAAGTTACGCAATGTCCGCTCCTTTTTAGAATTTGGAAATCTTTATTGACGTTTCATCCAAGACAACTCACATCTTGCCAGGCCACTGACCCAATTAACCAAAAAGGGTATGCCATTCGTGTGGTCAAACCTGTGTCAAGCCGGATTCGAAAGATTGAAGCAAGCCTTTACTACAGCCCTCATCCTGATCCATTTTGACTTCGACAAGGAGATAGTGGTGGAAACCGATGCTTCTGACATTGCCTCTGCCGGTATACTATCGCAACCTGGACCACATGGCCTCTTACATCCAATTGCCTTCTTTTCGAAGAAACGCACGCCGGCCGAATGCAACTACGATATTTACGCCAAAGAATTGCTGGCTGTGGTGCGAGCTTTTGAGGAATGGAGGGCTTACCTGGTCGGACGTCCTGTCACGGTACGGTCGGATCATCAGAACCTGCGATACTTGACCACCAAAAGATTACTCAACCAACGACAAGCCACATAGTCAGAATTCCTATTGCAATTCAATTATATGATTGAATTTGTACCTGGTAAAGCACATGGAAAGGCAGATGCATTGACTAGGATGGTGGGACAAACATAAGAAGAGGTATTGGAGGACAAGAGGAATAGAACACAAGCGGTTCTCAAGTCCCAGTCTCTGGGTTTGTTGGCGGATATTCCGCTTTATTTTGAAGCATCCCCATTAAAGCAATTATGGCCAGAAGCCTATCAAGCTGACCCCCTTCCAAATCAGATACTCACGATGCTGAAACAAGGGGTACGACATAGCCATCTTATATCCCTGGCGGAATGTCCCATGGATGGTAATTGACTGCGGTACCGAGATCGTCTCTATGTCCCTGCTCACGAAGCATTGAGACTGGCCATCATCCAGGAAAATCATGACACTCCGGCTGCTGGTCATCCCAGCAGATCCAAAACTCATCAACTAATCACTCGACGATACTATTTGGCCCAGCATGCGAATGGAGATCGGACGATATATGGCCAATTGTATTACCTGCCAACCAAGTCGAACAACTCGCCATGCTCCAGTCAGTATCCTACGGCCCTCTCTCTATTCCCTATTGACCATGGCAAGATATATCAATGGATTTGATAACCGGCCTACCCTGGAGTAACGGTAACAATGCGATTTGGGTCGTGGTAGATCGACCAACCAAGATACGCCACCTCGTCCCTTGCTGTACTACTATCGATGCCCCCTCTCTTGCCGACCTATTCGTGGATAATATCTGGAAGCACCATGGGTTACCGCTAACGATTATATCCCATCAAGTACCTCAGTTTGCTGCTAAGTTCTGGGGAACCATCTGTCGCTGTAACAGGTTTATTCCTGTCTAACGAAAATACAATAGGACCGGCGATAGGCCTGCTAGCGCTGGTGCTAAGGGAGGCTTCAGGAGACCAGAGGTAAGAGATAATAGTTGAAGGACAGATTGGGCTTGGGGACTCAGGGATTGCCGTTCAACCAAGTGTATTCTTAGACTGAAGGTCTGTCGAAGTCTGCTGTCTCCTGCTAGCTAGGAGACTGGTTTAAATACAAAACCCAAGAGCGATAGCCTTCCTGCAATCGCGATCATTACCAGTAGCTGCGCACATACCGGAATCCTGTAATCCTGCAAGACCAAAGAAAGAAACAAACAAACAGTGCTCAGCCTTTGCTAGTGCTTACATGACCATTCCATACCCAGAATCCTAAATATAAACTTCCAGCAAAGCAAACTAAACATAGCAATACGATAGCATAGCCTATCTGACTCAGAGACAGTGGCAGAGCTGAAATCAAATCAAATAAACCAAATATAAATCAACTAAACATAGGAGATCCTGCACTGCCCACTCAGGTGTACCGTTACCGGAACATGTTACAGTCGCACACTAAAGATCGACCGATGCCTATCTACTGCATTCCATCCTGAAACTGACCGTGAAACAGACCGAGTTAATGGTATCATGGAACAGTACCTACGATCATATATGAACTACCTACAGGATGATTATTGTCAATGGCTACCAATGGCAGAATTTATGGAAAATAATTACGCATCCGAGACCACCGGTACCTCTCCCTTCTTTGCCAACTACGGCTATTATCCTCGTATAGACTTTCTCTATGAACAAACTCTTCTGACGGACGACCAAGAGGCACGATCTTTCGTTGTCTCTATGACGGAACTTCATGCACACCTTAGGACCGAAATGGGTTATGCTCATGACAGGCAACAGGAGAATGCTGACTGACACAGACTCCCAGCCCCCTCCTTCGAAGTCGGTGATAAAGTTTGGCTGAATGCCAAAAACATTAGGACACGTCGACTTTCACAAAAGTTGAACAACAAACGTCATGGACCTTATGAGGTCAAGGAAAAGATCGGAACACACGCTTACTGTCTGGATTTGCCGAATACCAGGAAGATACATAATGTCTTCCACGTATCGCTATTGGACCTAGCAGCCAATAACCCACTCGAAGGACAGATAATCTCAGTACCTCCACCTGTAGAAGTTGAAGGAGTAGAGGAGTGGTAGGTTCAGGAGGTTTTGGATTCGAAGTTCATTAGGAACAGACTGCGATATCTGGTGAAATAGGAAGGATACGACGAAACAACATGGGAACCGGCTGAATCGATCAAAGAACTAAAAGCAGTTGATGAGTTCCACAAACAGTGCCAACCTAAGCCTGGACCTTTTCCGGAGAATCCGTAATCGGCCTCAGGGGACTTCGGCCCTGGGGAGGGCCCTTCTCTCACAGTCCCCTCGGGAGATCCGTGGTGGAATAACTTTGGTGTTCTTTCTTTTGTTACACGGTCGCTGTGAGGGATTTCCTTTGTAAGGTTTACAAGAAATTGTCTTGCTTCCTTGTTTACACGGATATGCGACTCTTACTAGGATATGAGTCGGGCCGCAAAGGCTCTGCTAGGATTTCTTTTCTTATAAAGGGGGCTCTGCACCCAATTTCCTTCATCTTTCTGCTCCGCTCCACTTCCAGCGATTGAAATCTAAATACTATGAGAAATCATCGTGAGAGTGTCTCCTGCCTCTGGTCGCCCTTAATGGCTTCTGCCTAGGAGTATCACGCACCAGTCTATCCCCTTCCACTCTCTGGGGTCTCTGGCCTCACCTCCCACAGGGTTCTTGATTCTGTCTTCGTTTAAGCACGCTTGCTGTGATGTTGCTCCCTATTACCCCACACTTCGCGACGCGTCTCACTTAGGGATTTGCACAGTCGGCAACCCTCTCTCCATTGTCAATACACCGTCACTAGTTTCGGGCTATCGGTGAAGTAGTGGCCCTGGTGGCTCTACTCTCTGGTATTGCACTCTCTCCTGAGTTGCTCGGTCGGTACGGTTGGCAGTCGAAAGGTTCTAACCTCGTCTCCGTCCTCCGTGTTCGTACTTCTTGGTTTCTGGCGAGCCTTCCTCCTCCTGCTTTCCACGGTTAGATCCGCTTGCACCGTACTGCTACAACCGAGCTGGCACTGTACTCCCCTTTACCTTTCTTCTCCTCACGTGCTCCTCCTACATCTGGGATTCCTTCCAGTAGTGACGCCCTCTGTCCTATAACAAGGAACCACATGAGCGAGATGGTAATATTGTTCGTTTGTTTGGCTCGAGACCATCCGCTGTGGCTGGCCTCCCCTCTGCTCACTGGTGCTCCTTGGTGGGTGACTCCCCTCGTCCTCCTCCCGCTCCCGCAATTTGCTCAAAGGTCGCGACCCCCGAGTAGGTTATAGCCGGACATGGTATAGCACTACCTCCATGGCTTGTCCTAACATCCAAAATGTCGCCGACAACTGGGTCACATTCCTGAACCCGACCTGCCTGCCCCTGTAGCCCTTTGGGTTTGGGGTTTAGTGCGTTTTTCCGCTGGGGCGCCCGGCAATAGTAGTTTTATCCTTTCCGCTCCGTTGGGACTTGGTCCCAGAAGAATCCTTTCTTTTGTTTAGCGGAGCCTGCACCAGGGTTTCGTTGCTCCTGTACGTTTGTATGTTGGTTTTCTTCTTGGTTTGACTTTCCTATACTTTCCTCCCCATTAGTTTAGGCTGGTGGCTGGTGTGCGGTTAGGCCCATACTATAGGGTCTTGGGGGTACAGCGAGTTTTCCATGTTTGACTACTTTCCTGCGGGCGCGGGTATTTGTTTGTCCCATGACGAGGTGAAGCGGGCTGTTGGATTGTTTTATAGTTTTGTTTCTCCCATAGCTAGCCCCTCATGTAGTTTCTTGTACCTTAACAACAAATACTTGATATAAAAAAAAAGAATAAAAAAAGCCCCCTATTTCCTTGTTTCTTTACGCTACCTGGTATTTCTTTCACAACTCCTGTACTTCAGAATATAATGTCTTCTATTCTGATATCCAAGATCCACGCCAAGAACCTACGAACCCTGACCCTGATCTGCTGTTACACGATCAGCCTTGACCTGAGATTGTCATCTCCCAACCATTAAGCTAAACGACTGTCCTTGTTTAGGACCTTCCTGTCGTTGTCTGCTTTGGACTAACGTCTAGTGCCAAGACCCCGTTACACTAGTGGTGCAACAATTTTCACGATTGTCTCTGACCCCAGCTGAAAAATCCATCCAATCTGGCGGACATGCAGTTTCTCCCGGATTCCCCACACCAAAGATTCCAAGCGTGATTTTTGCTCAGTTTTATTCTAGTCCTAGCAGGAAAGACATGACAGACACGAGATCCCTGTGTATGATTCAATATCCGTTAATCTTTCTGCCTGCGGCCCTGGTGTCCAATTCGCTAGGATGCTGACGGACTGAAATCTTTTTCAATAAAGTGACTTTCATGGGTTCTAATGCCAGTGATAGGATAAACCATGCGGACTTGTAGTTTTCGGAAGTGTCTGGATCCCTTTTGGCTAAGGCATCCAGATACCCTCGAAAACTGCCAGTGCACAAGATGGGTCATAACGGACCTAATCGAAAGGCAGGCATGATCGAACGTCAAATACTGACATGGCAGAATACTGGAGACCGCTTCCAGAGTTTAATCATTACGTGGACCAAGACTGTGTTGGGAGCCAAATTTGCCCACCAGCGGTGAAATTGTGCTGAGAGAACAGCAAGGTATTTCAATAATGATGATACATTTAGGCGGGAATTTGGGATTGATCTGAAGCTCTAAGTATCAGAATCGGCACAAGGCAGCGGCGCAGACCCCGCAGATCCTCTGGGAGGACTGGTCAAGTCAGCTCTGTCCAGAGAATTTGCAGATACGCAGGAGCAGCTTGGCGAAAGTGACCCCGAGGACTTGGGGAATTGTGTTATCACTACACTTTGATCATGATATTATGTAAGCATAGAAGAGTATTAGAATACATAATACACATACAAAGGCGCCCAGAAGCCCAGAAGCATGGAAGTAACCAAACTGTAATAGTGTAAAGGCCCTGACAACATGGTCGACGGGAGATGATATCTGGCTAGTACGTCTTGAAGTAGCAGGCAGGTAATTCGAAGATGCGCTGCTATGGGCAAGTCATGAGGTTGCTAATTGTAGGTTCTGTAGGTTCAGAAGGAGTAGAAATGTGTCAGGCAGACGGTCAAAAGCCAGAAGTACATCGTCGTAGATCTGCCCAACAGGCAGGCCTGTATTGGACATCTGGTCAATGGGATACGTAGAAGGAAATGTCCTGCCAACATGATTGGTTGTAGAGAACATCCGGTAGACGTGATAGGTTGTTAGGACACCCAGCCGACTACATGGGTTGCAGGGCTCATCTAGCCGACGAGATGAGTTGTTGGCAGCATCCGCAGAATACCCGCAAATACATATCAGGATCTGGAGGTGGTGTGGGAAAAGGTTAAGGGCTGGAGTACTCCCGTTGGATACAAGGAGATACACAATAGGATTGAGAGGTAGAGAGTGAAAAGGAGCATATCTGGGAGGGAACGGAATCGAGAGGTGATAGGGAGGAAAACTCATGATAAAATCCAGAGGGAATAACATATCATTGTATGAAACCCAAGAGGGGAGGGTGTGTCGGACTTGTTAGGCAGAAGGAGATCAATGTCACACGACGTCAGGAAATGGGTAGTATGCCGCGGGGTGCATGGTGTGTAACGAGATCGTAAGGCTTTCCGCAGGGCTCAGGGTAACTGGGGGGACTGCTTCTGCTTGTGTCTAGACCCTCCATACCAAGAACAGGAGTTTACCTTATCTGCCCCCGCAACGTCCGGCGCATATGGAGGGCAGAACCCAGGAGCGTGCAGGTTGATTTTTTTGCTGATAAACGGCACATATGATATCATATATGATATTATTAACCTTTCTCAAGGCTGATATCATATTATTACCTACTACTGAAAGCATACTATCATTGTACTGACATATTTGTAAGGTCTCATATCAGATATTATATCATTAACCTCTCTCAAAAGTAATATCAGATTTCACCTATCTTTCAACCTCTCAATGAATGAGAAGACTAGCATTTGGCTAATATCTTATTCTTAAAAGCAAGTCTGAAACTCAGCCAATGAGAAGGCTTTAAAGTAACAAATATCTCAAACTCTCTCCTTATAGAGTATCCAATCACCCGTCGAGACATTCCGGTCATGTTTAAAATCTGGAACACAAACTCATTTGGTCAATCAGGAGCAAATCTAGGCGGAGTCTCTCATTTCTATCATGGTCATACTGAGTAGTGCGACTTTGGTGGTATTCTGAGCACTACACAACTTTCAAACAAAGTGTTTTTTCTATCACAAATACTAAAATATGCTAGCGTTCCAGATTTTAAACACGACCGGAATGTCTCGACGGGTTATGGGACAGACGCAGTTGTATGAATATACAAGGGACAGGCATAAAACAGTAGTACTGTGCATAACTAATATCTCACAAGCTGTGGTACACTTGAGAATCCATCTTTCTTTTCATGCTATACAACTGATAAAGGAAATTATGTATGAGTGATGAAGATAGCCTCTACTCTAACACATTTACTATCAAATCAAATCCTAAGAGGTGTCTACTGAGGGGGCACCTGAACCTCTAAACTGGGACCATGTTTAATGCTGGCCTTATGAAAAGTGGACTTTAAAGCCCAGTCGCTTATTGAAGAAATCAATATTCTTTTTGGATCTATGTGTAGAGGCTACTCGGCTCTGTCATCCTTGCCCATTTATTTTCTTGCACACAGGAGTGTTTGTTCAAAATACTTACCCCTTGGAGTTGGTAACTGTATGGTAAAGGATGGGGTTTAAGATGTACTTTACCATGTCAACATATTTTCCATCTGAGTGTAGTTTGGTTGCAGTGTACCAGAATTTTGTCCAAAATCAACCCACCCCACCCCTGCAGCGTACCACTTTTTTATGCCTGTCCCTTGTACTAATAAGCGGGTATTATAATACTGTTATGTATGATATGCGGATAGACGGATATGCCGCCAGGAGATATCTTGTTCTAGGGTATATGGCTTTGTGTTAGGAACTCAGCACTTGATTGTTGTCTTCACATCCTATTCTACTAGGCAGAGGGGTACTGGTTCTTGGTTTTGTTCATACCCATCGCCATTGGGCATTCGGTGTCGGGTATCATACTTGGTTTGGTTTCACGATGTTTCTTTCATACCCTTTGTCCTTAGCCTGCATCTTTAGAGTTCGCTTAGTTTCGGGAGTCTTGCGGTGTTTTTATAACAGTTAGATGGAGAGATATACCTCCTAGCCTGCCCTTAGCTGGCTGGGAGAGGGAGCAGCCAACTAGGCCACCGTCCTCCCATGTTCCACTGCGCTTGGAGCCTACCGACATTGCAATCGCACTTTGCTTCTTTCCCTCTTTCCTTCTCTCGTGCTGTGGCTTCCTGAGGTTCTAGATCTGTAGCTGGAGCTACTTGTATCGTAATGTCGAAGTATTTTTAAAAAAAAGAACCGGCATTCCATACTGCACTGATCCAGGCGAAAGAGTCAAATTTCGGTGGTATGCGGTAACTGTTCTTTTGGAAAAACGCCTCCACATTTCGAGTACAGTAAAGTACCGGGATCTGGTATGCGGCTCTAATCGGGCTGATGGTTTGGGTAAAGACACCTGAGCCTAACGAACTACCATATTATCAACTTCACTCCGGTAGCTTGCCGTCCGTCAGCCATCCCCAATATCAACACCCCCTTAAGTTATCATGAAAGTATATATGCCCAGGGGGTGGATCACTATCTTATCACTCATGATATTCATACGTGTAGGATACCGGGGATCCACAACAGTGGAAGAGTTCGGGAATTCGTTTCAAGGGCCCAAGTTACCGCACGGTAGTGCCGGCATCATACCCGTATTTGCATTGAGACTTGTACAAAAAGTTGCCGGTATACTTTTTTCTTTCTGAGGAAATCACTATTTCGGGAGCTCACGCGAGCTACAAAAGTGGACCCATACGTATTTGAACATTAACATAATAGGTGTATGGTGATGGCGGAGGCTCTAACCTAGCAAGAGATGGATCATAACGTTATTAAACAACTAGTGCTTCAACCGTGCTTGTGTTGTAAGGCGAGGAAGGATGGGGTCTTCGTTCTCGAACACCGATACAGTAGTCATACACAAGTCCTATAGGACAAATGAAGAACTACCATTCTGTCTCAGAACTTTTCCCCGTGCATATGGTTTCCGGACGAGCTGATTGGACTAAGTGTTCGCCAACAAGGCGACAAGATAATGGTGACCCCGCTTTCTTCAGCCTCGTGAATTTTATCTATAGGCTCTGCTGTACCCAAGAAATATCCTCCGAATTCTCTACATTGAACCCGCAACCTTCCAAACGGCGATAAAAAAACGGAAATGTCACAATCTCGGGTCGGGGAAAGTAGCAACTCCTGCAATAACAGCAACTCTTTTAATACCCACAACTCCTTTAATAATACCTTCTCATTCAAGAATGTGCATAACGTGAATAGCCTTGGCAGCACCGACGAGAGGGATAGGATTCTCACATGGATATCTCCACTAGAGCCCAGAATACGTCACCATGGTATCAGAGCCCATCGGGTTGAAGATGTAGGGGACTGGCTCCTACAGACAGAGGAGTATCGGAACTGGTTCGATGGTACCCGAGATGGAAAACCCGATAATTCGGCCTTATTTTGCTGTGGGGCTCCGGGGGTCGGGAAGACCTACATCACGTAAGAATGTGTTGGAATTTTGTCCCCTTATGCTTGATATCGTTTAACCTTATTCTTTCCTGTTAGTCCTTTCTTGAAACGCTCTACTGCATCTCCCTTCGTCTCATACCAAAAACTTTATCTCCTTGCTTCTAATTGTTTCTTCCTTGTTTCAGTCAGAGAAAATTTTCTTCCTCCGTGTGGATAGCGACCGAGTTCTCACCCACACAGGTATGGCATTCAGGAAAGCAGATCCTATGATAAAGGACCTGATAGTCTAGTTAGAAAATGTTATGCGAATTTGAACGTCTATCATATGCCCAAGTGAACTGCCCAATTCTAATCCATCTCTCTACCGCTTACTCTACATTTTTCTACTCGCTTTACTCGGCCTGAATTTTTACAGAATGCATATCCTCCACGAAGGAAAGGTGTTACTAAGAAGCTGTGATTCTAGCTCCTTGGTAATAGATAGGTTATGCGACTGGGTAACGGGACAAAATGCTATAGCTGCGTGCTTCTACTTCGACTTCGCAGCCCAGAAGGACCAATCGCCAACGAGCATCCTAAGTTCCCTCCTAAAACAAGTTGTCGGCGGACTCGAGAGGATTCCCACAAAAATCGTCCAGGCATTTCGAGATCAGGAAAGAGCCATTGGGGGCAGGAGGCTAGGACTCGCCGAAATTGTGGAGATGCTACAGGATATCTCGTCCTCGCGTCCCACATTCATATGCATTGATGCTCTCGATGAGTGCATACCGGAGTATCGGACAAAGCTACTTCATTCATTGAACCAAATTCTCCACAAGTCCCCAAGCGCTCGCATATTTCTAGCTGGAAGACTGCATGTCCGAGATGAGGTGGAGAAGCACCTTGCCGGGAGGGTAGTGGCTGTGTCTATCGCACCCACCAAGGATGATATCGTTCGATTCCTCCGAGCAAAATTGAAAGAGGATACAACACCGGACGCGATGGACAAGTACCTAGAGGAGGACATTATAAAAAGCATTCCCGAGACTGTTTCGGAAATGTAAGTAGAGAGCAAGGACGTTCGCAAAGATGTGTAAGGTTGTGAGCTGACAGATCTGTCTAGATTTATACTAGTATCTTTAAACATCAAGGCGATCCTACAGGAAAATACACTCCATCGGAGGCGAGAGAAGCTCAGTGCAATGACAAATGGCTTAGGCTTGGGGGATGCCTACGATGCAACGATAGGACGGATAAAGGCCCAGGAAGGGAATAGAGCAACACTCGGGATGGCCACTCTGATGTGGATTTCACATTCCGAGCGGCCATTAAATGTATATGAGATATGTCACGCCCTAGCGGTCGAGATAGGATCGACCGATATTAATGCCAACAATGTGCCTTCAATCCGGACAGTGCTAGGCTGTTGTCAAGGACTTGCCACCGTCGATAAAGGGTCCTCTACTGTTAGGCTTATCCATTTCACGCTCAAAGAGCATCTTTCCCGTCATGCCAATTTATTTTACAGACCTCACTCGACAATAGCGGAGACTTGTTTGACGTATCTCAATTTCCACACCATTAGGGATTCTTCAGTCAGCACCTCTCGTGACCAGTGGGATACACCCTTTCTGGAATATTCCGCCCTATACTGGGGAACCCATATGCGAATGGAGCTCTCAGATCGCTCAAGATACCTTGCGCTCGACCTTCTCGATCAATACGAGAATCACCTATCTGCCAACATACTTTGGAATTCAGTCATCACGTGGAGCTTTAGATCCCACAAGCCATTTTACGCGCTACACTGCATTTCATATTTCGGCATTGCCGAAGTTGTAATTGATTTAATAAGGACAAAGAGATGGGATGTCAACCAAAAAGATAGTGCAGGTCTGACGCCACTCATGTGGGCTGCGAGTGAAGGGCGTGAAGAAGTTGTAAAATCGCTCTTGGAAGAGAAGCATACTCAACCTGATATGTCGGCCACAAAATCCGGTCGAACCGCGCTCTCTTGGGCTGCTGGGAGTGGGCATGTGGGGGTGGTTGAGCTATTTCTTGGACCGCCATGTGTTTATCCTGGGAACACGGGCCGTTGGCGGGGAAGAATACGGCAAGTAGTGAGTGTCCTATTAGGAAAGAAATGCGTCAACCCGGACAAGCCTGACGGTCACGGCGAGACACCGCTCGTGTGGGCCGCCAAGGGTGGGCATGATGGAGTAGTGGAGCTACTGTTGGAGCGGGAAGAGGTCAGCCCCGATAGGCCAGACAACGATGGCCAAACACCTCTCTCGTGGGCCGCCGAGAATGGGCATCACAGAGTAGTGGAGCTACTATTGGGGCGGCAAGAGGTCAGCCCCGATAGGCAAGACAACGATGGCCAAACACCTCTCTCGTGGGCCGCCAAGTATGGGCGTCATAAAGTAGTGCAGCTACTATTGGGCCGGGAAGAGGTCAACCCCGATAGGCCAGACAACGATGGCCGAACACCTCTCATGTGGGCCGCCAAGAATGGATATGATAGAGTAGTGGAGCTACTGTTGGGGCGGGAAGAGGTCAGCCCCGATAGGTCAGACAACGATGGCGAAACACCTCTCTCGTGGGCCGCCAATAATGGGCATTATATAGTAGTGGACCTACTACTAGGGCGGGAAGAGGTCAGCCCCGATAGGTCAGACAACGGTGGCCGAACACCTCTCTCGTGTGCCGCCGAGAATGGGCATCATAGAGTAGTGGAGCTACTATTGGGGCGGGAAGAGGTTAGCCCCGATAGGCAAGACAACGACGGCCAAACACCTCTCATATGGGCCGCCAATAATGGGCATGATAGAGTAGTGGAGCTACTGTTGGGGCGGAAGAGGTTAGCCCCGATAGGCTAGACAACAATGGCCGAACACCTCTCGTGTGGGCCGCCCATAATTTGCGGTACAATGTAGTGAAATTACTATTAGGACGGGAAGGCCTTAGTCCCGATAGGCCAGACAACAATGGCCAAACACTGCTCAAGTGGGCCACCAGGAATAAGTACGATAGACTAGTGAGGATACTACTGGGACAGGAAGATTTTAGCTCCATCCGGCGAACCAGAACCCCCCCCCCCCCACCCATTCCCCGCTCCGCATTCACCTTCAGATCGACGAACCAGCTCAAGACCCAAAGACCTGCGCCCCCCAGTATGGTATAAGGCCCTGACGGTAGGGCCACTTTCGGCGGTTTCCCCAAACCCCCCGCCCATGCGCCCCCCACAACACACCCGCAGTGGAGGCTCTTGGACCATTCCTAACCTCCCCTCTA
>Ga0307510_10004432_pt1 | contig 16515 bp, 16 predicted proteins | sample 12_EM_MG_FD_207224 | JGI IMG/M metagenome (GOLD analysis project Ga0307510, IMG submission 207224) | Populus trichocarpa ectomycorrhiza microbial communities from riparian zone in the Pacific Northwest, United States - 12_EM | ecosystem: Host-associated > Plants > Roots > Unclassified | place...
TTGTACGTTGCTGTGCCCCCCTGGGAACGAGATCTACAGACACGAGGACCTCTCTTTCTTCGAGATCGACGGGAAGAAACAGTTGACGTATTGCAGGAATTTGAGCTTGTTGAGCAAGTGCTTCCTTGATCAGTACGTTCTGTCCCCGTTTGCTTCTTCCCCATCTGATCTGATATGTGCGGCTTCCTTACAGCAAGACGTTGTACTACGACGTGACACCATTCATGTACTACGTGATGGCACGTCCTTCCCAGCTCTTCTTGTCGGATGGACTGACCTAGTGTATCGTTTCTAGTGTCAGCGGGACTCCACAGGTTGCCATCTAATAGCGTACTTCTCTAAGGAGAAGGAGTCGGCCGAAAACTACAATGTGGCGTGCATCCTAACGTTACCCCAGCACCAACGACACGGCTATGGGAGACTTGTCATCGAATTTTCTTACCTGCTCAGCCAACGCGAGGGCAAGCTGGGCAGCCCCGAGAAGCCCCTTAGCGACCTCGGCCTACTTAGCTACCGTGCCTACTGGGCCGACAAAATTGTCGAGACTGTCCTGGCCGCCGGCGAAGAAATCAGTGTGGACGAGATCGCCCAGGCAACGTCCATCACACATGCCGACGTGATGAATACGTGCGTTGCATCTCACTTTTTGCCCTTGTCAACTCCACCATACGCTTTATGGCATAATGGACTGATTTGATCACACACTGCTCAGATGCACGACCTTACAACTGTTCAAGCATTACAAGGGACAGCACATCATTTGTCTCTCAGACGCGGTTCTGGAGCGTTACGAAAAGTCGAAGACGAAACGACGTCGCCGGATATTCAAAGAATATTTGAACTGGCGACCGCCAAGTTTCACCCGCGATCAATTGAGGTTTGGTTGGTAGATCACTTGGCGAAGCCTGTTGGTGGCGCTAGCGGGCGCGAGGGGCGTAGAGTGGGCGGACGATTTGATGCCTCTTTGGACATGTACTTGTACGGGTGCCATTAAGGTCAATTAAAACGTGTAATCACCACAGGCTCCTCTTCGAGCAGGCCGGAACTGAGCCCTTTAAACACCAATTGACACGCCTTGCCGTAAATGCATGTTCTAGGACGGTCGCGCCAACAAGTGCCACCGCCAGGAGGAAAAGCGGCGGGCGGGGGAGAGGAGGAAGAGGGGCGGAGTGCCTTCGGATACCCATTGTTATGAATACAGTCAGTTACAAGCACCGCTACATCATCATCATAGTTTTTATGCAAGTTAAGTCATTCATCGGCGCTCGCAGTGCCTGGAGCGCGTCTGCGAATGTGGGCGCCTGCGTCTTCAAAGCTCTCCTCGCGATCCAGGATCGCAAACGACGACTCCCCGCTCGTGCTCCCACCACCGTTCGTCCAACCGGCCCCGTCCGACGGAGAGTGGTGCCCACTACGTCCGTCGTCGTGCTCGTGCCTTCCTCGTTCCTGGTCTTCTTCTGCTTCTTCGCGCTTGCGTCCAAGGCCACCGCGCAGCAGCACGCCGCGCGCAGCGGATGAACCGCTCTCCTCACTACCGCTACCGCTACCACTGCTAGCCTCCTCTGCCTCCCTTTCTAGGATGTTCCTTCGGCTCGCAACGGGCGATCCTGGCATGCTTGCAACAGGCGAGAAGACACCAACACCAGCGAGCCGCGCTGCGCCATCGTCTTCCGAGCCCTCCCCGTCTGCGAAAAACGTAGGTAAAGACGGAGTGCTGAGGCCGCTGCCACGAGCAGGAGTTGAAGGCTTGGTCGAGGCACCGGAGGGTGGGGTCTCGTCTTTGGGCGGCAAAACTGTGATGGGGATACGGATAGTTGGGGATGTGTCGGTGTTGGGGATGTGGGGTTCGGAGTTGGCAAGTGGCTTCGTTGTGAATGAAGATTTGTGCGACGTCGACGCGGTGGGGTCACCGAGTGTGCGTGCAATGATATAGGACGTCACATCCTGTATTGGGAAGGGGAAAAAAGGATATAATGAGTATCGTTACCGAGCGGGGGTGCTCTGTGAGATAAGTTACTGACAAGGAGGCCGAGGACGAGTGTTGGGAGAATGGTAAAGATGGCCCAGATGCGGAATGCATAGGCAATAGTGGCGACCCATGAATTTGAGTCATAATTCCAAAGATAATAGAGGTAGGAATTCCAGAGATAAGAAGGAGCGGTAAAGATGGAGGAGATGGACATGGTGAAGATCTAGTCTACTGAGAGGCTGTGAGGTCAAAATACAAAACAACAAACAAATGACCCCATACAGTACAGTACAGTACAGTACTAGTACCACTGTAGTATCCGATCTCGGGTCTGGGGTGGGGGCATTCACAGGGAGAATTGGGCAGCCCTTAAACTGCAAGCAAAATAAAATCGACAAAACTAATTTCTGCGGCAAATCAAAAATCCATGTCCGCGAACACGAGCCACAGTTCCGCCCTTTCGGCTATAATATGCAACCGAGCCCAAAAAGCGAAAGCATATGCAAGACAGCAAAATAGGACACAGGACACTAAACCAAGCAGAACCAATCCAACAAACAAACATGAAACTAGGGATACATGACCGATGAGGGGAAGACTACACCATCCCCTCGTACCAGGATAATAGGTCGCCGTTTTGTCAGCTGGTTCTCTGGTGGGAGGCATCCCAGAACTTCCGAACACCGCACCTCGACATATGGCGATGGTTCGGATCCAAAGAAGACAGACACCGGGTCAGCCTTGGAAAAGCTCTCTCCATAGAGCGTCAGCAATTTAGAAGTCTGTGGACTCGATTTCGCTAGCATGTGGCGCGTCCCGTGGCCTTTAGGCGCTTCTGATGCGCGATCAGGGGGTAAATACTTTACCACACCAGGGAACGGCGTGACAGGCTTCAAAGGCGTTGGAAATGAACCCGTCTGCGGGGCGTTCTGGCTGTCGAAGAGGACTGGCGGTACATAGAAGTTGTACCGAACCTGGTCTACATCCAGGTGGCCCTGTCAACAAACTCCGGGAACCACAACAATATTAGACCGACCTGTTCCGACAATGGTCCAAACGCTCGTCTCGCCAATATCCACCTGCCAGAGGGCACCGGAGGAAGCGCCCGAGTCGCTGCCAGTCTGCCGGCTGCCTGCAGAACCAGCGGAAGTAGGGCGCCTTCGTGGCTTCGAAGCACTGCTCTTTGACAAACCACCTGCGCTTGACGAGCCACGCTTCGGTTTCTTGACCCGTCCACCATCGCTTGATGGGAATTCCAAGGGGTTCGGAATAGGAGATGCAGGCTCGCTTCGAGCCGCTGATGATGGCCCCGATCCAAAGTAGTCATTGCCCGAACCGTTGGACGCAGGGGTCGAAATGATGGGCGAACTGGGCACAACAGGTGAATCCGGACTGCGTGAGCCATCGACGCCGCTTTGCCATTGGCGGCCTTCCACTGGACGATAAGTATTGACTTTTTCGCCCATACAGGAAAGGAATGCGCCCGTTGGACCCGGTGATCGTGGCTCAGGAGCGCCTTTACCAGACTCGAAAACCTCGAACGCAACCTTGTGTAATTGGCTAACAGGATCGCCACAGACCTCGCCAGGGGCGCAGTACTGCTCGCCAACACCCTTGGAACCTTCTTGGGCACCCCCTCCCACAACGGTGGTTTGGCGATCAACCTTTCGAATGATCAGCACCGGTGATACGACCCCGGATGTCAAACATTGCAAAACGACCGTCTGGTTGTAAAAGATTGGGATCGGGGTGCCATTGTTCATGAATGGAATTGCGTTTGGTGGCGGTGAAGGATAGTCCGCGTGAGGTGCAGGCGGCGGTGGCACGTCCATACCTCCAGCTGGCTTCTGGGCATCCACTATGTACATGACAAACGGGTCTATAATGGGGTTTAGGGCATGGATCACACTGGCCTGTCGAAGGCCATAAAGGGTAAGGCTTACCCCAACTAGAGGTTTTTGCGATGAACGACGGCGTCGATGCACGACTACGCTGATCGATACCCATTAAGGGGGCGCCATCTGATCCCTTGAATGAGGAGCCAGAACCAGAGACACAGAGATATTTGGTCGATACGGTTTGAGATCGTAGTCGATGGAAGAGGGAAATTGTGGACCCGTGATTAATACACACTGTGCGGCGATGCCGTTAGAGACAGGGTCACGAGGGGAGGTGGAGCACGTACGCTCGAGGTTCTTCGCACTCTGCCGCTTCTTGCTAGGCTTGCTGATGACTTTGATTGGCCTGCTGGGAAAGATTCCGAGGACTCGCTCTGGCTCGTCCTCCCCAGAGGGCCCGATGACCTTGACAAGTGCTTCCACCTTTTTCTTCTTCTCGTCCACATCAGAAATAAAAAGCTGTTTCCCAACACAACGGCCTATGTAGGTAGTGCCAGTGGGCGGATCGGAAACGTCAAAGGTTTTGCCGGCAGCTGCAGACCACTCGATATTGCCCTCCTGGCCTGCAACCTCGCCAGAGATGGACACAATGACACGTGGTGGGGAAAGTTTAGATTCGTCACCACGGCGCACGACATCCGACCACCATGAATTGCCAATCAAAATTGCAGTCGGAGGAGGGCATAAGAATCTAGTACATTGGCAACGAACTCAGGGCCTGTGAAAGTCCAACAGCAACGCGAAGACGCACCGCTTCTCTGTGCCGTAAGATTTTTGCGCAACCTTACTTGACATGACTATGACGGTGCGTTCACCAAAGGCTAGGCGATTCGGTGCCCGGACATATTGATCAATGTATGGTCTGGTCGAATGTTATGGCGTCATCAAGATGAAGAAAAGAACGGGGTCATCCCACACTTACCTGATAAATGTATGAAGATCGGTGGAAGAGGTTAGTTGACCCATACGCATCCTCATCATGGTATCCTCAGCGCCAGGAATACGCAAACCCAAGTCGTTTTGGGGACTCGGAATAATGTAGTTAGGAATCTCCTCGTAGTTCGCGCCACCATCAAAACGGTTGTGAGTGATCTGTGGAGGGACACCGCGAAGCTGATCGGAAGGATGTCCCTGCAATTGAGGTTGAGCAATGAAGGTGTCTTGAGGGAAGCGTGACAGGCGATCTGGGAAGGGAGGGAGGTTTGTCGATACAAAACTGTTGGCATGGGAGTTGGCCCCAAGGGGGAAGTCCTCCTGCATGTCAGATACGAAGGTGGTGGAGCTCACAGTTGAGAGACGTCGATCCGACATCAGGTCGCTAAAGTCCTGCTTAATGCCGCTCGGAGGTCCGGTAGAGAACGGAAGGCCGCCAACGGGATCATTAGGAGTGAGAGGAGTTGCTTTTCCAGAGCTTAGGGACGAGGACAGGCCGCTCATCATGTCATAGGGACTAGTACTCTGAGAATGGAAAGAGGGCACGGAATCATGGGAGAACATGCCAGAATATATTGGTTCGGAGTTGGGGCCATACGATGGTGCGGCAGGAGAGGTGTTTGAACGAAAGCGTTGGTGGGGGAAGGAAGGCTGAGTCTGAGCGGGCGGGGGTGGAGGTGGGGGATGGGGGAACATGTCATAAGGGGAATGCTCAGCAACGTCCATTTTGTCATTATCGAAGGGATGCACGGGGAGATGGTTGGTAGGGTGTGCATGAGTGTCGATGGGTTGGTCGAAATGGGAGGGCAGGAAGGTACCATGGTTTGAATGAGGCAGTGCAGAAGACGAATCGACGGACATGAGACGATCTCTGGGTACAGTGCTGGATTTGAGGATCTCGCTGAGTTCCCAACGAGATAACTCAGGCCTGGAGGACTGTGCAGGGTCGACAGAGCCCATTGTAAAGTCGGTTCTGGAATCAGAGGGGGTTGGGTGCCAAGTTGCGGCGCGTGCCATGGACAGCAACGGGAGGAGATGAGGGGGAGGAGGGGAGCAATGGGTATATGCTAATTGGGGAGGAAGACTTAGAAGGACATTTAGACGGAAGGAGAACTTGGCAGTCTTTTATTGAATTCGGATTGCGGGGGAGGGTCGAAGAGGGCGAGGAGCCGGCGGGGGAGGCCGCCCGGAGAGAGAAATAAGAAGAGGAACGTCAAGGAGCGTTGAGTTGGCCGTGAGCCTGAGTTTGTGATCCTGATCTCGAGCCTGTGCGAAGCTCTCTGCATCCGGATCTGAACCTTATTCGATCTCCTGCACCGATAGACAGGTGTTCTCTATCCTTCTTTACCTCTCTCTCTCCTTTCTTTTTTCTTTTTCTTTCACCCCCACCACCTTCGGCCACCTTTGTGATCCCCCTTCTTTTCCAAGAACAACCCTCATATCATCTTGTCAACATATATCACAACAGCGCTCACAGACCAATTCACTGTTCACTTTGAGAGGCTATCTCCGCGATTAGGCATCTGGTGTATCCCGTCAAATTCACCCCCCGTAAGGCATTGGTATCTATACCGCATACATTCCCCAGGGTTACTCTGACGTAACCGCCAAACTCTCGGGACTGTCACTGACGGCAACGTAAGGCACAATTACGGTGCCCTGCTTCGGTTCGCTCCTCTCGGCGCTACGCAACCAATCTACCAAAAAAACCAAACTGAACTGCCAGCCCTTCCCCCTCAGTCTTTGCCTCGCACTCGAGGCACACCTACCATGAACGACATCCAGAAACTGCTCTCTTTCATTCCTTCTTCCCTTCCGCTCAAAACCCTCCTTCCTATGGTAATTGGCGAATCCTCGTCTTCCGGCACCTTCCGCAAAGAATTCGATTTCCTATAACCAACCCAACGCCATTCGGCGCCATCGTATAACGGCATCCTCCCTCCATTGTGTATCACAACCCACATGGTTACACCTTTCTGTCATACGGATCTGTTTTTTCCCTCCATATTTCCAAGGACGACCGTACATCATTTCCGTTTATTCGTGGTCAGTCTGTCGCCCTTGTGTCGTCCTCCCGGCGGAAGAGCTCCCTCCCTCTTTGCCCCGTTTTATGCGGAGGTCCACGGTCGGCCCCCACACACATCCTTATCGAGAACCGACTAACGGCCCATCAGCGCCTTTTCTCTCGACCGAATTGAGGTAAATCGCGGCCGATTCACCCATTATACTGAGCTTCAATCACCCGTGCCTGTCCTTCCTTTCGTTTTGACCGCTTTGCTATGACCAACTCTTGTGACATGACTCTTGAGACACTCCACTTTCGGCTTCATATAAGTTTGAGTGTGCCAACGGTCCTGGCCACAGAAACTCCGGGTTTTCGGTGTCTTCACTACCCAGATTCCCGGCTGTCATTTCCCTTTGTGGACAACACCTGACCCTGTTCACGCGGTCTCTGCTTAACCAGTACCCTGCACAGATAGACGCCAGACGGATACTACCCAGAACCTACTGTAATTCGTGAGATGTACCCTTGAATCAGAACCTTCCGTTCCTCGCGGTCCTATTTGATCAAGTTTGCCAACAACATATCATTGATGAGTCGACTGAGCCTGATCTCCGTGCTGATTGCTGGACACCATAACTGTGCTCATTAGCCCTAGCTGTGCCTGTACCCTACGAAGACCGGTGATCAGATGGGACCTTCCATGAATCCCATCAAATCATGAAACGAACGCCACAGCGGCGGCAGTTCTGTACTCCGGCGAGGGTATCCGGCCAACTGTGGACGATGAAAATGGTCAGGGACAAACCCCCCCAAGGTCCACAGACAGGTCCGAGATCTCGGAATGGGCATTCACCTGCTGGCATCGGAATCCCCTGTGTTGACATCCTTTCTCCTTCTCCGAATTACTCAAAGGTTCTACCTCCGACCCAGGGAGAACTGTGACAGCACCACGGTATATATCATGCACTCTTGGACGTCAAAAGTCCCACAGGGGACCGATTATCAAAATAGCTGACTCGTGATGTATGCATGGGCGCAGGTACATTCATGATTTCCAGCGCCGTTGGGCCAAGACTTTTTCATGTCTGTTCGGTTCTTTCAATAGTTTTCTGTCATTGAACACTTATATGGTACATCATAACCCCACAGCATCAAAATCAGTCTGCATAACGACATCTGGATATTATCCAAATGCAGTCCCTGGAAATATCTCGTGCCCTACGAAATTTTTTCCACTGGCTGGCAACAGGGCCTACGTGCATTCTAGTACGTGTGATCAACAATCAACCGGGGGCTTGGTCACGGAAACCCTAAACATTCACTTGGCGCCTCCATGGAGCGGTTCAGATGGCCTCCATTGGCCCTTGGCTCTTTAAGGCTTTATCGCACTACGTTGATCTTCGTTATGATATGATTTAAACAACCCCCGCGGACAAAAAGTACCTTGCCCCAGGTCGAGGCACAATACCTTCAGGTGGCGGGCATGACGGATGCTGTGCACGCTCCATTATACCGTTATCACGGAGATGATCGTTCCACGAGTTGTTTATTATATTGCAGGACAAACTTTATATCCCTCCGACTCTTGGCCTTTTCAGCGAGCTTGACCAGTCCTCAGCGATGTGGCTCAAACTGACGCAGGTCCTGGCATGCCACACGCCTTTCGACTTAATCTCTAAAGGCTGGTTTGCAACTGCATGCCGTACAATGACAGTTTGAAGGCGGGCTTCTCGGACAGTCTCATTGCTTACGGTATTCCTCAGTCGCTTTATATGCGCTCCGATCGAAGATAGAGTCAAAGTACTCTACCGCAACATATGTGAATCGAGAAGAGAACATCCTTCCATTGCTCTCCTGGGAGGTTCCCTGCCCCGCCCTAGTTGTGCAAGCAAATTTCTTCTGATCACCAGGTAGCAAACGTCTATGAGCTTGACCTCTACGATGACGCGTACTATCTGTCAGGCTTGGGCTGCCATGGCTCGAGCTCTATCCCAAAGGTTCACATACACTCATCAATAATATCTGCCAAGCCCCGGCAGGCCTGACCACGGCGATGTCTACGTTTGTACCTTTCACGGAAGTCGAAGCCATAGCTATGATGGCGCGATCAAGAATGTCGTTAGGCAATGGCGTTGGAACGACCGTGGCATCGTCCGGTGACCGCTGGCCGGTGAGTCCCGCTCTACGACTTCTCTGCCTATCACGCGAGTTCTTCTTCCCCTTACCTCGTAATGGCTTACGACTCAAAATCCGCCGAGGCTTGGACTCCACGACGGGTGGTCGTTTCCACCACTGCAATGTTCAACTGAGACCAGCGACGCGTTGCAGAGACCACAGTCTTCGCGGGGACCTTCGCCGCAGGTCATAACCTCAACTGCGATGCACGGCACTCCGTGATTTGGTAAAACTTCTTCCAGTGGTTTTGTGTGATTGTTTGATGATAAATATCGCTTAAGGGTATGGGCTTCTTTTCTATACCTAAGCTCCATTCTTCCCTCTAAACGCCAATGCAACTCGGACATCTGTGCCCGAGTAGCTCTTCCCCGAAAATGCCCTCGGTTGTTAACCCTTGTAGAGACTGTCTCAGTACCAGCTTTGTCCCCTCAAATGAAAGTGGCCCACATGGCACCACCTGTAGTTGCTCATATAGCGTGTCACGTGATAGAGGATGCCCGTGTGCGTCGTGTGGAGACTCATTGCCTTCCTACCGGAATAAACATCTCGCCACCTGGTTACGATGCAGGCATGCGTTTTTAACAACAATTAATGTTTTTTGTCTTCGAGGTGTGAAGTGGAGAGCCAAAGTTATTATCGTTCGTCGCAACAGTAGGGCGCAATGCCTCGCTGATGTCCGAAAAAAAACCCGTGAACGGCGCCACAGACGCGAAGATATGGTGACCGTGATGAGATGTTGATGTTGTATTGGGGTCGAAAATAGCTTTCGTTTACACCCAACACCAGCAACGCGCTCCCCACCTCTCTCTCTTCCTAAACCATTTCCCCAACTATCATCTGGGGAACGTGCTTCCTCGCCTGCCCTTTAGGTGCCCCATTGGACTCCGATACTGCGTATTCGGCTCGGTCTATTCCACACTTCCCTCATAGTGCCAAACGATCTATGTATACGCTTTGTCGTGTCCTTCAAGGTTGAGAAATACGTTCACTCGATGTCGGCCCAAGGATACTTGCTGGACACCGCCCTTCGCCCGCTGCCTCCACCTCTACGGCTTCAACACCCCGCAAAGCGCACCTCTACTATTGCAAGTTCCACTGCGTCCTCGGAGTACCAAACACTCCTCTACGACCTCCCCTCCACCGCGCCCCTCTCTCCCCCTCTCGCGCCAAAAGGCGAGGTCGTTCCCCCCACGTCGCCAAGCTATTCTGGGCGCCCAGCGAACTGGAGACCAGCGAGCGGGAGGGCGAGCCCTCATCCACGTTCGGCCACGCCTTCTCGGGTCCAAGTCGATCTGGAAGCGTTCGCAGAGCGATGCAGAAAGTGGTGAGTTCAGAGTCCACAAGGCTCTCTGCGTCGAACAAGTAGCGGATTTCGTCGTGATTAACGCGTTTTTTTCCCTCGCTGGCAGGTATTTCGACCAGGATGAAGAGGCTGGACGACAGATGACGCAAATGCTAACCACATTGCCCCCGGCACAATACGCCCCGTTCTCGAGGCTACAGGCATCGATCCGCTCTGCTTATCACGCCAGCATAAACGCACGACGGACAGCGGAATTCAGAGCCCACCTGTCCGCAACGCTTCCTGGCGGGTCCCTTATGCCTCTATCGCGAGCAGACCCTACGGGTTGCACCGCCCAGAAGGAGCGTTTTGAAGCCTTTGAACGCTTTGTCCGCAGTTGGTGTACGGTTGGTATGCCAGGAACAAAACCGTTCTTCGAGGGCTTGTGGGCTCTCATGAGGCTGCAAATCGTTCCTGTGCGCCTTGGTGGTGCAGGGGGGCACCTCATACACTGGGAAATCGATGACGCCGTTTTCAAAGAAGCAGGGTGAGCTGGCTCTTTTGGCCTAATCAGAAAATGTTAACGTGACTATTTTGGTTCGTGCAGCGGCAAAGATTTCATGCTCGAAGCTGTCGACGTTCTCAAAGGAGTCAGTCCAACTGTCACGCACTTTATTCGGGCGTCTTCTGATGTTCTGTTCTTCGATTAGGTCCTGGGATTCGAAGAAACCCCTTCCACGCGCACGCCAACATCGACACTCAGTTCTCCCATACACACCTTCTCCGCTCCCGTTCATACTAGATCTCAGTCACAACCTCTCCGTTCGAAGCCGTCTATTCCGACGCGCTTGAATCCAGCCGCACAAGAAACGTCACTTGCAAAGAGGCCGAGGGCGCCAAGTGACCCATTCCTCGATACCCCCGCACTATCACAGTCCTACTCGTCTTCCCCTCGTTCCAACATTATCCCGCTATCCACCTCTCTTTCGGACACCATAGAAGATTCCTCGAGTCCAGGTACACCTCCCCCGGACTTAGAAGATGTATTCAACCCTCGCCCGGCGGCGACGTATGCTCCCCAAGATATCGATGAAGAATACATGAGAATTTGGACCTCGCCCGACCTCACGAACCCAGAGGTTTTGCAGCTCTTGAAGGTCTTCCCGGCGTTCATCACACGTCGTGCTACCCCGCGCTTCCCCGATAGAGCGTCAAACTCACATCCACTACCGGATCTCGAAGTTGGTGAAGAAGTTTCAGCCCCAGTGGGTGAGATCCGCATTGGCACTGGTAGGATGTGGGTGAGTGCACTACGACGCCCAGAAGGCTGGGAAGGGGGCTGGTGGACAAAATTCAAAAACTGGTGGCACCGGCTGTTCTGTTAGGGGTGCTTCATATTCTCGCTGCCTCATGTGGCTCTCATTTTTCACTATCCCAAGGGGGTTACTGTTACCCTGGCGCTCCCTATATCCCGTTGGTCTCACATATACACAAAGTCATCCACAGCGCAGAACTCATAACCACGTCTTCCTTGTCCATGTCTCATTCATTGCGCAGCCCCACACCCACTGATTGTTACTTCGAATGTGTACTGTCATTATCCGGACAGTGTCGAAACATGTACAGAAATGTGAACTAGTTCGAAACACCGTTCAGGCCGAAGGCACCCCGTCAAATTTGAACTGAAACTGAGCATCGACCCTGTATCTCGTGAACCACGTAGTACAGTACAGCACAGGGCAATCTATCAATTTGCCAGGACTGTCAGCATGCGCAGCGCGCAGCTCTCTCGTAACTTCTCGCTGTGCGCTTTGGTGGCGTGATGTGAAGCGTGCAAAGACTGTTTTCCTGCCTTCTTGGGTAAGTCTTCCTGATTATCTCTTCCCTTGAGTCCCACCCATGATCCCACGTACGAAAGTGCTGACACACAAATGGTGGTTTATCTGTTCTGTTATTTCACTCCCACTCTTCTTTTGCACCCGGAACGAGCAGTGGCATTCACGCAGCAAAGAGTTTCAGGTCTCAGCTTCCGAGATCTGCCCAGACGCGATTGGAAAATAGTACCATGTTGTCCGTTGGGCGCAGGAAAACGAAGAAGTGGTGGGCAATATATGCAATAACCCCAAGCACGTGTCGTCCTTCGTCCAGGGTTTGCTCGTGGCACGGCCCTGATAAGAGTTCCTGCAGGTAATTTCACGGATACAGCCGGCTCGAATGATGATGATATATAAGGAGAAAGAGGTTAAAGAGCGCTAAAATGAACGAGGACGACTGGTGCGAGGCACTCTTCACAATTGAGATTAAGTGGTCATGGTCTACGTTAATCGCCAATTGCGGCGGCGTGGGTCCTAATGCGCCAGGTTGGCAACGCGTTCATAACATATATTGTGCCGCATCTGCTTCATTTCCCGCTTCTTGCAGACACGAGTAGGACACGCGACTGTATGTGAAGAGGGGATGGTTAGAAAAATGAGGGTCTGGAATGCACGGAACCCGCAACATTACTGCGGGACCTGCAGGGCCCTCATGGAGATGACCGTAGGCAAACACGGAGAAGCGGAACATAAAAGGGAAGAAAAAGAAACCCGAACGACCAAGAAGGGAAGTGGGAGGGGAAACAATGGCGATGAGATGAGAGAAACGGAGAACCGTACACGGGCGCGAACCGTTTCGCGACTGTATGTAAATCATCATGGCATGAACCATCTGCCCACATGGGCCACATCTCGATACATAAAAGAATTAAGAAAGAAAAGAGGATAGCGAAAGCTAAATTGACCCCTCGGTAGCGGTCGGAGAGACGACGAGAGGATCGAAATTTTTGGTTTTTCAGGATCATGAAATAACAGAACGATGCCGGTTGGAGCCTTACGAACCTCCCGCAGCTGTTACCCACCGGGTCCAAGTGTCGGCACGTACTTTCCTTGGCAGCGTGTCAGGGCAATCATTCGCCTGGTCTGTCATGCGACTCGTGGCGAGGGGCACAGGGGGGACCTACCGCCATCCAAGGCATCGTGACGTATTCTTACGACGCCATAGGGACTGCAGAGTGCGGGCTGCCCCGCAAAGTTTGGCACCATGTCCAAAGGGGAACCGCCCTGATGATCGGGGCGGCGGCCGCAAAAAAAGTCCTCGAGAAGGCGGCAGTACTAGTACTGTTCAACCGTGACAGCTGTACTAGTACTAGTACCGTACGGGTCTCATTGGGGGACCCGTGATGATAATCGCAATCGCCAAACTTGAAATTCTTATGATATGATGCACTGGCACGTGCGTGAGCAGATCGTCCATCAACGTATCAATATCCGAGTCAGTGCGCCCTATGCCGTACGCGCCACTGTTCTGCGGGCAAGACTGTACATATATATAAAAAGTCGTTCGGCCCGCCACCGTGATGGGGTTGCGCAAATGCTTGATGAGTTGGGAGTTGCGGCTGAGCGCGAACCTTGCAGAGCCAACTACAGGGTCGGGTGTCGCTGAATATCGGATAATACGATTGTGATCTCTCTCGTGACGGGGGCAAGATTGGTAAGTCTGCTGATCGCCGTTCAGGGGGTTTCCCTCTCACAACAATATGAAAGAGTCGCACCACTTTCGGCCAAAGCGGGTGACCTTCTCCCCCACCCCTTCTGAGGATCAACTGACAGGCTGGCTGGCTTCTGGATCTAGGTTTTTAGGACCTGCATCATGGATTGTTACTCTCTGGTTTGTGAGATGATGGCATGACATGGAGAACTGGATACACGTTCCATACGTTCAATTTGTCACGCCAGCGCTCTCGCCAGACAGAATCGTACCATATGGGTTTGAGAAACCAACTGTACCGGTCACTAATGCTTCTAGTGATGGATACGTGACATACGTGTGGATTCTGGAATCTCGTTTCGACTCTGGCGTAAGGCGGCAGGCCCTGTTTTCAATTTCGCCTACGGCGGCCTCGGGGATCAGAGTGGGAGGCGTGGAAGGTGTACTCGATACCGTGCCAAAATAGCCCTGCCTTTACGGGCAAGTCGCATACGCAGGCTAAAAAAAAGTAGCACTGGGCCACGGGATCTGGCGAATAGCTCTCAACGCGGGAGTGAATTTGGCCATCATATGGAAGATCTGTTGAATGAGCGCGATTTGGGCGACATGTGTCGGACGCGCCAATACGCTCGCTAGTTGAAGTCCCCAAAAGAGTGGTACGGGTCGGGTAGTAGGGTGTGGAAAAAGCTGGTGTACTCTGATATGCCCCCTCGCCCGGTCGGGGGTCGGGCTTGTGAGGTGGCAATAACGTGGACGTTTTCAAGTGCAGCAATAGAGCCAACAGGCTGAGCTACACGAAGAGACATACAATTAGAACCACCCACTTATGGGTGTTTACTGTACCAAACGGCAGAGTCCCGGGATGAAGACTGCTGGTGACGGGCTGGTGACCAATATATCCTCGTAGTTGTCGAGGCGGACCACGTCAACTAGTAGTCGTCAGACAGGCGGTCAGTAGACTGACTGTTCCTTATTTCCTGCAGCCTGGCATGGATCACGAGTGGGCCAACGATTCGAAATCGTCACATAGCCAGGAATTAAATGGACGTACTGCTTTACCAGTTGTGTGACAGACGAATTGCCTTCATCTTTTTCATGGCTCTCTAGTTTGAGGCCACGGCTTCATATATATGCGGAAAGGCGCATTCAATAGGTCCTGAATTGTTTCAGCAGACATCATTAGGTGGGCAGGAGCAGTCTCAGACAGTACTGGCACGAATTCCCGGTGCTTATACGGTCAAGCAGCAATCTGGTGAGTAGACCCGAGGGTATCTCCAGAGCGGCAAATCGTTTACCCGATCAGAAGCGAGGAGGGATAGGACCTCAGCATCAGTAATCTCTTGCGTCTTCGCTTTGTCTTTTCCAGTCGTGTGCGAGGACTTCATGTCATAATTCGACTAGGGAAGTGAACTGGGATAGCGGTTTTCTCGTGGAAGATAGTCTGGTCTGATATAAGGTCTTTTCTGAGGAGGGTGAGGGGTTTGCGCAGTATGGTGTAAGTAGGGCTCAGCCTGAGCCTGAGGAGCGATGATGATTACATCAACGACAGCAGCGGCCTTGCCTACCTCATCTGCCTCCTCCATAAGTGGGTGATCGCGCCAGAAAAACTAGGATCGACTCGTCACGCGGAGGGTCAGGACCCCAAACTGATTTCAACGAGCAGTAGGTGATGGGCGATCAGACGTAGTGATTTACGAAAGAAGCGGCATTGTTAGGGTCATGCTTAACAATGACTCGGAAGAGGGCTCTATTATCGGGGGTCAAGGACCTTCTTTTAGGTGACATATTGGCTTGCGAACTGACTTCTTACGAGTTCGGTTGATGGCTTATGCGGGGTAATGCGGCAGACAGCTGGTTTCCCGTTCCCGTGCCGGCATAGAGTAACGCCAGATGAGCTGGTCATAGGGGATTGACGGGTTTATTTCCCCGACGAGGAGGTGGGCTTATTCATAAGCGGGATAGGAGGCTTGTCTGGCCATGACTCGGAACCATCGATGGTAGGGCGGGGGCGGAACGCGCCGAGTGAGGGACGGACGGGCCGCGGTCACGTTGAACTCCTACTCTAGGCGTCCATGACGACTGTCAGTATCAAGACGAAGTATTTTCCATCTTCGGGGGCATCGTCGCCTGCGCTGGCACTGCAGGCGACGTGTCTAGCAGATTCATACATGCTCTGGATTGGGGCGACGGAGGAACTTGAGGAGAATGCCGGTCGCGCTATTTTGCGAGGACATCTTGGCAAAGATTGGGCGGTGGCTATGCCCCCATGGAACGTGCGTTTTCGCGAATGGAATATTAGAATGACTCCGATACAGCGAAAATTTGTTTATACATGGAATTACAGATGCTGCCAGCAACGGGAACTCAATTGCTGCGGTCTACGAGTACTGATTTAGCCCTCTCGATAGCGAAGAGGCTCGGTGAGCAAATAATTGTGGGAGTTTTGTGCGGTGTTTGGTGACAGAAGTTTTGCCGACAGCGCGACGGTTTGGGAAGCAGATATTTTTATCCGTAGATGTACCCGTTTCGATTGGGGATGACTCAGGGATGATTGTAGAGATCGAAAAGGCGCTAGTGGATACGTTGAAAGAGATGGAAAATAAATAGATGGTTAGAATGGGGATGGGGGAGTTGGTCGGAATAATACTGCTACTTGTATCGATCCCGGGCGAAAGAAGTCGCAACCACAGCCATAAACCACGATCATGTTCGTTTAACCTTACTCCTC
>Ga0307510_10004433_pt1 | contig 16514 bp, 6 predicted proteins | sample 12_EM_MG_FD_207224 | JGI IMG/M metagenome (GOLD analysis project Ga0307510, IMG submission 207224) | Populus trichocarpa ectomycorrhiza microbial communities from riparian zone in the Pacific Northwest, United States - 12_EM | ecosystem: Host-associated > Plants > Roots > Unclassified | place...
AAATGAGCATTTACCATAAATTAAAGATATCTTATATTATCGTACTTGCTATTATAAAACATGCTTAAGTTAGGGAATTTAATGATACTTTAAGTGCAATATGATGATATAAAACCTTGATAAAAATATACTTTTAAGTACTAATCATTGGTCATAGTTAATTTACTTATTTAATTTAAGTTTGATTTCATCTCTCCTTTCTCGAGGATGAGCAAGAGCTAAGTGTGGGGGTATTTGATACAACCATATTATTTGATAGTCTTACCCACATTTACCTAGTATTTTGCTATGTTTTATATATAAAATGCCTTGATATTCTTTGTTTTATGTTTTGAAGGCACTTTTGGATGTAAGATTTAAAAGAAGTAAATTATAGATAATTGACAAATTTGACCTCTGATCGATGTTTTGTGCAGAACTTGAGCGCTAGAAGTCGAAATAAAGTGATTTTAGTGGAATTAGAAAGCTGGCATCATACCTTTCTATACATATATGGCAAGAAAAAAAAAAGAGCATGGAAATCGCAGCCTTCAAAGACACATCTCTCATTTTGTCAATGTTAACGTTCATCCATTCCGACTTGAATATCTTGAGCTAAAGAAGTCCATTTGATGCAAACTTAATTTTGTTGGATTGCTGACTTGAAGATCTATCACCCTATCAGCCTACCAAATGTCAACAGAAAACAAGCTCATATGAGAGAGATATGAGTTTTCTAAGATGACACATGAATTCTGCCAATAGACAGGTTTTGTTAAGAAACAAGTCCAAAGTACTTCCCAAAGCATCCAAACCGACATCCAAGTCTTTATTTCGGCAATTTAGCTCTTCTAAGTCAAAAGTCAAAGCTTGAAGATTTTATGCAAGGCTATTTATTCTTTTTTTAAAATATATTAGTGAAATACTTAAATATAAATTGTCTACTTAGGAAAGGACTATTTTGTAAAAAAGGGATTATGGTTTCCTAGCATATAAAAAGAAAGAGAGAAAGGAAAGAAGGGCGGCCAGAAGAGAAGAAAAACACACCCTTTCCTCCAATAACCTGAAACCATGCATTCTTCTTTCCTCTTGATTAGTTGTTCAATAGACAAGCAAGGCTAAGCTCTTTTTCTTGGTTGCAAGGACACAAAAACCTTTGGATTTCAAGAACTGTGAGATTTATTTAACCTTTTCTTTTCAGTTTATATGATGAATATGTTTGTTTTCCTATGCTTATGTCTTATGATTGTTTATTTCAATTGCTAGAGCGGATTGTAAGTTATTATTGTGAACAATCTATTACTAAGTTTGATATCAAAATCGGAGTTGTGGTATATAAACTTGTGAAGCAACTGAGTTTAATAATTATAGCATATCTACGTTATTAGTCTTAGGGAGAACATTCAAACAAATTAAACATGAACTGTGGACAATTATGTTGTCTATATTAATCAATTTATCTAGTTATTAAGGCTGCCATTGAATTAAATTATTAGTGCGGACACTGTGATTGTTTGTTATTAGGGTTAGTTATACGACGGATCTGTTAACTAGCTAATGTTAAGAAAAGATAAAGATTCAGAATATAAATTGATGTTTTGTTTCAATGATCGATTATAATTTCCGTAGGTGGATGTTTACTTGAAACCAAAGGTTTGTTCTCTTGATAGTTTTCTAATTTATTTAATTTAGCTTGATTGTTTAATTCTGCTATAGCCTAGATAACCTCAATTCCCCCCCATTGCATATCGTATAGCATAAAAATCTGAACTAAACCTTCCTCGTGGAATCGACCCATTGCTTGCTCTATACTATCTTGTTTATTTAAGCTAGGGTAATTAATTTGTGTGACCACGACATCGCAACAAGGAGGCCTTAATACATTTTATCTATGTGCAAGAGGCGCCCAATCCAACCTTATTTGGGTAATGAGGTGAGAAGAAAACACAATAAAAGAAACAAAAGAATCTTACTACAACTTGGAAACAACATGGGTGGCTACATTTTCCTTTTGTTTCTAGGATTAACGGGCTGCATGGAAGACTATAAATAAGCCTTGAATCAGTTCTGTAATATTTTCTTTCCTTCTCTTCTTCTTACGGCAAAACATGGATTTAATATTATGGGCTTTATTTTATTTTGTTAGCTATAGCCCAAGGCTTGTTCGGGCTTAATTAAACTTTGTTTTCAGCTAGGATCCAAGGCTTGTTTGGATCAAGTTATGGGCTTTCTAGTTTAAGGTTTTTGGGACAGTTTTGTAAGTTGGCCAAATCAGTCCAATAGGGTAGATCCATTAGGGTTAATTTTTCAAGAACTATTTAAACTCATGTAACCTAAATTTTGGCAGCCATGGATGAATATTACTTTAGAATTTTTCAATTTTAACATGCGAGAGTGATTCTTGTATTCTTTAGTTCTTGAAAGAACTGAATTTGACTTATCGAAGATTAACTTGTTTCATGGCGTCAATCTACTTTATTTCAATAGTGTTGTTGCCTTGGGGCAGGTTTCCATTAGTCACACTCCTATCAGACCTATTTCAGCTTTCTAGGATCAAATTTTAATCTTGATTATGGGTTGCGTGACCACGTGATCATAGGGTTCGCATCACAAGAGAACTCATCTTAGAAATTACAAACCTCATCCATCAAGAGATACATAGATGACAAAGAAAAGAGGGCCTATTGACGCGAACCTCGTGGTCACGCAACCCATAATCAAGATTGAGATCTGATCCTGGAAAGCCGAAAGAGGTCTGATAGGAGTGTGACACAATAGAAACTTGTCCCAAGGCACCAACACTATTAGAATAAAATCGAATGACACCAAGAATCCAGTTAATCTTCCATAAGTCAAATTCAGTTTGTTCAATAACCAAAGAATGCAAAAATCTCTCTCATATATTAAACTGAAAAGATCAGAAGTATTATTGATTAAAAAGTTTTTCGAAACTTAGGCTTACAAGAGTTTAAGTACTTCTGAATAATTAACCCTAATGAATCTATCATTGTGGGTTGAATTGACCCACTTACAAAAATGACTCAAACCCTAATCCAAACAAGCTTTGCATCCTAGCTGAAAACAAAGTATAAATTAAGCTCAAACAAGCCTTGAGTTGTAGCTAACAAAATAAAATAAAGCCCATAATATTAAATCTATGTTATGTCATGCGAAGAAAAGAAGGAAAGAAAATATTACAGAATTGATTCAAGGCTTATTTATAGCCTTCAATATAGCCCACCAATAAGCTCTTCTTGAACATTAATTAAATTAATCAAAGCTTGCTCTTCATTATTTATTATCTTCTTGAAGTCCACCTTAACCAATGTGTCTTGAAGAAGTCTTTTAAAACCTCTTAGGCTTAAGTCTTGTCATCGGACCAACTAAAGCCTCTAACGGATCTCTAAATGTTGCTTAGATCGCATCATTCTCTCTCTCCTCGAAAGGATTCATCCTTGAATCATCACCTTACTAATTTGCATCCTCTGTTAGCTATGAATGGATATTGCTCATTCTTTTTCTCTATCTATTGTCGTATCTTTGCATGTAAGTCTTTCACCAGTTGTATTTTTTTATTACCATCAAGTTAACCCTTTCATCAATAGGTAAATGAATCAAGTCTAATGGTGTTAAGGATTAAAACCATAAACAATCTCAAATGATGAATAATTAGTAGTAGAATGCACATTTTAATTATATACAAATTCAATAAATGACAAACAATCTTCCTAATTTTTAAAATTTATTTTAATGATAGCTCTTAATAATTGAGTTAAATTCATGTTTACTATTTCACTTTGACCATATGTTTATAGATGACAAGTAGTAGAAAATAAGATTTTACTTTCTAATTTACCCCCACAAAACCTTTCAAAAGTAGCTAAAAAACTTAACATCATGATCAAACACAATGCTTATTGGAACATCGTGTAATCAAACTACCTCCCTAAAAAATAGATCTCAAAAGTTTTTGTAAAGTTAGCCAAAGTAAGTAATGGGGTCAAAATAACATTTTCTTTTAAAAAGTTAAAAGTTATATTGATGACATTGTAAACATAAATAACTTAGCCCTCAGAAATTAGAATCTCACCAATATCTGAAAGCTCATTTGGAATCTCTCCAAATAATGAACAAGAACTTCATAAACTAATATACATTATATTAATCAGAACGAGGCTTTAAATAGCCAAATTACAAACAACTGAAATTGAAAGATTAAGCGACTACTATCTGTTACATAAAGCAGCACCCGCATTCCACCACTTGTTCATAAATCAAGGAAAATAAAGGAAATAACCAACTATGAGGGTTCATCATCTTTTCCATTAAGATTTCCTACATAAAAGAATCATTTTTATAAGTTTTTTGTGCCTTCTTATGCCAAGTTGATACAATGATAGTAATTGAATTTAAATTCCCTTATTGGACCCTATCTAATATACTAAAATCATTAATATCCTTCATGACAAGCCTTCTTGATAATGCATTTGTTGCAAGGTTTTCTTACCCTTTCTTGTAATAGATTTGATAGCTGAGTCCTAACAATTTGGTTAACCTTTTTCATTGCAAGGGTGTATGAATCTTTTTTTCCATAAGATACCTTAGACTCTCATGGTCTATTTTGATAACAAACTAATGATGCTCTCAAGTTAGCAGATGCAATATGGATTTTTTTATTTGTTGCCTTTTGACTTGTGACTTATTATTTGGAGAGGATTCTTTTCCTAACAATGCTATGATATTCAACAACTTATATTTTGGAGTCTTCTAGTTCTATAAGGATGTTTAATCAACAACAACAACATAGTTTCCAAGTGTGGTAAAGATTCCTTGATGTTCTAATATCTTTTTATTACATGGATTCCTTATTTATCCTGACTATATAAAGAATTGAGGGTTGATGGCATTTAATTGCAATTGCTTTGTTTGTTTTGGACTATTTAAGCTTATTTTATGAAGAACTATATTTATCATTTGGGTTTTGTATTATTTTTATTTTGGACTTATTTTAGTTTCAGTTTGGATTTTTACTTTAATTTGGGCTCATGATAGCCCATTAGTCATTGTTTAGGATTTATTAAGCTTTTTGAGCTGTGTTTTTTGTTGGGCTTTGTTTTGGGCCTTAGGTGTAAGCCCTCGGATAAAATAATCTCATCTTAATTTAGTAAAATAAAATAAAATACAATGGATGTGGAGAAAGGATTAAATTGAACAAATTAATTGGATTAAAAGATAAGTTATTTAATGAGAGGGGTGAAGTTGAAAACAATAATAAAGGAATAAGGAGTTAGTAAAGAGAAAGATAAATAGTGGGGTCAATGTATTAATAAAAGGAATTGTGGGGTCAATGTGAAAATAGAAGTAAATATGATGGGTAAGATGTAAACAAGGAAAGAACATAATTATAAATGAAAAGAAATCTCTAGAAATTCCTAGAGTAATGGTCGGCCAAGGAGAGGAAGAAAGAGGGAAAAACATTTGAGAGGAAACCTTGTAAATTCATCATTTGAATCTAAAAAAAAGTGATAATAAGTGAGCCAAGAGTGCTTCAAGTAAGATTTAGGAAGAAAACTTTGAGAAAACCTAGAGAATTTACTAGTGGGAAGAGAAGGGTTAGAAGAATGAAGGAAGGAGAAGAAGAAAAAGGGTTGTTCTCAATCTCTTGACTCATTTTCTTTGTAATAGAAGGTAACAAGCTCTCTTATTAAGTCACTTGAATTTGTTTGTGTTTTCCTTGAATAATTGAGATTTTAGAATACCTTAGTATAGGTTAAGAATTTTGTTAAATAATGATAGATGGAGACATTTTGTGTTTATAGTGGCTGGAAATGATGGAAAAATATGCATGGGAAACAAATTTATACTTGTTGAACTTAGAAATCAAAACTAATAAGTTGTCTCTCAATTTTTCTACTAAGATTTGAACCCTAAAATGATAGAATTTGAGATAAGTTCCTTCATAAAAGTTGTAGAAATGGATGTTAACTTTTCAATGCGATTGACCTTCCTTAAATTGGAGTGACAAAACACTATATATGGAAGAAAAACTGAAGATAGGTAAAAACCGGGAATCAGCAGGACATATTTTCGGGTTTTTGAAATTTGTGAATTTAGGCATGTAGATGGAAAATTAGGTATATTCATCTTCATAAAAGTTGAAGACCCATGTTTTAGCATTCCAAAGAAACAAACCACGTATAAAACCGAGTTCTATAGCTCCGGTTATACTCAAACTCTAAACTGTATTTGGAATCCGTTATGTTGAGCCACCTAAAACTTATACATTGGTACCTTCTGTTAGGGATTGGTTTTTATTACAAAATGTTGAATTATGAAGGCAATGAAAACAGTACGTATATGTGTGTATGTGTGGTTAAGACTCGAAATTTAAATTAGTGTAACTATTGGTACATGTGAGATTATGGAAAATAAACAAGAGTAGGGGACGACTAGTAGAGCACAGATTTCAGGTAGGTGTCTGGCACTTAGATATTTAATTTAAAGTCTCTTTTAATTCTTTAGCTTAGCTCCTAATAAGATGTAGTTCAAATTTTAGTATTGTATGTAGTGTTTGAATGATAGTTGAACTAGTACCTCGTTTGGGACTAGTGCCTGGTGAATGAGTTGATGATTAGACCAGCTTCTTGGTATAGGGCTGGTGCCCTGTGAATGGGTTGGGTTAGACCAGTGTCCTGGTTTGGAACTGGTACCCTGTGAGTGGGCTGTTAGTTGGACCCGTATTCTAGAATGGAACCAATGCCCTGGGAATGGGAGACCAATAGAATCAGTTATTATTAGACAAGATTGGTGTGTTGACAAGTGGGAGATTATAGACATTGATGGTAGATGATGAATTAAAAGCAAATTGTTAATGTAATGAAAAATGTACTAGATCATCATAATAATTTAGTCATGTTTATGCAAATTAATATGCAGGTTCATCTCAGCAGTGTAACCCTTAGTTAATGCATGGGTGTTCTCTCTGTATAGTCACTTAAGTTAATAGAAAAATAAAAGAATTTTCTTTTGGGTCGTATTTTACAATACTTCTAATTTATATTTATAAAGTTATGTAGTACTATTTTGTGAAAACTTTATGTAGTAATTTGAAATTTAGAATTTACATTATGTTAAATATATGAATGCAATAGCCTATTAGTCATTGTTTAGGGTTCAAGTTAGCTCATTAGTCATTGTTTAGGGTTTATTAAGTGTTTTGAATTTTAGTTTTTGTTGGGCTTTGTTTTGGGCCTTAGGTCTAGGATTCATAAGGTTGTTTGTTGAGTCTATCTAAGTTATTTATTTATATTAAATTTAAGGTAGCTATGATGTTTTGAATAAACTTGTGTTTTGCATTATACAATATTTTTCTCTTTGTTGGAACAAAGAACAAATTTGACTTATCAAGATATAACTGACCTTGTGGCATTTTCAAAAACTCCAGTCTCTTGTTTTGCTATAAATAACAGGTCCAAGTTCAATTTTCAATATCTTTGATTTTTAGATATAGGGTTATCTATCACAAACTTGATATTTGGCATTCCAGGTTTGTCATTTATTTCATTGTGGATTTCTGAATCTTTATATCTATGAGATTCACATAACATACCGTAATATTATTTTTATTAAGAATACTATAAGACATGAATACTTAAGGAATTTTATAGCAACTGAATTGAGGAAAAAATGATGTTGAATGGGAATCACTATCTTGGTCTAAATCAGCGTGTTTAGTTTATTTTATGTAAAATAAGTTTTCATAAATTTGTTTTTCATATTTTGTTCACCTAGAAAAACTTTGCGAGGTAAAATTATTTTACAATCAAAGAAAAAAAGCATCAATTTTTTTTTAAAATAAAAATATTTTATAAAAATATTTTTACCATTAAATCATGGATCCCACCACCAATTAATTATACTTATTTTCAATATGTATTATACATCAATCAATTATTTTTAATTAGTCTTTATTAGCATAACCAATAATGAAAAGCAATATAATTTAAAAAAATATATATTTTTCATTTCAAAAAACAATTTATTTTATAAAAAATAAATGGAATCCTTGTAAAATCTTCATTTCACTCAATTAAATTTGAAATGGTTAGATTAAAAGAAGTGATATATAATATTCATCCAAAAATACACCCCGTTAATTTGATATGAATTTTGTTGATAAGAAAATTATGATAATTACCAAAATTCTTGTATAATTTTTTTTCTATCTTTAAAACCTATTAAACTATTTTGATTTTTTTTTTCATATCAAAGGAACCCAAAATCTAACTCTCAATGAACGAACATCATTAATCCATTTAACTATTTTGTTATAATTTTTGTTTTTTTTTTTATTTTATAGATTAAAATTCTTTTTCGATTTGGATACAAATTAATTTATAGTGTTTTACATTCGATATTATGTTTTCGAATCATATTTATTTTTAAAATATTCACATCATATAACAATTACATTACATTACATATATATGATATAATATATTTATTTTCCATTAAATTACCATCATTGTTTCAACAACTATTCTAAATGCACACTTTTTTTTTTCAATTGAGATTATATATAATTATGATGATTTAAAGGAAAAGAATATTTATTTATATCATATATTTCTATAAAATTATTTTATAAAATGTAACTGTATACATAATATAAATATTATATATATATATAGTTAATTTAAAAAATATAACTATACATAATATTGCACATTATTTTTTTATATATATAAAATCTATTAAATATCATTTGTAAAACTTTAAAATAAAATATTTCATAGAAAATAAATGACAAATGATTTAATGGTATTAAGAGAGAGTTAGATATTTGGGTATTTTGGTTATAGATTTTGTTTTGAAGTTAGTTGGATATAAAAATATTTTTATGTTTTTTTAATAAAAGATCTTTTACCATAAACATTTCAAAGCATACATAAAGACTAGACCATCGAAGCGCGTTACATCATGAATTGAAGCAAAAAGAATTTGAAAAAATATATCTAGGTATCGCTAACATGCTGTTATTAAAAAAATATAACCATGAATTCAAAATTTATTGCATATTGAATGATATTTTTTTAAAATGTTGAGATAGTGACACATTGAACGATATTTTTATTTAATATTAAAACAACAATATATTTGACTCACTTGGGTTGTGAAACCCGTAGGAATAATCTTGTAAAAAAACAAATTGGAAACCTCAATCCCTAATTAACTCAATGCTGAAAGATGAAATCTATAAAAAAAAAAAAATACTCAATTTAAAAAAAGACTGAAGTGATCTCTGACTCAACCATTAAAAACACAATACTCAAATTAGGAATCTGGGCAATGACTTGGATGGCTTTGTCTGGTCTACTTGATCAGATGCAATCTGTTAAGAGGAAGAAACTTCTGGAAAGTTAAGATTCCAGAAAATTACTTTTAGGCGTGGAGAAATATTCTTAAGCTAAGATCTTTAGCATGGCTTAAGATGAAATATATCATAGGAGATGGAAGGGAAACTTCTCATGGTTTGACAATTGGCACCCACATAGCTTCCTGGTTGACTCTTATAAAGAGAGGTTCGTATATGATTCAGGTATAAGAAAAAATACAATGGTTAATGTGCCAGTAGGTAACACAAAATGAAGATGATCTACCACTCAAGTGATGGCTCGTACTCCATTATAAATGCTATTCCTTCTTTGATTGCTCACATTAGGAAGAGATATGGTGGAAAGTTTGTGATAGATGTGACATTCCTAGAATGAGAAAAAGCTATGATGATCGGATTAAATGAGCTACTCTCGTTTGGAAGGGTAGAAGTTTAGTAAATTGATTTGTAAACCAGGCTTTGTAGCTATAGTTTATTGTATTTAGCAGGAAGAGAATACAAGGATCTTTGTTGGTAAATCTAGGTGCCCAAATTATGTTTTCAATCAAATTAAAGGGATTATTCGTGGCAAGCTTAATTTGGTGAGAAATATCCTAGCAACCTAAGAAAATATTAGGATTGATAGAGCTTGGAAGTTGAATAATGAAGATTCTGAAGAGAATGTTTAGCGGGTTTTTTTAGTTATGTAATGTCGTAGCTAGATTGACTTTGAATGGTTTTTAGTTTAATGACCTTACTGTGGCTATTTGGTTTTATATGTTCTGATTATATTGTAAATCTAGGGTATAACCCTTAGAATTTTTATATCCTCCTTTTTTGTTTTTATGCAAATGTCAACTTATAATTGTTTTTTAACTTAATCAATTAAACTTACGATCGAAGTCATGCATGTTATTCAATTTAATTTTTTTTTAATACTAGATGTTAGTTCTCATTTAATTATTTAACAATAAGGCACATGCAAATCTTTTTTATGAAATAGTTTTTGAAAAGAAAAAAATAGCTGGGTCATGCATGGGACTGAGATAGCAAAATCAAACCTAATTATTTTAAGCTAAATAACAAAAAAAAATATTTTTTTATTTTAAGTTCAATAAATAGATAATTGATATCAAAGAGTTAAATTATATATTTTTTATTTAAATTTAAATAAAAAGATAATTGATAACAAATGGTGAAATTATTTTTTTTTAAATTGAGGGACCAAAAATGCATTAAACAATAAAAAAGAAAAAAAATACATTTAATACATTTTCACATGGACATTGTGGCTTAATCTGTCAAACCTCTAATCTGGATTATGAACTCAACTATGTTCAATACATATTTTTTCTTAAATTTATTTTCACTTAAATATAAAATAAAAAAAAATAAGCCTAGACAACATGGATTTGGTGCCCCAGCATACGTGGGCATAAAAAAAAGGCCTAGGGCCGAGCACCTTGGCCTTTTTTTTTTTTTTAATCTTTTTATAGGGAAGATGATTTGTCTACCACCCCTATTTTTTCTTAAAAAAATAATTAGATAACATGTTGTTTGTTGAGGTAGACAACATATTGTTTATTTGCCCAGATCTTGGCCACCATTATGGTGGCTAAAAAATCAGGGTAACATATTTTTTACCCTAAAAACTCATTTTCCATCTATTTTAATCTAAAAACACCTAAAAAAAACATCTAAAAACTAATTTACCAACCTAATAAACAAAAAAAAAATCACAAAATCTTCTTATCAAACTTTATAAAACTAGGTAAAGTTTTTCTTCCTCGACTTCAATATTTTTTTAAGTATTATTGAGGTTCTAAACAACCATTATAAAACTCTTCTTATAAAAAAAAAATATGTTGAAACCAATTTTAACTATTTTGGTGGTCGAAATCAGTGTAAATAATATAATAACTTATAAGTGTTTTACGCCTAATTAAATTCAATGATCATTGAATTGTGGCAGAGATTATTTTTTAAAATATATTTTACTTGAAAATATATTAAAATAATATTTTTTATTTTTTAAAATTTATTTTTAATATAAATATATCAAAATAATATACACAATCACGCAAGCCAACCATAATCCCAAATACACCTAAACTTTTCCGCACCACGCCAAGCGTCAAAATCAAGCTTGGTAGGTCCTTAGCCACTCGCCTCGTCAAAAACTGGCTATTAAAATCGGTGGATTTTCTTGTATCGACCTTGGGGCAACCTCGTAGACAGAGATTAGATTGACATGGCAGACTCTACAGTCCAACAGAGCCGATCGAGAGACCTAGACAAGCTACTTCTCAGACCCGGCAATCTCGTTGCTCCCACCTTCGAATCTGGTGTTCAAGTAAGCTCTTTCGTTCTTGGAAATTTTAACAAACTCCCGGCGTGCAATTTTTTTTAACTATTTGTTTTGTTTTAAATGTTGTAGTTGAGAGATGATCTTCAAGAGTATGCAAGATTATTGGTAATTGGGGCCGGTGGTTTGGGTTGTGAGCTGCTAAAGGACCTAGCTTTATCAGGTTTTAAAAATCTGGAAGTCATTGATATGGACCGTATCGAGGTTACTAATCTCAATCGCCAGTTTCTTTTCAGGTTCTTGCTTTCTCAACTTAACCCACGTGTTTATGTGCTTTTACCTTTTCTTTTCTCTGTTCAATTCGTGGCTGTTTTAATTGGTATATGCCCTTTCGTGGGTTGTCGGTTAAATTGCACTTTGAAGTATTTTTTTTTCCTATATCAACTGCGAAGAGAAAAGAAACAATGTGAAACCTAGTCGAAGGGTTATTACTTAAACTGGGGACCTAATTTAGGTATAAGTGCATTTAGGTAAATCTGTTTCAAGGGAGAAATATGGCTGTTTGGATGATAATTGATAAATAAAAGTTCATCTTGCAAGAAGGCTAAGGAAAAGTAGTACCTTTAGTGTGGACTAGTGATAACCTAGTATTCTTGTGAATAAAGGATTACTTTTAAGAACCTGTTGGTAAAAGGAGAAAATAAACACCTTGTTTACTTGACAATGTGAAATGGCTGCAAGAGGGTGGTTGATAATTCTTAATTTTCTCAGGACCAGTATGGACTATCAAGCAGGTGCTTCATTGTTTTATCAAATATGACTAGATCTATGTGTATTATTAAGTGCATATTTTTTCCTCTCCTTGTTTGCAAGTATTAGTGTTTTCATTTATTATACACCTTAACATAACAGAAAGTGTAACTTATCTGCTTTGATATTTCAACATTGTCATAGCTCTTTAGTTCTGATTAGAAAGTCACTCATGATATAGTGTTCTTATTGTAGGCTCGAAGATGTTGGGAAGCCTAAGGCTGAGGTGGCAGCCAAGCGGGTGATGGAAAGAGTTAGTGGCGTGAATATTGTGCCTCATTTTTGCCGAATCGAGGATAAAGAAATTGATTTTTATAAAGATTTTAGTATTATTGTGCTTGGTCTTGATTCCGTTGAGGCTCGGAGCTATATAAATGCTGTAGCTTGTGGTTTTCTTGGTGCGTACTTTTTAACCTCTTTAGTTTATATTTGTTTTATTCTAAGAATAGCCGATTTAGAGAGCTCGTTTTTCAGTAAAGTAGTTATTTTTCCTCTTATTTTATGTTTGAATATTTAACTTTTTACCTCTGTCCATGATTTGTTTTTGTGCCAAGTTAACTGCGTATTTCCTTTCCATTTATCGTTGTGTCAAAGAGCATTGTATCCTTAATTTTCTTTTGCATTCTTCTCCATATATTTTGTGATCTGTTATTGCCCTCACTTCTTGCTGTATTGCTGGAAAAATTTCTCAAAAAATTAGGGCATTTTTTTATATATATGAATGAAAGCAGAAGTAATAACTATGAAAATCCCTATTGGAAGTACCTGATACCAATACCAACTAAAATACTAAACACTTTGGATGTAGTTTTGTGATCAGGACTTGGGAGAGACACTCCCTTAAGGAAATAATGTGTACCCTCTGTCAGTGGTTATGTGTTTAAAAGAGAGACTGGGGACTAAACTTTTCCTTCTGACTGTAAGGCCTGTTTTTTCACCCAAGCAACATAACATCAGGCCTGCTATGCTTACTTTGAATTTATTTGTGTTAGGCATGCATTCGAGAGACAAGTTAAGCCTCAAGTCACAAGGGTCGTATATAACAAGTGCCTCACACACGTGGCATACAGCTTTAAATGTCATAATATTGTATGCCATTTCTTTATATGACTGGATGACAAGACTTCAGTGCTGAAGTTGCATAAGCTTTTGAGGGTCTGCTAGCTATGGTTATGAGCTACTTCAGGCATCGCAGATTTGACATACTGTCTTGTATATGTAGGAGCAGTGCCTGCAGATTTTCACCTGTCTCTGCCAGATATTTTACGGGACCTTTATAGTTTGCCCAATAAGCTTAAATGCTCTCTAGCTGTATGCAGAGTCTTGAGTTTGTATTTAATATGCTAGCATACAATGTTATCCTGTGCTCTTGAGATTCATAAAAGCTCTTTGCTGGAAGTCTCTTTATTCTTGTTGATCTCATGTTTTGTCTATTGCTTTTCTTGGTGATTAGAATATGATTCTGATGACAATCCACTAGAAGAAACAGTCAAACCGATGGTAGATGGTGGGACTGAAGGCTTCAAGGGGCATGCCAGGGTTATTATGCCAGGATCCACACCGTGCTTTGAGTGTACTATCTGGCTTTTCCCTCCTCAAGTGAAGTTTCCTCTATGCACCCTTGCAGAAACCCCTAGAACTGCTGCTCATTGTATTGAATATGCTCACTTAATTAAATGGGATGAGGTAATGCATCATCAATGCTTTCTCATTCTTGAATTGACAATTTTGAGTTGATAGCTATTATCTTATGACCATTATATTCTAGGTTCATAGTGGAAAGACTTTTGATCCAGATGATCCAGAACATATGAAATGGGTTTATACCGAGGTGAAATATTCTGACCAGTATTAATTATTTATTTATTTTTTTGTAAAAGCTGAGTTTCAAGGTTAGTCTTTTTAACTTATGCTCTTCCCATGTTCCACAGGCTGTCAAGAGGGCTGAACTTTTTGGTATTCAAGGTGTTACATATTCTCTTACTCAGGTACTTTAAAATTCTGTGGAGTCAATTTCTGTAAGTAACTGCCCGATCATTGTGTGGTCTGGCTTCTGTTCTTTTAGAGTATACCAAAGGACATCATAAAACTCAACTTCATTGTTACCCTAAAAATTGTCTCTGTTATTTGGATGCATCTTTTCTTGATATGCTCCTTTTTTGTCCTATCTAAAACCTCCAGTAGGAAACTCTTACAAAATGCCTCATTGAAGTGTCACATGTTATTGGCTTCACCTATTTGTTGCACTGTCCCTTTTCTTTTTCTTTCTTTTTTTCCCTTCCTTTTTTGTTTTATTCTTCTTATTTTTTTTATTTTTTTTTTTGTGATAGAGGTAGTTCTTTCTTTGTTTACAGGGTGTTGTGAAAAATATCATACCAGCGATTGCTTCTACCAATGCAATTATATCAGCTGCGTGTACTTTGGAAACCTTAAAGCTTGCCTCAGGATGCAGCAAAACTCTAAGCAACTATCTGACGTGAGTGAAATTTCATCTCGTTCTCATATGGTGGTAGAAGCATATATTATATATCACCTAACAATCACAAATAGACTTAATCTTGCCCTCTCATTTTTTGTTTTGATGCACAACTTTTTCTTCAATGTCTAGTTCTTTTACATGATCAAACCTTGTTTTTGCCATCTGAAAGAATTTAACCTTACCACAAATGATAGGTGGATGTGGGAACCATAATTGTCTCTTATGATATCATATATGTGTCTGAATCTGGTGGAGCTATGTATGTTGCTTTTGAAATCTGATAAAAAAAAACAGGGTATATTTATCTTTTATGGAAAAACTTTTTTTTTTTAACAATCCAGCTGAAAGTGTGTGCTGAATGATATGAATCTTCTTTAGGTATAATGGCGTGGAAGGTCTACACATCAAAGTGACTGAATTTGTGAGGGACAAGGATTGTCTTGTTTGTGGTCCAGGTGTTCTTATTGAGCTGGACACTTCAGTTACTTTACAAAAGGTTAATTTCTTCTTCTCATGGCTACTATTCCTTTTAGTTTGTTGATAACATCAGACCTGGTTTCTAAATTATTTTCTTGCTATGTCACCACATATTAATTGTAAGTTTCAAATTCTCAGATAATCAAACTAGTTCCCTCTCTGGGTTTCTCCTTTTTATCTAGGAAATAGAAGAATATTTCCTTTAATGAACACAAGTTTATGCTGCTTATTTTGATTGGTTTTGTGTAAACAGTTTATTTGTTTTTACATTTATTGGTTTTTGTGTGAACAGTTTATTGATATGCTTGAAGAACATCCTAAGCTGCTCCTGTCAAAAGCTAGTGTTAGACACCAAACAATGAATTTGTACATGCAAGCGCCTCCAGTTCTGGAAGAGATGACTCGATCAAACCTAGGCTTACCACTTTTTGAGCTTATGGGTAAAGTTTCAAAGGACATTGTTCTCGTGACTGGTACAACAAGCAAGGATGACAAGAAAACTTCATGTCTGAGAAAATTATGCCTTGTTTTCAAGGGACAGGATGCAGTTATAGATATGGATATGGCTGTTGGAGCGTAATTTGCACTGCAGTTGGATATTTACCAGCAGAACTTTTCAATTGCACAGGATAAAGTCTTTCTCAGAAAATTTCGCCCCTACAGACAGAAGTCCAGTGTCAAGTTTTGATGTCCTTTTATTTGTTAACAATTAACAAAATATGGTCCCTCAAAGAAACACCAGTAGATGTAATTATATTAGCAAGAAAACAAATGTTAGTAACAAAGATTTTCAAGTTCAAGTTCAGGTTTATGCTTGGATCATAGGCTGTGTGTAGCTTTTGTACGAGCAATTGGTGAGACTAGTTGGTCCTTCTCATGTAGTTCCACAAGAAAAATGCTTCACTACATCTTTTCACCGATGATCAGATACGAAGCAAAATGGAACATTTTAATGCTACCAATCCTTTGTGTCATTGATTAGGAGTTCAGTGCGATGTGCTATTCAGAATGAGCTTCAGATCCATAACAACCTCACTTCAAGACATTAGGATAATCAGTAGGTTGCAGTTGCTACCTGCAAAATGGAATCC